>Ga0315913_1006092_pt1 | contig 14629 bp, 10 predicted proteins | sample MpolsnodulesMG_FD_207736 | JGI IMG/M metagenome (GOLD analysis project Ga0315913, IMG submission 207736) | Medicago polymorpha root nodule microbial communities from Los Angeles, California, United States - small nodules | ecosystem: Host-associated > Plants > Roots > Nodule | place: USA... | reverse complement strand
CCAATGGTAATACAACTGAATGAAGACCAGCCTCTAACCAACACTGCTAACTCACTTGGCACTGGAAAAAGATGTGCCGTTCATCCTACATTGTATTATTACACAATTCACCAATTCGTCGGTCTACATTAAAGTATCAACTTCAACATTAGGATTAAGCGAACCCGAGAGGATATTTTGAGCGACATGAGGAGAGAACAAATTTTGTATCTTTACCACATCCCACCTCCTTTCTCAAGGCACCATAAGATCACTTACAACCATATCATAAACTCCATGAGGTTGTGGTGCTTGCATCCAAGCTGAGCCCTCCACACGTAGCCAAGGATCTTTCATCACTCTTATCTTATACCCATCTCTGATTCTCCATCTACAACCATGAACATGAATATGACAAGATGACCAAATACTACATCATGAGTAACTATGATTATGATCGAGATTAGACACAGACTATCCGGATTACTCATGATGTTTTTCCGTTTTAAAAAATTCATATTTAATTCATTTCATTTTAAAAAAAATCAAAATTTCAGTAAATAAACCTTTCATAGTATTCTAAACTTGTCTAAAAAAATTCACTCAAATTCGGATCCTCCGTTTATCACATGCAGGTAAAAGAATAAAAGCTATCGGCTTAAATTAGAATCTAATAGTTTCAACTTACATGGTGAAAGATATAGCAAAGACATTCTGGCATGAACCTCAAATTAGCTGCCTCCCCCCATATGAGCAGGTAAAGACCAATATACAAAATTTTATATTGTTGTGCTTCCTGTTTCACAAAAGGTAATCTGCAACACAAGTTACAGACTTAGTAAGCAAGACAAAACGCCAAAATACAAAAAAAAATAAAAATAAAAATAAAAAACTATTCAAACCAAATGCATTATAAGGTTTGGGGTCTAACTCAGTCGTATAAAACCATCTTATAAGGTGACGATTGTCTGGTTGAATAAGTTTTATTTAGGTCTATCTGTAGAACTGTTGGGCTTGGTGCGTTGGAAATATAGGTAACCAATAGATCAAAGATAGACTCTGATACAATATTAAGTTTCGAGTCTAAGTCAAGCGTACAAAAACGACTTGTAAAGTAATGATTTCCTAGGCTTTATAAACTTAATTAACCCTACTCTTTGTTATTTTGAGACTTGAGTTTTCCCAATACAACCGATGAAAATATTTTGAAAAAGAAGAATAATTATCACAGTCAAGAGATAGAGCGAAATATACTACTTTGTATTTTTAATCGAAGGAACAAATAAAACAAAAATTATTGAGTAACAGGAGAGTTGGATAGGATAACATACCGGATATTGCTTTTTCTTTCCAAAAACTTGCACCAATTTGTATAATTTTTGAAGAACTTTCTCATCAATTCATCCAACACCTCCTCCTAACTGATAGAACAAGAATGATTCAGTTTACATAGTCAACAATGTAATAAAGTAAAACCATAATAAGCATGTTCAACAGAAAATTCACCTTTAGAACAGATTTCTGGTTGTGAGTTTGCTGGTCTGCATATTGGCTAGCAGTAGAATCAGATGTTCCCTTTGGTTTGCCACATTGGCTTCCTAATGTAAGACACATGGCATAGAAAATGGTAAATATATATGAAGAAATTCTGACCATAAGTTACTATATCATTTCCGTTAATGGCACTTTTGGCCCCTTAAATATGGATCCAAACTCATTTTAAGGGAAAATCCCCTTAAATATCATCCCCTTGGGAGGTACTTCAGCACGCCAAATGCTACCCCAAGCACCTTCAACATAGAACTCATCAACTCCCTTCAAGTTTCTCATCATAAAATTGTACCCTAACTGAACCGAATAAATACCGCTCCCCTCGTCGGTCTACATTAAAGTATGCACTTAGGAATAAGCGGAACCGAGAGGATATTTTGAGTGACATGAGGAGAGAACAAATTTTGCATCTTTACCACATCCCACCTCCTTTCTCAGGGCACCATAAGATCACTTACAACCGTATCTTAAACTCCATGAGGTTGTGGTGCTTGCATCCAAGCCAAGCCCTCCATACGTAGCCAAGGATCTTTCATCACTCTTATCTTAGACCCATCTCTGATTCTCCATCTACAACCATGAACATGAATATGACAAGATGACCAAATATTACGTCATGAGTAACTATGATTATGATCGAGATTAGACACAGACTATCCGGATTACTCATGATGTTCCACCATTGCTTAGCTAACATGGCAGAATTGAATGCCTTCAGATCCCTAAATCCCATTCCTCCTCTAGATTTGGAACAAGTTATTCTCTCTTGAGCACTGAAAAGCTTTGTAACCATCACCAAAAAAATTCAACATTCTCTTTTAACAAGTTATTGGTTATAAAATGCACATTAAAAAAATCACCACAAACATCATATTATTCAATTGTTAACAGAATCCAAAATCTTATCAAAAGAAACACAAACATCTCTAGAAACAACAATACATCTAACAATCGGTCTCCACATCCCCATCCTAGGAACAAATCCCATCCTAACCATACTCCTAACACCCCAATCAACTTCCTCAACCAACCCATCTCTACAAAACCCCAAAACCAAACCCTTAAAAGAATCATAACTCACCACAAAACCCTTCAAAACCATCTTCTCAACAACCCCTTTAGCCTCCACAAATCTCTTCAAATCAATCAAACCATACAACACATGTTGATAAGAACTCTCATTAGGATAACACCCATTCCTCATCATCACATCTTCCAAAACCCTAACCCCTTCATCAACTCTCCCATTTTTCACCAACCCATGTATCAAAACATTATAAACAACAACATCAACAACAATCCCTTCCTCTTTCATCCTCTCCAACAATCCAAAACCTTCATCCACCATCCCTTTCTCACACAACCCATTCATAATCGTCGCAAAAGTCCTCTCATTCCTCTTCAAACCCATCTTAGGAAATTCATCAAACACCTTAAACGCACTTTCCAACTCCCCTTTTTTACACAAACCTTTAATCATAATATTAAGACAACACGCATCTATTTCAACCCCTAGCTTCAACGCAGAAGCATAAAGATCGAAAACAACGTCATACAATTTAGTATTAACAACCACATTAAGTAGAAAGTTAAAAGTCTTTATACTAGGCCACGTACCGTAATTCCTCGGCATTTCATTTAACAATTGAATGGCTTTATCAATACGGTTTGCTTTATGAGCATAGATTTTGATGAGGTTGAAGAAGAAATCTTCAGTGAAAGAGTAGGGTTTAGGGAGGGTTTTAAGAAGAGTATCAATGTAGGTGAAGTTATGGGATTGTGTGAATTTGGTGATGAGGGAGATACAAAAAGGTTGAGTTGGGTTGTAGTCTTTGCGGGAAGAGTAGAGATGGAAGATTGTTAAAGAGAGAGATGGGTTTGTTAAGGAGTTTGTTAGGGTTGTTGCTTCTTTTGAGGTTAGCCAGTCTTTGTGGTGGAATCTTTGTATAATGAGGTTGTCTTTGTTTGAGGTTGGGTTTGGTGAAGATGAAAAGAGTGATGATGGGTTTTGGATTTTGTGGGAAGTTAGAGGAAGAAGGAGAGAACGGGTGGTTCGTGAAAACATGTTTGGTGTTTGGTTGGAGGATTAGTGTGAGTGGATGCTCAGTCTAACAACATAGATGGTTTTTGGGATGTCTTCTCCCCTGCTGCCGATGAAAATTAATTTGGATGGTTACTTAATTCTGGCACGACAAAAATGAATCTAACACCCTCAACTACAGAGACATCCATTTTTTTTTTATATTAAATAAAGTTCACGTATATATCATGCATTTATAATTTCTTTTTTATCGGTAGTATTGAATAAGTATTTAATCCTTCTAATCCAACATCTCATACAAAATTCTTAAATGAAATTCTTTAATCAACTATCAATGACTTTATATCATTACTTATCAATTTTTTAATATTAAAACGGAGTTAATTCCACTTAAGAATGATGTCCTAAGTGAGACCTTGAGTCCTATAAGACCTCACATTTTTCTTCTTAATGTAACTACCTAATATGTATTGGGTCTTAAATGTTTAAAACTTTACCATTGGGGATGATCTAAGTTTTGTAAAAAAAAAACAAAAATAATCTAAGTTTTTTTAAGAAGAAAAATAAATCTAAGTTGATTGTCAATTTTTTTAGGAAAAAAGAAATTTGTTTGAAAAGTTTTTATTTATAACTTAGACTTCCGGTGTAAGATGGTGTAATTAAAGATTTATGAAGTTTGGAGGGGCAGAAGGTGATGAATATTATTGTATTTTTGGTTTAGCATGATGGATTTTTTTTTAGGAAAGTAAATTAGATATCATATTAGTCCCTTCATACGAAGAGGGGGCGTTCATAAACACGTCAACGTTTAACGTTGCATGTCGGTATATCCAACATTTAGACTTGATAGAGGGGCCAATTAGAGAGACATGAGTCAAATTTAGTGATAGTTTGACTATTTGAAAAATTGAAGGATCAAATTGATCAATGTGTACAAATTAAGGATCAACAAACCTATTCTTGTATCCTTTATGAAATACATTTTTGCAAAATTTTTGTCTATTAAATTAAATTAGTGGTTTAACCTTGAAGCAAATCTTGTTTTCATTCTTCTTCCTTGTCTTATTCAACGACACATCTAGAAACAATAATTCCCTCTATGTTACATCTATGTCTATGTATGTATATACTCACAAGAATGCAGCTATCTATACATAATGAGTTTTATCTAGTTCCTAAACCATTAATTACTATTATATTTTAATTTTTCTTTACAAAAAACAAGCACAAGAATCATGCTACATATGAGATCAAGGTCTATGCTTCTTCTTCTTGACTGAGAGAAGTGGTTGAATTTGCAAGTGTCTTTTGAATGCCTCATTGAAAAGAATACGAGCATGGAAGGCTTTAATAATTGGTAACCATGCCAAAATAGCTATAGGTGCAAATAGTACTATCCCCATTCCATAGTCAAATTCTCTAGCAAGTGCACGTGTAAAGTCCCATAATCCTGTATGCTCTATTTTTGGCCTTGCAGCTTGTGCAATCTAAGTCACCAAAAGCATTTACTTGGATTAAATCTAAGGTTAATAAAAGCTATAAAACACGAACACGAACACAAACATCACACACAGGCACGGACACCGACATCGATAATAATTTAAGAAACTGACATAATTCAGTGTAATTATGTGTCGGTGTTGTGTCCGTGTCGGACACCAACGCGTGTCTGACATCGGGACACATCTAATCTGAGGAGTGTCCATATTTCATAGGTTAAAAGCAAGATTTAGATTATCTGTGGTCGCAATGTCACATATTCACCACAGTCAGTAAATCCAAACCTTTTGGTAATGATCAGATTGTTCATACGAGTATCTGATCCTATCGGACGGTTCTGATTAACCGACTATAGTGATGATGTGCTATTTCGAACGCAAGGAATCCATTTACGAAAAATGTAAAATGAGGGTTGCTAAAGATTGTTACCTGTATAAGTCCCCATGCAGTTGGCATGAATGCCATACAACAAACAAAAAGGTCTGACACTGACAGCTGACATATGATTGAAAGAGTAATGATGAGGGCAACAACAGCAACAAATAGGATTGCTTTGAAAAATCTGAATCCAAGTTGATAATTGGCACTAAGTAGGTTCCTTCCTATATTGACAGCCTGCACGGACATGTTTATGTTATTAACATGCAACAGTACATCATATACTTTTTACTAGCTATGTTATTTGAACAAGTAAAATTTGACAACTTTTGCGATAACTTTTTAAGTGGTTTACGTAGTTGCAAAAGTTGTCTAAATTTTGCTGTACAAGAATCAATTTTCCTTTTCTCTGTGACACATTATTTGGTGACTGACTGACTAAGTTTATATTAAATTTTCCGAATCAAAGAAGGCTTAAAAGAGAACTTACCTTCACCAAGAAGAAAATTCCAAAAATCACAACCCATGAAAAGACATAAACCAGCAAGTTTTTGCTTTGCTGAGTGATGTCAAGGTGATAGACCAAACCATACTGATAGATGAAGAAACGAAGCGAAAGCAATATTTCAGCAAACCTCGAACCAAGACTTGAACGTCGAAGATGAGTTTGTTCGTCATACCACCAAGAATGCCAACTTTTATCTTGATGGATTCCCAATCCACCCTGTTGTCTAATCCATTTATTCCACTCTTTCCAGTCATCTACCGCCTTTGTCCAACTGAATCCGGCAGGGTTGAAAAGAAAAGGCGCACATAACCAAGTCAAAGACATGAACCAAATCGCGTAAGTTATCAACACGTATGTCATGTTACTTTGATAAGATTTTCTGAACATGTTATAAACAACCAAAAGCAGCATTAACTCAAACGCTTTTACAAAGTGACTTCTCGAATATAATCTATAGTTTTCAGTGAAGCTAGCGTGGAACACAACTTTGCGTCCGGTTGGTCTGTATTTCGCGCCTCCGTGCAAAATTGTTCTGCCATAGTAATGTGTTTTTGTTCCAAGGGAGAATGTGAAGAAAACAGCTGCAAGCTGCAACTGCATGAGGATAAAATCTTTGAGGGCTGTTAGGAAACCTCTCTCGAGGCCTATTTCCATCATCATCGGTAAGCCTGTTAAAAGTCCAAGTTGTATGAATGATTGAGAAGCAAGAGCTGTTTCTAAGGACTGTACATTCTTGATTCTTGCTTCAATGATGAGTGCTCTCTCTAAGCCACTAAGCACCAAGTATAACTGTCCGTAGAGAAATACATATATTCCTATTACTGATATCTGTGAAGAAATGCAATAGATTTATATCAGTCAAAATTGTATTATGTAAAGCATCTATACATGTCATACTTCTCTTCATATAGGCCACAGGATAGTGAAATATATCATAGAGAAGAATATTATGCTTCAGTGAAATTACCAAGCTGCTGAAGTAAAATCCAATAGTAGTGAAATAACAAGATAGCATCCTGAAAAAATCGAATTGTCTTGCAAGGCGGAATATGTCACGGCTTATAGTTTGTTCACTGTTCCCATTTGCAACCTTGGCTTCAAATTTCGAGATCGAGTTTAGACTTACATCACGACCTTTGCCAATTTGCAAGTATTCATGATATGTAATACACCCCCTTCTTAAAGTAGAATTAAATCCTGCAGTAGATAATAAACATGTATTTATCTCTATTGTTAACAATCAACATGTGGTTAGAAATAATACTATGTTGTTAAAGTCCTTGAACTCATACCAGCAAAAACGTCTTCACTCAAATTAATTGTTTTAGACGCTTTGCTTATTCCTCCTCTTGTAATATGAAAAACTCTGTCAAATACATCTGGATGGCCATAGTGGAACCGCACCCTGAGTGAGAGAATGCATCAGTGTTAAAATCATTTTACCTAAGTCACGTAATGAACATTTTACTTCCTGTTATTGGTCACTTTTTCCGAATGTCATTTTGCAGTTATTACCTGAGAGGATTAGCCAGAAGCCTCTGACCAATTGTGACAAAGCTGGTCTCCTGATATGACATGAACCATGCAAGAGAAGACACACTGCAGTTGAAAAAGAATGGAAGATACCATGTTATTGTGCTTAACATATCTAATTCTATATTAACATTTACGAGTACAAAAATGAAATTTTGACACCAATTTGACAGCAAATTTCGACGATAATTTGGATGGTTAATGCAGCCTATAGAGTGACATACTTTCTTAAACTTAGACCATGGTCATGTATTCAAGGAACATGTGATTCCCACTGGGCATATAATATGTTACATTATATGAATATTTATAACTATAAGGAATCTTGCCCAGTTTTCCCATTTTGTCATTGTAATATGGTCAGTTTAATTTATTGGAATTAAAAAGACTAACCTTCCTGTGAAAATATGTTCTCTTAAACCAAGTATTGTAGGAGGCCTCCGTCCTTGGCGCTTAAGAAATTCTTGGAGAAGGTTTCTCATTTTTAGAGCTTCTTCCAAGTAGTTATCCTGTAAATAAAGGTAATCATAAGAACACAACAGAAATAATCGAGGTTTATGTAAAATGATAGTAATTAATATACTTGGTTCATATCAATTGTTTGGAGGGCTTCGCCACGAGTGTATATTATTGCATTGTTTTGATTTTCAGGCTTCCCTTCTCCAAGCTGTGGTGGACCTGGAAGTTTTATTTGATATACTGTCTGTAAAGAAAATTAAGAATATTAAGTTATATCATATAAGTGACATTCTAACCTATTAAAATATGAAAACCAACTTACAAATACTTTCCTTAAATGGTAAACAGAATTATTCTGAGACAATCAATATTTCCAAGACTAATTCTTGTGATGTTGTAAAAAAATACCTGCTCAAAACCATTGACAGCTTTAACCAGTTTAGAATAATACACTTTGTGAGGTCTACCCTGCATTATCTCCTCCTTTTCCTCAACATAAGCAACACGAAGAGACGGATACCTGCAGGAAATACAAGCAGGCATTGGTTTGTTATTGTCTCTAATTATTTAATTTCAAGAAGCTAAATATTTTTCTCTTTACTAAAAACTCACCTTATCATTAAGTCAATTGTATCTTTATAACGTGGATCATTCATAGACTTTTGTAATGAAAATGATTGACAGGAAATGACATAGGTGTATTTCATGTCTGCTAGTGCTTCTAGACGAGCAAATAATGCACGGTTGCCCTTTTCAGCCGTCTCATAACCTTCAAGAATATCTGCATTAAAAAGTTCAACTTTAATCATGTCTGTTTTAAAAGTCACATGTAAGTTTATTTGTGATTGATTTGCAATGTAAGAAGTCTTACACCGACAGTGTATCGAAATGAAACTCTTTATTTTTGTTGAATTTAGTTTCCATATTGATTTGCACAACCTAGTATCATTTATACTTTTGTTACTAACCTTCATCTTCTGCCATGTCAAGAAATGCTTGTAATTTTAACGCTTCTGTGTAATACATCATCCCTCTAACTGTTACAAATATGATTTCAATGATCACAACAATGCCTTAAAATTCAACGAACGTATAATTTAGAAAATAATACAAAAACCGAACCTGTTCTTCCTAGTGTCTGTCCCCGGAATGAAGCCCACAATCTAAGCTCTTCTGATTTGTTTTCATCTTCCAAACTCCTACGGTCTTCGCAACACATACGTTCCAAGAAGTTTTTCCATTCATCTGTTTAAATTTATATGACAATCTATGAGACGAATTCAAATCGAATGTTTTATGTTACACATAAGAAAATTGTTATTTGTAACAACCTGGATATATCTTTTGCATGTAAAAGATGATGGAGTCCTCCTCTCTTTCTGAACCAAGCTCCTTCATTGAAAAATTGATGTCCTCCATGTAGTGCGGGGTTATAACACTATCAAATACCATGCTATGTATCAGAGTTATGTGATTGAACTATAGAAATATAATAATGTTCACTGAATGCTTATTTAAAAGTTAAACGTTTTTATGTTAGTTATGACGGAAGTCCTTATCAAATTACCTAAATGGCACCATACTATGCACTTTTGGAGCGTCTGGCATATCTGTAAACAGAGAAGTAGCAAAGAATGATATGCGCCGACGAGCATCTAAGTTTGCAGGTATGTCCATTGCAGTCTCCTTGACGGTAACTAATAAATGAAATCGCTTGATCTGTCACGAGCAGGCTTGATTATGTTAGTATAACAAGAGTAGAGTTCACATCATGCAAGATGTTATATTTCACTACTATATGTCGCGAAAGTTGTCTAAATTTGGAGAATGAAAAGTAACAATCGTTGAAGAGAAAATACTACCTTTTCCATCAAAGGACCTTCTGGCAAGGGAAAATGGACACAACTTTCATTTGAAAATGGAAAGGATTCACTGTCAATTTCCTCAGTGGCAAATAGTTGATTATCATCTCTAAAATAGACAAAGCCACATTCATTTTCTTCAGGAAAGTGTGACGTATCCAATGTTCTGCACAGTTAAGTGAGAAAATGAAAATTTGTAGCGTAGCAATGATGTAAGGACAACAAATTCTTGAGCATAAATACCTCGAGTCATCCATCATATCATTTGTTACTAACTCAAACATATCGAGTAATGCTTTCGCAACTCTGTGCCGATTCTCTTTACCTCCCTCAATCTTATGGCATTCCATAACAAAGTAGTTAGGACTAAGTTTCTAGTCATATACACTTGTCAGCATAATATTTGTAACCTTTAGGTTAATTTGAGGGAAGAATTACCAGAAGTTCTGCTAGCTCAATGACCTTAACATGTAGAGCTGGGAGAACTTTCATGTTGAAGTTCTTAAGAAGAGTTGTTTCTTCGATACTGTTTTCGATTTCGCTTAGTATATCGCGTATAATCCTAAACATGCACAAGTGACCACCAGATTAGAAGCAAAAATCAAAATTTTGTCGAGGATGGGAATATTTTATCTAGAAACATATTCCATTTGATTACCTTTTCTCTTGGTTACCAACAATAAGAATCTCAAGAACAAATTTTAGTGACTGGTAGCACTCTCTTACAGCATAAAACATGTATTTGTCTTTTGTAATTTTTTTGACAAGAACTTCTTCCTTTCCTTCAAAATCTTTAGCAATGGTCAAAGCTGTAGAAAACTAGATTGTGGAGCAAGAAAAGTTCATTAATAAATGGACAATGTGCATATAATGATTCGATTTGTTTGAGTTTAAGGGTACGTTACCTTGTTTGCCAAAAGGAAAACAGGCCAAAGAACCTTGCGAGAAAACAATTCTGAAGATACAGGCATCATCATTAAATCCATTTCTCTGTTGAAAAAAATATTATCAGATGTTGGAACAAGAAATAGACATGTAGTTAGGTTACAACAAAAATCACCTGTTACTAATTAAGTCTTCAAGACGAAGATGGCTTATAATTTGATTCCATATTACCACAAATTTGGCAAGAGCGTTTTTTTCATCAGGAAGCTGTGACAAAGAAAAGTGGTCAACATAAGTGGAATAAACATTGTTGTGGATAACGTATATTCTGCAACTATGTGTAGTAATTGTATTCGGACCATTAATCCGACTCATAATTTCGAAATATATCAGAAATATTTTTTACAAATATATTTAAATAAATTTATCATACTATTGTTAAACTAGAACAAACCTTTTGAAATATATTGCTGAGGAAACCTTTTCTTCTCTTTTTACCGCGTTTGGAAGATGGTGGATTAAGACAGACATCAAATGCTGCTGGCAAGTTGTCAAATCTACTTCTTAGCATTCCTTGTGTCCTTATCTATTTTCAATGATAAAAGTGAGTGAATCATTTCATTTCTGAGGGTAGATATAAAGAAAGAAGTAATGAAAAAACTTAGATTACCTCACCAAGGTGATGCAAAACTCCATAAATTCCACCAACTATTGTACAGAAAACAGAATACCAAATTTGTGTGTCCATAAAATATATCTGGAATAAATGAAGAATTCATGATGTTAATATCTTTTACACTGTGTAAAAATATATTTGAAATGCCCAACGGTAATGACTAATCGACAGTGTAAAAATTATTTACACTGTCAGTGCATATCAATTAAATCCATATCTTAAGACTTCAATATAATGTTAATATCGAAAGTTAAGACCAAATAAGTGTATGTTACAAAATATTGATGCAGACTCACCATTACTACAGGGCTCCACACTGCCACAATTGCACCGGCATTATTTTTGACTGCAGTACAATCAAACTTTTGTTAGAGATGCTAACTTCTCCAATATATAATGTTACTAATACAATTATAAATGCTGCATACCTCTTGGAAAAAGCTCATGCCACTCATACTTTCTTACACCAATTTTCATAATTCGTCTAGTTGGTTCTATGAGTGGTTTTATCTGCGTGTATTGATAATGGCATAAGTCATTAAGTGTAAGTTCCTAGTTCGGGAAATCCGATTAGCATAACCTATAATCGAAGTTCTGTTTTTATTTTTACCTCAAAACTGTAGCTGAACACAAATTTACATGACAACACCAATATCCAAAACAATGTGTACCTATTTGATGAAATTCAACATATTTATATCGGTTTTGATTCATATACGAATGAAACTAATGTGAACAATCAGAACAAGTTAACAAGGTAATAGGGTATACTTTATAACAGAAAGCTGGTCTTCTTGCATCCCTCGTCCAACATAGATTCTTGGCTGTACAATAAATACATGTGACATTAAGTTATAACATTTAATGCCATGGATGCATATTAGGGTCAATACACATGCGCATTGTAGGAAAATCATGCGAAATATGATTTAATGTTATCTTCATTCATCCTATTTGATAATTTACTTCGTATTTGTTTCTCTTTCTTCAGGGTTTGAACCTTGGTCATTTAACTCATTCAACCCTCGTCTCAAACAAGTTACACCAAACTAACACACATAGTTGAAAAATATAGTAAAAACTTAGATGAATTTACCTGAATCCACCAAGCCAAAACTTTACATATCTTGTTATTAGAGACCTCAATATATTTTCCCATAGCAGGTACAAAAAATAACACAACTTCAGCTGCATTACTTGTCAAGTATATTGCAGCAGCAACCATATAGGAAGTAAAGCACCATTCTTCAACCAAACTTCCATACTTGGTGGAATAACAAGTATATTTTCTTCTTGAATTAGCGTAGCACACAGGAAGAATGATATTCCATATCATGGCAAATGCCAGCTTCACCAAAAGTTTCACTTTTTGTGAATGTTCCATGGTGTATCTGGCTTTCCACGTAAAGGCGATGTCTGAAATTGCTGTAACACATTATAGATGAGAATTGTTTTAGTATAGTATATGTTCCATCCTATTAAATTCAGTTCCATGTAATGTAATAAATTGACACTATACCTTGAATAAATTTAAGAATGGCTGAAGTAATAAAGATACTGATGATGTCCTCAAATACTGTGGCATCAAACAACTGAAGTGGAGATCCCAAGTCATGGCAGGCAATGATTATTATGGCCTATGAACCAACGCAATGACAAAATATTTTAGATCATCTATCATAAGAAACATAAATTTTTAAGTTATATATCACTACTATATTTGAAGCAAACCTGAAGGGATATAATATAAAAACTCCACATTCGATCAAAGCTTCTAAAAATTTGCCAAAATGAACGAATCTCAACGAAATTTGTCTTTCCTAGCCATTGCCGTTCTCTGTTTTCCTCATTTTCGTTGTTTTCTTGATCGTCCTCCACAGTTTCCTGTACAAGGAAAGAAACAAACAGGTAGATCTTGTTAGTATAGAGCAGTAGTTCCTAGCAAGTAGCAGGAGTGTAGAGCTAATCTAGCTTTTTCTACAAATATCCATCACCTGTGTTTCTTCTTCAACCTTCGTTTCTTTCTTTTTCTTCTTTCTCTTTTCTTTCTTTTGAGCAGGTGATACAACAAGAGCATTCTTGAAATCAGGTTTGTCCTTTGTTTTTACAAAGAAAAAATCGTGGTCCTGATCACGCATGGGCCAACCGATTCCAAAACAATCAGGAGACCTAAAGATATCGAAGCAACAAGGACCTCATGATATATATGGAAAGAAGGATGACATAATACATAGCACCGACAATTCAAATTAAAAGTGTGTATAACATGAGTAAGTGTCAAGTGTTTGACACTGGCACGAGACTGACACACATGGTTACATTTAATCACTCCCCTTTTCTTAAATAATTAACGATGTGTAAATGTCAGTGTCGTGTCCTGAGTATGTGTCAGTGCTTCATAGGCCACATGAAAACAACTAGAAAATCTTGGTCTAAAGGTTATACTACTGACCAGAAGTATTCATTCAGATCATCATAGTTTCTCCATGCAGAATGGTCAGTTGTCCCACCTTTGCTATTTTCAACTTCCTATGGTTTTAAGATAGATTAGTTAAATTGAAGAAAGTAGACAAAGAAACAAAAATAAGATGTATTAGAGAGTACCATTCTTATAACATTGTATATAGGTGTGACAACATTATTAAGGAAAGATTCTGGTTCTCCTCCATATGCTGGTATGACCCTTTCCCATGTTGTTAAGCTGATAGCACCACTTAAAACTCCATGCATTTCATATGACATCTTTAAAACACACAAAAAATATTACAAGAAATAAGAGAAATAATCATTTCATGTAAGGTTATTTGAAAATTTCAATCATTTATGAAATAGGTGCATATGGATGACTAAATCAAGCATTCATGTAATGCCTATCCATTTCTGGAAATGGATTCCTTGCGGTAACTGTGTAATACAGTTTTTAATCTCGACTGACCGATCTAAATCAATGACAGAAATTGTTTAAAACTGATTTTGTGAATCTGTAATCAAAGTCATCCAATCTTAAATCAATGGCTGGGATTCTTTATTGTGTGTACATGTGTGCTTCTCTTATAGCAGGAAATCCGGATCCTCCGTTTATCACATGTAGGTAAAAGACTAAAAGCTATAGGCTTAAATTAGAATCTAATAGTTTCAACTTACATGGTGAAAGATATAGCAAAGACATTCTGGCATGAACCTCAAATTAGCTGCCTCCCCCCATATGAGCAGGTAAAGACCAATATACAAAATTTTGTATTGTTGTGCTTCCTGTT
>Ga0315913_1006091_pt1 | contig 14635 bp, 2 predicted proteins | sample MpolsnodulesMG_FD_207736 | JGI IMG/M metagenome (GOLD analysis project Ga0315913, IMG submission 207736) | Medicago polymorpha root nodule microbial communities from Los Angeles, California, United States - small nodules | ecosystem: Host-associated > Plants > Roots > Nodule | place: USA... | reverse complement strand
AGTATGATACCACTGTCACTTAGGTAGCGTTTGGCCCGACTTATTTTAGGTTTTCCTACTTTGTAAAAGGAGAAGCTCGGCCAAACATATTTTTTGAGAAGCTCTTGGTAGAAAAAAATTGCTTATTTTTCTTGTGTAAGAAGGCTGTTATGCAAGTAGATAGGAACTGATTCTGAATACAGAAAAAAATAGTATAAATTGATAGAAAAGTCTATATAATAACTGAATCTCTCCCATTCTAAGTTCTTTTTCCAAATAAAAAAGTAGGCCTCTCTAATCTCTTCTACCTATTATTTATAACCTATGATCTCTCTGTGACAAACTTTCTGACTAGGTAGTACAACTAATTAGCTAAGTTACCAACATGAAGGTAGCCAAGTTAATTTTGTTAGATGACAGTTATTTATTCAAAGCTTTTGATATTGGTTTTTGAAGAAGTTAGTTCTGAGTATTGTATTGTGGTTCTCAATGCTCTATTTTCAAATATTGCTACTAATTTGAGTGTGATTTGGTGGTGGAACAGGCAGAGCTAGTTAAGAAGTATGGACCAGAATCAATTGCAGATCTATTGCTCATTAAGCCTACTTGAAACTCTTTGTGGTGGAGCCAAAAAATAGTTTAAGATAGGAAGCATATCAAAGTGTACAAATTTTTTTTTTTGTTCAAAGAATGTACAATTCTTTTTATTTGGGCCAGACTTGAATTTTTGACCCTGCTTTCAGTTTTTAATCAATATTTGACATTAGACACAATGATTAGATTTGTAAATCAACATAAAAATAACCTTTTGTTGGTAAAATTAAATGAGATTCTAAAAATTTAAAATTTTTAGAGATATATTAATATATCTTATTTATATTTTAATTAGTAATTAATAAATAATACTTTAATCAGTTAAATTATTCTTTTTTAATTTTAATTTATCCTATTTTTTGTTATCTTTTTATTTCACAAAAAGTGTAGTTTTTATTGCATGTATGACAAAATCATGATGACTCTGTGATTTTGTTGAAGCTTCAAAGTGTGTTTTATTCAAAATCATAGGGGCTCACAGTGATTTCTTTCAAACTCACCGTGAATACAAACATGCGCTAAATAATGAATGCATGTTTAATACTTTGCTTTGAAAATGTCAACCATCCCATTTTTAGATGTGTTGTTTCCTTGAAATCACTTGATTCTTCAATTTGCCAAAAAGGAGGTTTCAAGCGGTGAACCCAGTTCTGCCTCTATTTGTTGACACATTTCGGCAAATATAATTCGAGTTGTATGTTAAACGTTCAGTTTGACACATGGTCTTTTTGGGGATTTGACATATTTCGAATTCTATTTGTCTAACACTTTTTCAGCGTTTCAGTAAATATAATTCGAACCGCATATTCACAGACTTTGTAGACATGGGCAATTTTAGAACAGTTCAGATTATATTTGCTGAAACATGATTCAAATTATATTCGTCGAGCAAAAGGTATTTTGGAAGAAAATAAAATTAGGGTGTTTGACTAACGCATAAAGTGATAAAAGTAATAGTCAATTCTTATAGATAGAAAGAAGTTAGGTCTAATGGATGCAAAAGAGGAAACCCTAATCTATTACTGTATAAATCAGCTACAACACAATTTCTAGAGGTTTTAAGAAATAATACGAAATCCAGATTTCCTCAACAAAAATAAAAATGTCACCATTAACTCAACCCGAGGAATCAAGAGAATACATTACTTCCTTTGGCCATAATGCTGACAAAGCCTAATGACGTTGCCAAATTTCGTAGTAGTTGTCATTTTTAGTTGTTGAAGATTGGTTTTCATACTCTTGAATCCGTTATCCATAAACTCGCAAGGCAAAAAACATTTTAGAGTGTGTTTAGATGGTGGAATTAGGAGGAAACTTTTCATTTTTTAATTAAAGAAAATATAAAATGTTTTTTTATTATAAATTAAGTGTGATTGAAATATATATGAACATTTGTTGTTTTTTTTTTTTCAATTTTTTTAAAATGTTTTATAGTTTTTGTATTTTAAAAAGAAAAATAAGCTATTCTTTCTCTTTCCCTCCTAAACCTTAAAAAAATCATAGCTTAAGTTCAATCTCTTTTAACTTCATGGGTCTTTGTAGCATGTTTGAAAAGGTTTTATTTGTGGATTAACTAGAATATAAGAACAATCCTTTTTTTAACTAAGATAACTTGTAAAATCTCGTATGTATCTTAAATTTTTCAGCATTTAATAGTAATCAACTGCATATTCAATGTTTAAGTAAGAAAGCAACCTAAAGAAAGAAAAGACGGCCTTGACTTACTCCTTCTTTATAAGTTTATAGTATATCTTAGTTAGGCTATTCAGAATTATCGTAGAAAAAAATACAAGGTTAAAACATAATGTTATGTTGATTATAATAACACAAGTGATTTATCTTCTTTAGCACATTCTCTTGAAGCATGGGCTATGGATGAGTTCTCTTAGATATTAGAATTAACTCAACTTTATAAGACTGATTCATAAAGTGAAGAATATCCTACTTAAATATTAGAATTAACTCAATCTCATAAGAACAATTCATAAGGTAAGCAATATCCAAACTTTGTAAGCATTTATTAGACACTATTTGTAGTCAATGTGGGACTTGGGTCTTTTAGCATTAACATTGATAATAATTTGAGAAGATGAAAGGGAGTGAACGAACACAAACACCGACACCGGCAAATATTGGATACTTGGACACGCCCTGAGTTTGAACTCCGAAGTGTCGGGTAATGTAGATTTTAAAAAACAAAGCTGGCACGAATAAAACTCTACTGTTTGGTGAGAGTTTATATCAAGGTCTCATTCTCCTCAAAGATTAAGCTATTATATAAAGTTACACACGAGATGCCTGGTCAATGGTCATCACGTTGTATGTATAGAGATTTATATTGTTCACTTTCTATCTAGAATCTTGTTAGATGCTTAATTTTGTTGGCTACCATAGTTACACCCTCTACCTAGTCATGAAAAAAATCTCTTATGATATTCACTTTGTTATGTGCTATGCTATTCTCTTTATATTTATGAACCTTATTTCAACTTGATCATTCTATTAACTTCCTTTGGCCATTCTTTATTGTTATTTGAAGGAGAAACATTAAGGGTGTGTTTGGATTAAGGGTTTAGGAGGAGAAGGGATGGAAGACTCACTTTTATTTTTTAAATTACAAACAATGTAAAATGTTTTTTTTAAATAAATTAAGTGTTTTTGAAGTATTATATGATCATTTATCATGTTGTTAATTCAATTTTAAAAAAAATCATATAATACATTGTTCGTAATTTTAAAGGACATTATAAAATAATTTTTAGAAAAATGAATTAACAAAATGATAAATGATCATATAATACTTCAAAAACACTTAATTTATTTTATTTTTTTTAAAAAAAAAACCAATTTACATTGTTCGTAATTTTAAAAATAAAAGTGAACCCTCCCCTCCCCTCCCCTTCTAAACTCTCAATCCAAACACACCCTAAACAAATGACACCTTTCATCCTCATAACTACTTCACAGAGACAACATATGGATTACAACATGAAGAGTCTCAACAAAATGGATAAGGGATGGTGAATTCATCCTGCAAGATACTAACTGCAACCAGAAGAACACTGTCATGATGTTCATCTCTATTGTTATCTACTCAAGGGTCAGTAAGTGGTGAATTGGGGAACTGAAGCTAATTCAAAAGAATCATGATAACATTATATTCTTGTTTTTGGTATATAGTAGTGTTTGTTGTGTATGTGGATTCAAATTCGGACAGATGAAGTAAATATTAATCTAACAACTAAGATTTATCATTCAAAATAAAAATCAGTAAATTGAAAGTACATCTTATGCAATGACATGAATCTTTGAGCCATACATATTCAATATTAAGGTGTGTTTCACTAAGATATGTGCAACATTGGAATGTAAATCAAGTTAGACTTGTATAAGTAAAGTTGATATGTTTAAAACATTCAATACCAATCTACGCACTACTTGTGACTTATTTTTAAGCATTCTGACCTTACTGAAAATCTGGTATGAAACGTTAATCTATTTAAAATTCTCTTTGGTATTAACGTCTTTAAATAACTAATTTGATCTAATATTAAATAGACTAACAATCTAATAGATCAATGAGATCACATTTTATTTTCAAATTTTAAGAAATACGATTTTATATGATATCTTATTTAAATTCTATTTCATGATAATATCTTGAATTTGTAAAAAATGTACGTTAGTATGCTTAAATTATTTATAATAAATAGGAAATCATATAAATTAATACATAGTAATATAATTTTTTTTTTTGTGTATCTAACACTCTCCCTCAACAGATTTAATATTGTTGCATTTCTTAAGTTAGATTCAAACTCAAGATCTCAATCTTTTTCCATTAAAAAAATGTATAGTCAACTTACGAGCTTTGGTTATACCCAATCTAATTTAACCAAATACTAAAAAATTCAGCCAAAAATAATAATTTCTTCATTATGTGTAAACATATTATGCCTTTCTACATTTTCCCTTTTTGAGTGACTTTGTAAAGGACATAGATTATATTCCTTGTTTTTGGCATATAGTAGTGTTTGTTGTGTACCAGGATTCAAACCGGAACGGGTGAAGTAAATATTAATCTAACAACTAACATTTATCATTCAAAATAAAAATTAATAAATTGAAAGTACATTAAATTCTATGACGTGAATGGTTGAGCCATACATCTTCAATATTAAGGTGTGCTTCGCTAAGATATGTGCAACATTGGGACGTAAATAGACTATAACGAGTTAGACTTGTATAAGTAAAGTTGATATGTTTAAAAATTTCAATACGAGTCCGACGTGTTACTTGTGACTTATTTTTAAGTATAGTCTAGTCTTGTTAAAAATCTGGTATGAAATGTTAATCTATTTAAAATTCTATAACGTCTTTAAATAACTAGTTTGATCTGTCATTAAATAGACTAACAATCTAATAGATGGCCGAGATTCAATTTTATTTTAAAAATTTAGAAAATCTGATTTATATGATATCTTATTTAAATTCTATCTCATGATAATATTTTAACATGTCAAGAAACTTACAGTTATAAGCTTATATCTGTCTACATAAATGCTTGAGTAAACATATAAGATCAATAAGAGACCAATTTGGTGATAACTACCTAGAGTAAATAATGTGGCAACACTAATGCTTCTTGTTGTAGATTACTGAAACATTACTATGAATTATTGTCACACACACTTGAAACCAACTTCAGTAAGATTAGCATATACACTAAAGTTGACAAAGCACTCTTATTAGTTCCTTAATTATTTAATTCAAATGCCTCCAACATATAGCTCAAATAGTTGAACTGAAACACTTGAATGAATTTAAGGAGATTCACAGCTCAAACTTTGTCTAGTAAAATTTTTTTTTGCAAAACTCTAACGACTAACAAAATATTTTTACCAATTTAAGATATTCTCATGAAAAAACTATTTAATTTGTAAGTTGAGCACAATTACAAAAGAGGAATCACCCTTAGTCTAACAAGAGCTCATGACAAAATTTCATGATCTATAGCAATACCACACAAATTCTGTCTACACTAGATGCCTCTGCTTTGATGACTTGCAGGTACAAAACGCCAGAGATCAACAGCAATATCTACCTCTTTCTTCTTATGAAATTTGTACAATTTTGGTACATCAAACCGAAGCTGCCAAACCATACAAAAATATCAGATTTCAACAATATGAGAAAAGTCCACAATTGCACCATGCTTACTACACAAAACACTGGAACATGAAAACTAATCATTCAACAGTACTTAAAAAAGGTTATTTTGCATTAAAAAAAAGTGATTTCAATATTCAATCTTGTATTTGTGACAAGGAAATGAATACAACATTATTTTTTTATGCACAAATACTAACATTTACCATAGGACTCAGAAATATCAATATATCAAATATATAGTAAACTGCACTCACCTCACAGATAACTTCAGCACTTCTAGCATTGAAATCCCTTAAGGCTGCACGTTTCACATGCTGCAATCATGTAAAAATCAACCCATGGTATTGTTACATATGTACAGAAATTTTACTTATGCTGTTAAGCTACATAAATTTAGGGTAGGTTTGTTATAGATTATATAAAAAGTGATTTTGATATTAAATAATCTAAAAATTAATTTTTAGAGATTTTTTGAAAAGCAGAAGCTATTTATTTGTATTTATTTACCATGACATAGATCACTTTTAAAAATCTTGACCAAAAGTAAAAATCACTTTTAAAAATGATCAGATATCGAGAATGACTTCATTTAAAGCGACTTAAAACATCTTCTCATTTGAAGCCGTTTATAGATTTTACTTTTTAGATTATCAATTTTTTTTAAATCTGTAACAAACTGATGATTACTCCTAAAAGTAATTAATTTATTTATTTTCATAAAAAACTGTAACAAACAGGCCATTATACATGTGCATTGTGGCTATCCATAATTGAAAACAAAAATACAAAACATATTGGTGGTTGTCAAAATCAATCTAATGAAGCTCGCAGAACTAAGTTACTCATTTGAAAAACTCGAATTTAAGATGCAACTGACTTACATCTCTTGTTGAAGTCTTATGCAAAGAATAAACAGCTTGAGAAGCAACCTAATGAAACAAAAATATGGAACAATATATTAGAGTTCGCATCAGTCAGATCATATGTTTATATTTTATAACCAGCATCAATGCTATTGCTTACCTTCATAGCAACAGAAAGAAAATCCAAATCTGCACCCTTTTTCCGAGTTCCAAATGGGGGATTCATAATAACTGTATCAACAATTGGACCTGGCGAAAGTACCAAGATCATATGAACTTGTTCAGAAACAATTCTCAGCAACAGATAAAATCTAGATTATGTTGTTTGACAACTACTAGAACAAACGAGTCACTAATACACTGAATACCAGTAAATAACATTCATTTTTTATAGGCAAATGTTAGTGGTTAATTTGCTAGCAGCAGAGATCATATCCTGGACCTCCTTCATACAATATAATACAGTTCAGAAATATAATTTAATCTATTATACTCTCAAGTAGGATCCTGGAGACATAATTAGAAGCCAATTAAGAGCAAAATATGCACATCCTTACGAGCAAAGCAGGGAGAGGCAAAAGGCAAAGAGAGAAAAATCAGCAAACTGAACTTGCCAGAAAGCAGAAAGTCTTCATTCCATATTGTTGTTAGAAATTGGCAATGATAATTACAAATACAATGTTCAAAAATCAACATGATCAGATTCATTTTGAATCCCAAACACGGTGAATGAAAGCAATGTAATCCTAGGTGTGTGTTATACAACCACAAGAGTTCAAACATAAACCAGTTTGACACATAGAAAACATTCAAACACATACACTTATAAAAAAAATATTAACTCTTGAAAAATGGAGAAAAAAAAATTAGGCCCATCATCAACTAGTATTTTATATGACATGGAATCAAAATGCTTATAAACTTGTTTAGATTCAGTTCTCCAATATTTTCCAGAAATAAGGTCAGAATTTATATATCCAAAAATATTAGTTATGCTTCAAGACAAAAACTTGAACAATGTGATGGCATCATACTATTGAAGGAAAAAGACGACGTTGAAAATACCTCTCCATCTCAAGTCCATGATATTAGATTGAATAAAGTCCATGTCCAGCTGCAGTTTTAGTTGAATAACAAAATTAATAGTTGTATTAGTTAGTAGCAGCCAACATTAAAATAATGATTGCTTCAAATAAAATATACAAATTTAAAGAGCTTATGAAATTGTTCAAATAAAAATCAAAGGCTTGAATCTTTGTCACTCAGCATATGTACAATATTCAAAACAAATTGAGCATGATTATTCTTTTCCTCTAACAAGAGACCTGGTTATAGAGAAACTTAAGACTTCATTCATCAATATAATGAGCAAAAGAACAATACCTCAAGTTCCTCAGCATTAAGAGATGCTATTTCAAGTGATTCTGGATCAATGTCAATGCTGAGAACATGTCTGATCAACGCTAACACAAATTAAAAGAATATTATAGTAATATTAAAATATTACTTGATTGAGAGGAGAAAAAGCATTTGAAGCACAAATTGAATAAACATGAATTTTGAATTTTCATCCTTGAACTTGGTATTTGATTTAGGAAGGAGTGACTCTAAGTAACCGTCTCAGATTTTATATTGGGCCTAACTCATCCTTACAAAACTGGCTTGTAAGGTGAGGGCTGCCCATGTTTATAAACACTACACATGCCATATCTTTGGGCACTGTGGGACTAAATCCACCCATTTCACACCCAACACATTAAAGGTGTTTGAGGCTACAGTAAAGGTAACACAAATGCCGCAATTAGGCGGCTACAATTAGGCCGCTAGGGGAGGACCACAATGAAAGCAGAATTTCCAACAAACCATGTATGTGAAACAGTGTATAGTTCAGAAATTAGGAAATACAAATTCATTCAAGACAGCTTCTGCAGACGGAGTTGGATTCCACACATTAGATGTGTGAGGAAGTAATTGATTTTGACCTTCCATTTTCAAATTAATGTTGTAGATTATTTAAAGGTGATATGATGAAGCTCTAACTTGTGCCAATAGATCTCAAATCAATTGTCAAGATCAATTAATGTGTATAAACGTGTATTAGTTAATGCAAGGAACCCGGATCCTTTTGTAGACTATATAAAATAGTAGTTCAAAATTTAGTATACCAATAATCAATGCATTATAGTCTCAGCTCTGACTTACATAGCATAAAGTAAAGGAAATTGACTGAGAAAAATAAAAGACAAACTGGTGAAAGATCCAAGAAAGAAAGCTGAAACTTACTCTGCACTCAAAAGGGCAGCTGCAATGCCTAAAGTACCACAACCACATCCAAAGTCAGCTACTACTTTATTGCTCACATCATCAAAAGAATTCTCGGCCTGATTCACACGAATCACAATAGAAACTTGACTTTCAGAATGTAGAATTATAATCAATATTCTTAGATTAAAAAAACAAAACTGCACTCATCCATAAGCTTATTATTTGCAAATCAACACACGCTAGCACACCATTGGATAGATTTTCTACAATATCCTAACCACCTTATCTTCCTCTCTTATCTCAACCATAAAATGAAAACTTTCTAGAGGATTATCAGAGCACAAAAAACATCACGGTCCAAACCAGTGAGGAGCAGAGTTAGCACCTCCGCTGACTTACATAGGGCACATTCTTCTTTATACAAATATGGTCCTAGTTAGTATTCAAGCTTCATCTCTTATGGTCTAGTCAAGTTACGTAACCAATTAATTTCAGATTGTGGAGTTCTGTATTGCATGTTCTTGCAGAAATTTACAGGAAAACACGTTGTGCAAACATTTATACATTCACATGGGAAATAATCTTCCAAGTCACCAGTTCCTAAATGTGGGAACTAATGCTAGCATCTAATTTAGAAGAGATCAAGATCATTCCTTGAAGGAATGAAAGTTTGAGAAATTGATCCTGTCATACTATGTATATAGCATAATAGTTCAACCCCTCTTAGAGATAGCATATGGCAAAAATGGTGACATCAAGCTCTCAATATTCCATTTCTACGTACCAAAATTAATTACAATAGAGCTGGAAAAAATCATCTTCTTAATCAAATTAAGATTGAAGATTTTAGAAAATCTGTATGGAGCTTTAGTGCACCGGGCTGCCCTTTTTAAGAATCATAGCGGAGGGGGTTACAAAAAAATAAAATAAATAATCATATATTATTAATGGTATTTAAAAAAATAATAATTACCCATTAACAAAGTAGTACAAAATGAAGATGGAATAAGGCAAAAGAATGAAACTTGAGCTCAATCTTACAGTGAAAAGCATACGAGAAGCGATGTGAGGTCCAGTTGGGTATTGTTCAAGCTCAATCTTTGGTTTAGGGAATTGGTCAAGAGAACCAAGATAACCTTCTAACTCTTTCAGCTTCATCGATTTTTCTTCCTTAATTCAATTCAGAATCACCCAAACTTTAATACTCCTTCAGTTATAGTATATTACGGTATTACCCCTCTTTTCCTCTTTGATCAAAAACAAACATAAAAACCCTCTGAAGCGCACATTGCATAGTTTCAATCTCCACTGAAACATAGCAATGAATTTGAGAAATGGTTGTTCCTTATTGTTAAAACCACGCAAATCTCCAACCCCATTTGTTCTTACCACAAACCCAATAACAAATCCTTGTCCTGTTCCAGAATCCCATGTTGTTAAAGTGTTAAGACAAGAACATGATATTGTTTCATCACTTGAGTATTTCAAATCTTTGTCAAATTTAGGTACTTTCAAACACACCCATTTAACATACGAAACCATGATTGAAAAGCTTGGTAGAAACAATGAAATGGATGGTGTTTCATATCTTTTACAACAAATGAAGTTAGAAAATGTACCATGTTCTCAAGAGTTGTTTCAGTTTGTTATCAAGTGTTATAGGAGATCAAATTTAGGTGAACAAGGTTTGAAAATGTTTTATAGGATTAGAGAATTTGGTTGTCAACCTAGTGTTAAGATTTATAATCTTGTTTTGGATGCTTTGCTTAGTCAAAATTTGTTTAAGATGATTAATGCTCTTTATAATAACATGAAAAGTGAAGGGTTGGAGCCGAATGTGTTTACGTATAATGTTCTACTGAAGGCTCTTTGTCAAAATGGGAAGGTTGATGGTGCATGTAAGTTGCTTGTTGAAATGTCGAATAAGGGTTGTGATCCGGATGATGTTAGTTATACTACCGTGATCTCTTCTATGTGTAAATTGGGGGATGTGGATAAAGCGAGAGAGTTGGCGATGAAATTTGAACCTGTTGTGCCGGTTTATAACGCTTTGATTCATGGAGTGTGTAAAGAGTGTAAGTTTAAGGAGGCGTTTGAATTGATGAATGAGATGGTGGATAGAGGCGTTGATCCGAATGTTATTAGTTACTCGACTGTTATTAGTTGTCTTTCTGATATGGGGAATGTAGAATTATCGCTTGCAATTTTTGGCCGAATGTTTGTGAGAGGATGCAGACCTAATGTTCAGACATTTACTTCATTGATGAAAGGTTTTTTCGTGCGAGGGAGAGTTGGTGATGCTGTTGGTTTGTGGAATCTCATGATCCGAGAGGGAGTTAGTCCAAATGTCGTCGCATACAACACTCTCATACATGGTCTTTGCTCCGATGGGAATATGGATGAAGCAATATCTGTATGGAATCAGATGGAGAAAGATTCTATCCGTCCGAACGTGACCACATATAGCACTATCATATATGGTTTTGCAAAATCGGGGGATTTGGTTAGTGCTTGTGAAACATGGAACAAGATGATAAATTGTGGTTGCCGTCCAAATGTTGTGGTGTACACCTGCATGGTGGATGTCCTTTGTCAGATGTCTATGTTCGATCAAGCTTTTGATCTTATTGATAATATGATTTCCGATGGTTGTCCTCCAACTGTTATTACATTCAACAACTTTATTAAGGGTTTATGTCGTGCCGGAAGAGTAGAATGGGCGATGAATGTGCTTGAACAGATGGAGAAATATGAATGTTTACCTAATATCAGAACGTATAATGAGATATTGGATGGTCTCTTTCGGGCGAATGCATTCAGAGAGGCTTGTGGACTTATAAGGGAGTTGGAAGAAAGGAAGGTGGAGTTTGATTGTGTCACTTACAACACTATCATGTATGGTTTTTCTTTTAATGGAATGCATCAACAGGTTTTGCAGCTTTTGGGGAAAATGTTGGTAAATGGAGTAAAGCTAGATACCATTACGGTTAATATAACTGTTAATGCATATTGTAAGTTGGGTAAGGTTAAAACTGCTATCAAGGTTTTGGATAATATCACTGCTGAGAAGGAATTTCGTGCAGACATAATAACACATACCATTATTTTGTGGGGTATCTGTAATTGGTTTGGCACTGAAGAGGCTATTGTGTATCTTCAAGAAATGTTGAATAAAGGATTCTTTCCCAATATCGCCACTTGGAATGTGTTGGTTCGAGGGTTCTTTAGTAAGTTGGGTCATATGGGACCCATCCGCATTTTGGATGATATTATTGGGAACGCGGTAATGTAATGTGCAATTTTTCAGAAATTGATTCCCAGCAGTCAAAAAGTGGCGGTAGTGTGGGGAGATCTTGACCACTGATAATATTCTGGTGTTTAAAACTGATTGTCAAATTTATGATGCCAATCATTTGATCTTGCACGAGTGGTGGTGATTCACCCAGCTGCATAAATGCAGTGGTTCAGTGGATTGCAACTGCAGACAGTTCAGGTCCACAATTTCCAGATTCTTCTAAGGTAGACTAGCCTTCAAGTATGGCAATTTTCAACAGTATGTAACAGATTACCACATTACAAACGCATATTTTGGAGCAGTGAAAGTGTGGAGAGTGAATGCAGTAAGGGGGTGGAATCTCTGGTAGTATTACAGAATTCAGTTTTGGTTCTCTGCAAATGTGACATGGAAAATCATGGATATAATGTTGGCATGCTTTGCTCCTGTAATTTTGTATTTTTAAGTGTACCATAGTTTGTTAAATTAAAATCACTTGTCTCTACTCCGCTTCTTTCCGCTCTTTCGACCAAACAGATCCTAAGCTTTATGATTGTCACTATCAGTGTTGTTAAATAGAGGCTATAGCGGCATTTGAACAAATCTCTATTGCTCCGCGATAGGCTATTTATTAGAGTATTGTTAAATAGCTGCATTATAGCATGCTGCATCCCAGAATTTGAACGAACCACTATTTGCTGCAATCTGCAATTGACAACAGTGGCCATTATTAAATTGAAGGAAATAATATCGGGGTCGAAGATTTTTAACTTTGTATTGATTGAATTGAAATAAATTACTTTTATTTATTTAACTTTGTACATTTCAGAAAGTAAGTTACTTCTTAAGGTTGCTAAGTTTAATTCTTAACTATCTGGCACACTGCCTAGTATTTCCTATTTAGCCGCACTTCTTTTGACAGGAAGGTGATGTTATAAGAAAAGAAAGAAAAAGGCTGTCAAACAGGGAATCAGCAAAAAGATCAAGGATAAAGAAACATGTACATACTAGACCATGACCGGTGCAATGCAGCAGGTTTTTGTGGTTCTGTTATAAATAGTTATCTTCATAATTACAGAAAATATTGAAATGCCTGTGAATTCGACAATGGTTGCATATGATTAAAATGTAAAAACACAAACAAAGATACTGTTTCATTTTCATTATTGGATCTCATCGTTTAGTCCTAAAAAGTTTTTTTTTTCAACTCTTCACTCTAATTTTGTTTAATAAATTATTAAATGGTATGATGATCTAATTAAGTAATTAAGATAACATAAAACAGCTGTGTTTGGTTTTTGTCCTATTTTTTCTACTTGACATTTTATCACTTGTTTCTATTTTCCTTTGCTTTTTCTTATGACCTTATGTCCTCAACATGCATTTAAATGGCAGTGACAAATTCAAAATTAATCACATGCCTACCCAATATACTATAACAGCAAAAAACCTTTATCATTTTCTTGAACTCTATTCATTTGATGTTCTCATTATTTTGCCTTGGCAGCAAGAATGTGAAAAGCTATGTGAAAAGATAACACTCTGAAGGATGAAATTTCCGTCCTAATACAAAGGCTTGTTAAACTTTCTGAGGAATGTCTAAAACTCATCAATAAAACGATTTCATTCAGGTCCATCATTGTAACTCCCCTTATTTTCCAATTTTATATCATTCATTCAGCTAAGATACTTGTTTTGTTTGAGAAAATATTCTGCTAATATTTTCTACAATTTTCAGATTCTTCTAGGGTAGACTATTGGCATTCAAGTATGGCAATTGTTTAACAAATTACCACATTACAAATTTGTATTTGGGAGCAGTGAAATTGTGGAGAATGAATGCAATAAGGGGGTGGAATCTCTGGTCGAATTATATAATTCAACTTTGGTTATATCCAAATGTGACATGGAAAATGTTGTTTTTGTGTTTTAAAAATCAGAACTACTACCAAAGGAATTACCGGGGTGAGTCACGACCAGGTCGCTTTCTTTAAGACGTTTCGCGGCACTACCAAAGTTTGTGCAAGGTAGACTAACAACCACGCCGTCTCCAGGATAAAACAGCCCAGATCACTGTTATGATTACACACTGCACAGCGTATAATCGCTCGAGATATAAACCTCAAAGTATGGTTTAATCGTTCGATTAAGACCACTCAATACGGTTCGTAGCCGCTCTTATTCGAAACCGAAAGGGACAGAAAGGAGTAGAAGCAGAAGAATGACTCGTTACACAAGTCGAAGGGAGAAGAGAGGAAAAGCACAGGAAGCATCAACTGTGAATTAGGGAGAGTTAGTAACAAAAAACCAGTGACTTGGGGATTAAGTCTCAAGTAAACGCATTTTGTTTCTTAACGAGTGATTGGTAAACAAGTTTATTTGTTACGCGTAGCGCTTTCAGATAATGACTAAATAAATTAACCACTGCACAACGTATAATCGCTCGAGATATACACCTCAAAGTATGGTTTAATCGCTCGATTAAGAC
>Ga0315913_1006090_pt1 | contig 14636 bp, 5 predicted proteins | sample MpolsnodulesMG_FD_207736 | JGI IMG/M metagenome (GOLD analysis project Ga0315913, IMG submission 207736) | Medicago polymorpha root nodule microbial communities from Los Angeles, California, United States - small nodules | ecosystem: Host-associated > Plants > Roots > Nodule | place: USA... | reverse complement strand
TAATTAAAAATCCAAACTTTTTAACCTTTGAAACTTTCATCTAATCATTATTAAAAGTTAATTGAATTCATAACTCCCTGTCGGAACGATACTCTTTTTACTACTTCGGTAGAACCGTACACTTGCGGATTTACTCATCAATAAACTATTTCACCGTTATCCCTGTTGTAAGTCTCCGTTTAACCGATGCTGATGTGGCGGTTAAGTTATTGGCTAGGATCAAAAAGTTGCGTTTTAAAGGCTCCAGGGTGTCAAAACCTTGCATTTAATGGTCACAAATGATCATTTATAGGGCTAAAAAGGTTGTTCTTGTTGTCAATAGATGCTTTTCTAGCCATATAAATGATCATTTGTGACCATTAAACGCAATGTTTGAATTATCTAGAGCCTTTGAAATGCATCATTTGGATCCAAGTCAGCAATTTAACGACAACATTAGCATCAGTTAAACGGAGACTAACATCAGAGGTAAATGTGAAATAGTTAATCAATTAAAGGAACATATTTAAAATATTTAAAACTTATAGGACTAATTTATGAATTATGTCAAACTAAAAAGACCAAAAGCGATATTTAACCTAAATAAAATATTCATTTCAAACTCTCTTCTCACTCAAGTTTGATTCCCCATCCGATAATGGAAAACAAATTGAAGAGAAAACAATTTAAAATATTTAAATACATCAACTAAAATACTTTACCCATATATGAAGAAAAAAAGACATGTAAGGCGATGGATAACCATGTAAACAAATCATTTTAAAAGTTTCTCCCATTTTCTCGTGATCCAAATAAGAAGAGAAATATTTATCTTTCCCTCTTCAACCCTTTACCACGTCCCTTCCAACCAATTACATATAGGGACAGATCTAGACATTCGGTTGCAACAACCAAAATACCACCCAACAGGTGCGCAACACAAGTCTAGAAGATCGTTGGAGGAAGCCGACACCTGGCAAGTATAAATGCAACATTGATGCATCCTTTTGTACTTCTCTTAACAGGGTTGGGTGCCTTAGAAATGATGGTGGTGCATTTGTTCTTGTAAGAATGGAATGGCTTGCCCCTCTTTGTGATGTAGAGGTGGGAGAGGCGGTTGGTTTGCATACAGCCTTGGATTGGATCTCTAATCAACAATTTGATAATGTCGATTTTGTTCTTGATTGTAAAAAAGTTGTTGATTGTGTCAATTCTAGTTTAGATGATAGCAGTGAATTTGAGTGTATTATTACTGCTTGTAAACAACTGCTAGAGGATAGATTTCAGAACTCTCATGTGGAGTTCAACAGGAGGCAAGCAAATAGGGTAGCTCACGAGTTAACTCAGGCAACCCTGTCTAATCCTAGCCCCCATATTATTGATGAAGTACCTACATGTATTTGGCATATTTTACCTAATGAAATGCAATGAATTTATTCCTTCAAAAAAACATTGTTTGATGCAATACACTTGCAATAAATTAATAACTCTAATATTTGATAACAGTAAAAAGTTTATTAGAAAAATGTATTAACGGATGTATGATCACTGGTATTTTAGCCCTTACAAAGGTATCCTTAGATGTGTAACTAAGAAAAAGATACCATTAGATGCATCGTAGGTATGCTAAAGAAGAATGCCACCAATCAATCAAAACTAAGAGATAATGAACTTTATATGTTATACCCCACAGGTTCCACACCCAAAATAGTAGAGCAAACAAAATATATTAAAACAATTTAGCAAAAATATATTAAAACAAATCTCTTTCAAATGAAATCATTCACAGTCTATCACTTTTTCATGCATGCAATTACTGAATCAAATATTTGAAAATTGATTCAAATCACCTGATAAAACGTAAGACAAACATAAGCAACTTCTAACAAGGTCTCATAAATAATTAAGATTCGAAATTCAAGAGGTTCAAAATATTTCAAAAACAAAATATCTCCAAGCCACACTTAGAGAACCACAAAGATTCCAGAAACATGCAAGTTCATAATTTATTAATGAAGGATATATATTACCCCTTCTACATAGAAGAACCATCTGGTTTAAGAAGAACCGCTCCAAGGCCAATTTCATTTGAAGGTATGAAGTTGTTCACATTTTCGAACAATAAGGCCTCTTCTGGGGAGGACTCATCTGGTATCTCGTGATTTTTCAACTCATCGAGAAGTTCTTTTTGAAACTTCTCCATCGGTGTCATCTTCTGATTAATAATCCTTAAACTGCGTCTCTCTGGAGATACTGCATAGTTGCATGAATCTGAATCTTTTTCATCTGAGTAAAAATTCTCTTATTTAATAACAGTTTAAAATAAGTATTCACGCATGCCCACCCTCACAAAAGTAGTATACAGTGGCGGAGATAGAAAAAAAAGTTAGGGTGGACCACTAAAATTAACCGTTGAAAAATTGTTTAAAGCCTCGCAAAATAGACTTATAATTGAATTATTTAAATTTTTTAGGTGCGCCACTACATCACTTTGCGGGAATTTGGATCAACCGAAACCTAAAACCGACATAAAATTGTATAAAATCTCGCAAAATAGACCTATAATTGAATTATTTAATTTTTTTGGGTGAGCCACTACACCACTTTACTGGAATTTGGATCAACCGAAACCTAAAACCGACACAAAATTGTATAAAATCTCGCAAAATAGACATATAATCGTTGATTTTTTAATTTTTCCGGGTCGGTCATGGCCCACCCCAGTCCATGAAGGGCTCCGCCACTGGTAGTATATATCATTGTAAAGAAAAGAGTGAAAATGGCTAGTACTAATATAAACACATACCATTATCAGAATCAGAAACATCAATGGATGAAGAACTTTCTTTGAGACTGTTGTTTCTACTGTTGCCACTGTTAGTAACGAGTTCTTTTGGAAAACAACGTTTGAGAGAATGATCTTCAAGGTTTCCCCAGTTTTGGTATCTTAGTCCACATGCATTGCATAAAACTGGCTTCTCTTCTGGTCCCTGGCGCCATGCTGGAGTTGCTGATGATGAATCCATGTTAATCACCGATTCAAAATAATTAGTAAGAAAATGTTGGAAAAATCAATAAAAAAAAAAACAAAATATTCTTATAAAGGGGTATTAATCACATGCTTAGCTATATTTATATATAAAGACACATTAATTCATATATGCCTTTTAAATTTAAATGATTTAATAGAAGCCTTTTTAATGATTGTACATATTAGAGTGACTATGGTCATGGTCTTAATTTTCAAGATCTGTGTTATGAAATTAAACTGTAGAAAATTAATGAGTTAGAATAAATTATTGTATTGCCTTTTAAATTTTGACCAATTAAATAAAGTCTTTAATTTTTTAATTTATATACTTAATTATACTTTATTTTTATGAGAATTAATTATATTAGTTCCTCTGCTACATTTAGTAAATGTATTATTTTGATCCTCCAATTTTTTTATGTGAGTATGTCTCACGATTGTGATAAGAACGGCTAGTAGGGCGCTAATTAATTTGCACTACAACAATAATAACTTTGATGCATCAGATCATAGAAACAGGTGATTTTTTCAAAAAAATTGGTTGGTGCATGAATATCTCTCAAACAGAACTAAAGTTGTCTTCAAGGTATAGAAGTGTTTGACAAAATTTGAGTGCGAGAAATTATTTGCAGAATGATTTGAGTTAATCCTATAGGTCCGTATGTACTATATTTGTGGTTGCACTATACTCCCACATGAAGAATGAAATATAAGTAAAAATGCATATCTACGTTTAATATTTGTAAGGTTAGCTAGGCTTATTTTTAGGTTGTGAGTTTGGAGTTTCTAAGGTCTTTTTGTATATGAATGCAATATCCGTATTAGCAACAATAAACAATATATTAGTAAAAAAAATAAACAATATACATTCACTTTCTTTCTCATCGGAAGATGGGTAACTCAACTAATTCGAGTTAAAAATTAGTGAGTCGGAGGATACAAGTTTAATCCCTGACAAAGGGAAAATATAATAACATTTCTTAAATTGATTGGGATGCTATTTGTTTGAATAAGGAGTTTGAAGGTTTGGGGATCAGAAGAATGAAGGAGTTTAATATTGTACTTTCAGGGAAGTGGTGTTGGAGGATGTTGGGGATAAAGAGGGGTTATGGTATATAGTGTTGATGGCGAAATATGTTGAGAAGGGGGGCTCTTGAAAGAGGTAGGTAGATGAGTCTATGTGGTGGAAGGAGTTGGTGCGGGTCCGTAATGGTATTGGGTTTGGAGATGAAAGGTGGTTTGAAGAGAATTTAATGAGGGTGGTGGGTGACGGGGTTGATACTTATTTTTTGTCAGATCTTGGGTAAAGGGGTGTTTCTCTCAAGGACCAGTTTAGGAGGTGGTTTGATTTGTCTGTAAATAAGTGGGTGTCGGTAGTAGATATGTTTTCGTTGGGACGGGAAGGGAGCTGATGCTTGGAGTTGGAGGCGATAGGTTGTTTGTGTGGGAGGAGGCGTAGATTATTTGCGTGGGAGGAGGAGTTGAGAGGGGAATGTAGGACTTTATTTAACAATGTTACTTTTTAGTTTAATAGTGGTGATCATTGGTTGTGGTATCTAGATCCGGTTGTTGGCTATTATGTCAGTGGTACTTATTAGTTGCTATTCAATTTGGTTCCCCATTCTCATTCACCCGTTTTAGATCTTATTTGATATAAGAACATTCCTGTGAGGATATAATTTTTGCTTGGTGTTTTCTCATAAATCGGCTTCCTACAATGGATAATTTATTTAGACTAGACATTCTTAATCAAGACTCTCAGCTTTGTGTGAGTGGGTGTGGTGTTATAAAATCTGCTAATCACTTGTTCTTGGATTGTAAATTCTTCGACGGTGTTTGATAGCATGTTCAACAGTGGATTGGCTTCTCTTCAGTTGGCGTGTCAAGTTTTTCTAACATTTTTATGTTGTTTTGTTTTGTATCAGACGGTTCAAGAATGCGGCGATCTCTTATTTATGTTATTTGGTTTTCTTGTATCTGATAATTTGGAAAGAGCGTAATAATATGATTTTAGCCAAAAGAAGGACTCTATTTATAATTGTGTGGATAAAGTAAAATATTTTATCCTACTGGTGGTTGCAGCAAAATACATTAATTTTGCTTTTCTTTATCATGATTGGTGGCATAGCTAGCTCCACTCTTTAGGTATTGGTTAATAACTCTCTTTCATTTTTTTCTTTTGTTGGTTAGATTGTACTCCTTTTACTCTTGTGTTCCTTTTTAGCACTTTTTGTGCTATGAGAAATGTTTATTATTGTTAATATATTTTATTTTGCTTTGTTAAAAAAAATACAATCCAACCACAACTATTAAATTTGACACATTATGTTCGAAAGTTTTTTAAATGAAAGCAGTATGAACGGGAGATAGATTAATAATGAGTGGGAGACAGAGATGGGGAAAAGAGTCGTAGGACAAGAAGTCAAGAACAATGAAAGCTACCAAAGAAGTTTGATAGGATAACAAGCATAGAAAGGGCTTATGAGAAAGCTCAAGAAGAATAGACAAAAACAATTTTTTTTTCTTTCATAATGTTTTGATAGGTTTTTTTTTATCAATAATAATAATAATAATAATAATAATAATAATAATAATAATAATAATAATAATAATCATCGCTTGTCATCTTATATTAGAGAAACAATGTCGTAATGTTGCTCTATTTTTGTTGTTGTACAACCACTCTGTTAATTTTAATGAAATTAAAATTTAAGTTATCATAGGAATATAATTTTTTTTTATAATTCAGGGTCGCTATCATATCTTATTAGATTAATCTCAAATGTGAAAAAAAAAATGAGAGAAAAAAATGACACGGCCTATTTTCATGCCACATTATGGCTGGAAATGTTATGTGACATTTCCGCCTCAATGTCACATAAGTGGAATCTTAGAAGGATACATTCGTTAATGTGTTTTGTTGTCTTTTACTTTTTCTATGTTTTATTAATAAAAAATTAAAAAAGAGTAAATTATTTTTGATTAGGGTGGTTGTACTAATGGTAATTTTACAAAAGTCTCTTATGAGATTTAAATCATGTTCCTTGACTATTTATTTTTTATGTTAGGTCTTTGACCAAACTTTTGTTTTTTCTTTGTTTTAATATACTTTTAGCTTTTTAATTAATAATAATATTATTTTAATGCAACTTTTTCAGTTCAAACTTTAATTAAAAATTCCATCGAGTCAAAAATTAATATAATGTATTTAAGTCAGTCAAATGGGAAAAAAAAAACTCATTTAATTCAGTCAAATGGGAAAGAATAAAAAAAAACTCAAGAGCTTGATGGAGGAGCTAGACTTACACTTGGTTCCGCAATGGTTGCATGGACCACGTCTCTTCATATCTGTGTCAATCCTTTTCTCGAACTAGCTAGGAATAAGAAATTTTATTGATAAAAGAATCAGTTTACAAAAACCTTCAAATATGAAGAATACAACCACAAGACAGTCAAAAACTATATATAAAGGGGTTCTAAAAGTTGCAGGTATACATAGAGAGGGTTATTACTTATTATGTAACACACACACAAAATTGACAGGGTTATAAAAAATAAAATTTGGATACAAGAAAAAAATATTATCCAACCATTAATCATCGATAATTATACAAATGCAGAAAAGTTTCATAACTTTCATACCTTTCTGCTTGTGTTTTTCTTGCGAGTCTTTCACAATTCGTTACGTAGTTTCTTCTGCGTCTCTCTCCTTTTCTTTTTCTTTTTATGATATTTTTTTTATGTTATTTTTGATATTTTTCCACTGGTGGTATAGCCTCTATTATGTGTACCTTGCATACATATATATACATACATACATATACATATATATATATATATATATTTGTGAGAGAGTGGGTCATTTATATCAAAAATAAATTTTCTACTCCATCAGTTTCAAAATGAATAACGTTTAAGGTTTTTACACATATATTAAGAAATGCATCAAGTAAAAGAAAGAAATATGTTATTTTACCAAATTATCCTACTCAACTATTGATTTGTTTTTCATTAAAAAAATAATACTTTGGAAGTAATGTATATAGTATTAATTGAAGGGTACAATTGAAAAGAAAAAGTTATTATTGCATTGAAACTGAAAGTGACATTCATTTTGAAACATTTTTTTTTGCCTAAAACGAAACTCATTTTAAAACGAATGGAGTATATGAGTCGTCATACATAGGTACAGAAAGGAGATTCATTTACCTTTGAAAACATAAATGCATAAACATTGTTTTTTTTAATCCTCTAATTCTCACTGAAAAGAAACTTAGATAATATGAAGTTTACCTGAAAGTAAATATAGAATGATCAATAAGTGCTCCACCTAAGAATTAAACTCAGATTCTTCAAAACAATTCGTCTTTAGTGGAGTTTATTAACAACTTAAAGTCAATTAGTTGATTTACATGAGCATCATTATGCCAAGTACAAAAGAAAGATATTAGTATAATATGAAGGAGAGAATAACAATTGTGACGTGCCTATAAAAAATCGACAGTGAAGTTGATGGCCAACAACGAATCAAGTCGATAGCCAACAACGAATCAAGTCGAATTAAACTTAGTTTGAAACTCGACTCTATAATTAATTCAGTCAAATTTAATTCATGAATCAAATAAGAGTGAACTTAAGCAGAAAATTAAGTTCTTTAACTAAATAAGTCGAACATAAGCTATATATAGTTCGATTTGTTTTATTAATGACTTGACTCAGTTATATATTTAATAATATTTAAATATTATACTAATTTTTAAATATATATAATATTAACGGTCATAAAGATTCGGCATGGATATAGTTGTATGAATGACGGACACATATAAGGAGCCTTTCTAATTTCTAAGTAGAACTAGAAATATCGTCTGGCTTAAGAAGAATGGCCCCAAGGCCAACTTCATTTGGAGGTATGAAGTTGTTGACATTTTGGGACAATAAAATATCTTTTGGTTGAGATGACTCCATATGTTTTTCATGATGTTTCCACTCATCTAAAAGTTGTTTTTTAAACTTTTGGACTCGTGTCATCTAGAGGTGTTAATATTATGGGCCTTGAAGTTTTGGACCCAACCCACATAGTAAGGGGGTTAGAAAATTCACAAGATTAAAAGGGTCATGTTCATGCAAGCCCACAAATAAAAAAAATCAAAAGCCCCCAAGCTTCTAGAAACTTTTTTTTTTACCCCAAAAAACACTTTTTTTTACCGAAATTTTTTTTTCCCAAAAAAAAAATTGTTTTGTTACCGAACAAAAAAATCTTTTTTTTTTACTGAAAAAATAACTTTTTTTTTGTCCAATTTTTTTTTTTGAAATAATTAATATGAGACTTTTTTAGGCCCACAAATAAGTAGATTTTATAGTGGGCTTGACCCCAAATAATTTTATTCAATTAGGCGGTTTTAATTTAGTGGACTTTATGGGGGCTTTTATAAATGGACTTTGAAATTTAGAGCTCTATTGACACTTCTAGTGTCATCTGCTTATACGCCTTTTGTGGAAGTCACTTTGAAGGCGCCACAGAAAACATCCTTGAAGTTCCATTGTTTTGGCCTATAAGAAATAAATATACTTAATTATAAATCATTAAAACAATAAATAAGAAGTCTTAATTTAAAACAAAACACATATTCTAGAAGAAGATAAACTAAAATTAATTACATGTACCATTGCTTGAAGATTCTTCATTATCTTTCACAACATTAGGATTATTGATCTGGTTTTGTGAACAATGTTTTGGATAATAATTTTCAAGTGTTCCTCAATGTCTATATCTCATTCCACATGAATTGCACAACACTGGCTTGTCATCTGGTCCCTTACACCAATGTTGAGTAGCTGATAAAATTAACTATGTTAGTGAACAATTCAAATCATAAGGAACAAAAATATGTGATCAACACTGGCCATTGTTGAATTGCACAACACTGGCTTGTCATTTTTTTTGTGTTGATAATTAAAATTTTATAGATAAAGGTCCAAACCCAGCATCAAATCAAACAAAACCCACTATTGCTTGAAGATTCTTCATTATCTTTCACAACATTAGGATTATTGATCTGGTTTGGTGAACAATGTTTTGGATAATAGTTTTCGAGCGTTCCCTAATGTCTATATCTAATTCCACATGAATTGCACAACACTAGCTTGTCATCTGGTCCCTTACGCAATGTTGATTAGCTGATGAAATTAACTATGTTAATGAACAATTCGAATCATAAGGAACAAAAATATGTTATCGACACAGGCCATTGTTGAATTGCAAAACACTAGTTTGTCATTTATTTTTTTTGTTGATAATTAAAATTTTATAGATAAAGGTCCAAACCTAGCATCAAACCAAACAAAACTCTACCATTGCTTGAAGATTCTTCATTATCTTTCAAAACATTAGGATTATTGACCTGGTTCTGTGAACAATGTTTTGGATAATAGTTTTCAAGCGTTCCTCAATGTCTATATCTCATTACACATGAATTGCACAACACTAGCTTGTCATCTGGTCCCTTACGCCAATGTTGAGTAGCTGGTGAAATTAACTATGTTAGTGAACAATTCGAATTAGGGATGAGAATAGGCTAGGCCGAGCTAGGCTTTGCAAGACCTGAGTCTGGCCTGTCATATTTTTTTTAAAGCCTAAGCCTAACCTGCAGCCTGTTATAGACCGACTTTTTAGGCCTGAGCCTGACCTTCTGAAAGCCTGATACAGTCTGCTAGCTTGTTTATAAGCCTATATCTTATGAACATCTTTAAATAAGCAATGTGATATAAGTTTAAATGGACTAGCGAACTAATAGTTCAATTAGATTAAACTCTCTTTTATAATCAACACGAGGTTTTAGGGAATTCGACTATATATTGTATCATATTTCTATTCTAGTTTATAATAATACATTTATATATGCAAAAAATTAATGTATACTAATAAAGCTTAGATTATTGAAAAAGTTTACATATTTATATTTTAATTCAAAGTACAAAATATAATATAATAATAAATAATATTTAATATTATTCATATTACTTAAATAAGCCGGTCTAATAGGTTTAAGAGGCTTTTTGAGAGGCCTGTGGCCTAACCTTTTAAACTAAATAGGCTTAAAAAAAAGCCCAGACCTTCTCTATTTAACAAAAAAGTCTGGCATGTCGTAGGCTAGGCCATAGGCCCCTGTAGGCCGTCCTGCCCTATTCCCATCCCTAATTCGAATCATAAGGAACAAAAATATGTTATCAACACTGCCATTGTTGAATTGCACAACATTGGCTTGTCATTTTTTTTGTCGATAATTAAAATTTTATAGATAAAGGTCCAAACCCAGCATCAAACCAAACAAAACTCTACCCAACTTCTATGAAGAGTTACAGAAAGCCTACACAATCACGTGCTCATAAGTTGGAGAAAACACCATACAAAAGTTTTGATACATCAAAGATGTCATAGTCTTAAAGGCTACACTTTTTCTTAGACATCTTAAAGGCTACACTTAGCCAACGAGATAAAACACAGTTAACCCAAAGACACCTAAGGCACCAAAGATGCTTGGTCTGATAAAATACAGATAGCAAAATTCTAAGTGACTAACATGGTACGACCTGTTAGGAAGGAAAAATTAATCACCAAGCCAAAGACCCACCTTATAATTCACCAAGTTCTTATTCTCATTTCATGAATGCCACAATTTTTTATTTAAAAGAATTACAGTATAATTTAAGTTTTTTTAGAGTTATACTACTATAGTATTTTTTGTCTGATAACTGATAATTTTTTTTACTGCTAGTTCACAGTCCGTCTATTCCAAATCTTTAATATATAGTTTTAACACTATTTTTTGTTCCAAACTAAGGACCGTGTTTTAAAAAGAGTGGTGATACATGTACCACCCCATGTGACAATACACCTTTTACACCCACATAAAATTCTGACACATGGAAATCTGAACCCCACATAAATAGAAGAGAAAGTGTGGGTGTGAGATGAACTTACCAAAATATCTCTAATGCATAGGGTGTATGAATAAAAGGTGTTAATGTAACGTTTTCCCTTAAAAATCTCAAGGACATGATTCAAATTTTAACTCGAGTAGTGTCATCGTTATTAATAATTTTCTCTTTCCGGTTTTATTTTTAAAAAAAGTGAGTTTTAGAAAGTCAAGTTATAAGAGTGCATTTAAAGTGTTTAGAAATCCAAGTTATATATAATTTACATTTGTTTTCCAAATGTACACTTAAGAGTGCACTTAAATCGTTAACTCAATTGTAAGAGTTTAGAACTGTAACACTTAGGTATTAAGTTAAAATTTTGTTGAAGAAAAAAAAATCACTTTGCAATTTTTTTTATAGAGAGGGAGTATAAAGGCTTCTCTAACCCAATACTAATACACGCATGGTTTGAAAGAAGAGTAAATCATAATTATACATAAAACTAGGAGAAGAATTTTTGTTGTTAACCATCGTTTCTAATGAAGTTAGGTCGAAAGTTAAATATATAGTGACCAATTGAATTAACTAGAAGGAGATTAATACAACCAAAGTTAGAGAAGCAAACCGCCAAGATCCAATAAGTAAGAAGAGAGTGTCAACCCAAAAAAGAACACCTTGTGGATATGTACTCAAAAATCTTAAATTATCAAATACTCCAACCGTCCTTAGTTATAAACATTGATTGAGAGAAAAAATATGTCCTTATATACAAGACAAGCATCTTTCAATTTACTGCATGCAATACTTAATTTCTCAAAGGATAATCTTGGTTAATACTACTATTTTACATTAATTTTGACAAAAGCATAACCGCTGATGAAGGAACTAAATCAAACCAACGTTCTAACCACAAGAAGACTTACATGTTATTCTGCAATGCAAGCACGGACCTCTTTTCCCCATATCGGCGTCTAACTTATTTTCCTTCAAGCATAAATTAGAAATTCTAGTGATTAGAAATTCGGATCCACAAAAATCATGAAAGGAAATGCACAAACACAAGAACCAAATGAAAAATAATGTTTTAGAACTCAAGTGGCAAATACATAGTGAGTGAGTTAACAGATCTTTCAACAGAAAAAAAAAAGAGTTACATAGTGAGTTAACAAAAAATATAGTCAACCATTTATAATTACACAAATGCATAAATTTTTTAAATTTTTCATACCTTTCTACGTGTTTTCCCTTGTATTCCGCCGCACTCTTTTCTTCTTTTTTGTAATTGCACTACCTCACTTGAATGTAGCTAGCTTACATGTATAAGATTATGTAAATGTCTATCTGAATAATCTATAGATACAAAAGTTTATGTTGTCACCTTTGAAATATGGCATTATGTTGGTCGTCTTGCTATTGAGAACTTAAATATATACATGTTTTTTTTTACGGTAATGTCAATTTAATGTTAGCATAAATAATTAATAAACTTCATATAAATTTTGTTGAAATTGACTCACAATTTGGTGATGAAGGTTCGTTAAAAATTGCATCGCGATAGCAATCATGCGCGATTTGGGTTCTAAGATATTGATTTCGTTCTTAAAAAATTGTGCCATGATAAGAAGGAATAGTGGCATGAATGTGGATATATAAGGCTAGCAACAATATTGTGTACGAGTTGAAGATCGCGATGTGGTCCTGACAAATCGTGGTGCGATTTTGCCTGGGTTTGAGTATTATAAAAGTTGTTATTCACCGACTTTTATAGAGGTTTCAAGAGAGAGAATTTTGCCAAAACAAATGAGAGAACTCAGAGGTTAACGGTTGAGTTTCTTTGGGTGGGATGTTGGGGGGAATGCACTTCACAAACATCTTGGATAATGAGATTTCATTAGAGGAAGGGTGAAAAAGCTATCTCTTTTGTTTTTCTCATCATAGGATTCGTTGTTGTTCTTTGTGAGATTGTGTTCTAATTTCTTGTATCCTCTTTGTAACACTCACTATATCGTAGTGGATTGAAGAGATGTTCTCTCTCCCTGATGTATGACATATTGGTCTGAACTAAGTAAAAATATATTGGTGTGTTGGTTTTCTCTAATACTGGTCTTTTATCTTTGTTGCTTTGATTATCCTTGTGGTTTTCTTCACACTTAGATCTAAGTATGTTGTTGTTGATACTTGAAGCTACTTTGATTTTGATTACTACTACTTTTCGCTCCACATATCTAAGTTTATGGGTTTTATTTTAAATTTTGAATTTACAACAAATTCCATTTTGTATTTATATAAGTTTGTCAAGTAGTCATGACTACATTTATTATGTTTAATGAGCAACGAATCCATAAATTTGAAGTAGTGGGGGAAACAAATTGGAGAGAACTTTTTTTTAAGAGAAATGTCAGCAACACACATTCTAACACACACCTTCCAACACACTCTCTTTGATTGGTTAAAACTTACATGGCTCCCACCAAATCATGTGGGTCCCATATAAGTTTAGTGGGTCCCATGTGAATTTTAACCAATCAAAGAGAATGTGTTGAAAAGTGTGTGTTAGAATGTGTGTTGCTAGCATTTCTCTCTTTTTAAATATTTAAATACATCAACTAAAAAATGTCTTTACCCATATATGAAAACATAACATGCAAGGCGATGGATAATCAACTAAAATGTCTTTACCCAAATAAGAAGAGAATTATTTCTCTTTTCCTCTTCAATCCCTTCCCATATTTAATTTTGAACCAATTACATGTTGAATTATCCAACCCTCCTAGCAAATCTAAAAAAATTGCCTTGTCACGGTTCCTTTTTTCCCTCTTAGCTACTAGCTAGCCATATTTGATAAAAATATAGATTTTATAAGAAAAATGTATTAATGGAAGTATAAACGGTATTGCCCTTACAAAATACCCTTATACGTGTAACAAAAAAAATTGTACCCTTCTCAAAAAAAACAAAAGTACCCTTAGATGCATTGTTGGCATGCTAAAGGATTTTGCCACCAATCAACCAAATCTAAGACATAACAAACTTTATATATTTTGTTGGTTCGAAGTAGCAGAACAAACAAAATATATATAAACAACTCTATTTCAAATGAAATCGTTCACAATCTATTACTTTTTCATGCATGTAATTACTGAATCAAATATTTGAAAATTGATTCAAATCACCTGATAAAACATAAGATAGATATAAGCAACTTCTAAGAAAGTGTCATAATTAATTAAGGTTCGAAATTCAAGAGGTCCAAAATATTTCAAAAACAAAATATCTCCAAGCCACGCTCAGAGAACCACAAAGATTCACAAAACATGCAAACTCATAATTTATTAATGAATGATATATATTATCCCTTCTACATAGAAGAACCGTCTGGTTTAAGAAGAACTGCTCCAAGACCAATTTCATTTGAAGGTATGAAGTTGTTCACATTTTCGAACAATAAGGCCTCTTCTGGGGATGACTCATCTGGTATCTCCTGATTTTTCAACTCATCAATGAGTTCTTGTTGAAACTTCTCCATCTTTTGATTTATAATCCTCAAACTACGCCTCTTTGGAGAGATCGCAGACTTGCATGAATATGAATCTTTTTCATCTAAGTAAAATTTCTCTTATTTATTAACAGTTTAAGATTAATATTCACGCACGCCCACCCTCACAAAAGTAGTATATAGCATTGTAAAGAAAAGAGTGAAAATGGC
>Ga0315913_1006087_pt1 | contig 14637 bp, 4 predicted proteins | sample MpolsnodulesMG_FD_207736 | JGI IMG/M metagenome (GOLD analysis project Ga0315913, IMG submission 207736) | Medicago polymorpha root nodule microbial communities from Los Angeles, California, United States - small nodules | ecosystem: Host-associated > Plants > Roots > Nodule | place: USA... | reverse complement strand
GAGCTTTCCTATCAAGAGCAGCACCTTCTTCATCCAGTTTCAAATCTCCAACACCTTCTTCAAGAATATCCCACAACTCATCATCCATTCCCATGATGTGACTATACATCTTGGTCTTCCACCAAGAAAACATTTCTGGATCACCATTAAACATCCTGCTACAAATAAGTACGTTTTTCAACGTAATTTGTTAGCTTGATAATTTTCCCAGTTCATTATCCTAAATTGGTTTAGTAGTTGCCAACAAGCCATGAACATTTTTCAAATATTTTTTGCAACTTCCAAGTTTTTTTAGAAGATTTTGTTTTTGAAGAAGCTAAATTAACCCACCTAAATTGGCACCAAAGAGTTTTTTAAAAGATGAATAATTGAGATTATATATTGATCAATGCTTGTTGCAATACATTTGGTGTTGCTACTGTAATCATATGGTATAGCAGCTCCACCACCAGATCCAGAGCCAGCGCCAGAGCTAGAAGCATCTTCCCCATACATGTTTTTCTCAGATCTTTCACAGTAACACGGTTAAGTGCTAATTACAGAGCCTAAGCTCTAATACCAACTAAAGGTGAGAAAAACCACAAGAAGAGGGGTTGAATTGTGTTTTCAAAAACTTTTCTTTCTTACGTTCTGAAAAACTGTTCCCAGATTCAGAGTCTGAAATAGTTCAGAGTCTTAATGCAGCGGATAAAGGTAAGAGAACAAAGAAAGAAAGAACACAAGCAATTATACAGGTTCCTTCCACAAAATGTAATATCAGATTACAAGTTGCTCAAACATACAAGTAAGAGACTTTTCAATGCTCAAGGACAACTCCAAGAGACTTCTATGCTCAATCACACAAGAAAGAGACTTCTTTGCTCAATCACAAAAGAAAAAGACTTCTCATAACAATTACAAAGAATTGAAAAAGGTTTTGTATTGTTCTTCAAGTCTTTGTCCCTATTTATAGAGGATTTGAGAGACATTGAGAACTAGTCGGTACATCAACTTGTCTTGCTTGAAGCTTTGATTCTTCACCATTGATCTTTTGCCTGATTTGATAGTTGTCCTATGAAGAACTAATTTCAAATCCATTCCACTTGAGGCGAAACAATGTCAACAGAAATATTACTGTTACTCTTGTCTTGATGTAGAGACAAGTTGTAGAGATGGTGGTTGTAGAGGCATGCACAGAGTTAGTGGTTATACACTTCGTACACTGTACTTTGTCAACTCTATTAAGCTTCTGGTGAAGTGGCTTCTGATGAGATGCTTCTGATAACCTTGCTTCTAATGACCTTGCTTCTGATGACTTTGCCTCTGATGACGTGTCTTCAAGAGCGCTTTCTTCAGACGCATTACTTCAGACGCATTTCTTCAGACGCTTTAAGCTTCAATAAAAATTCCTTTGCTCTTTGACTTGTTCAATCAGAACCTTTATGAATAGTACTTTGATTAGGATCTTGTACACTTGAACAAATGTTTAGCATATCCAATTGATAATTTTAATACCTTGTTATCATCAAAACTTAAGAGGTGATTTTGTAAAACACCCTTTGTTCCAACAAAATATTCATCTTCATGTGTTCTTCAAAGGAATCTTCATCTTCACCAGTTTTTCTATCTAAAAGCTCAAATCTAAAAAAACACAACAAAAGAATGTTTAGATCTGGAAAGTCATAACAACATCAAGAACCTTTTCTTAAATGAACATATTAACTGATGAAGTCAACAACAAGAGTTTTCCAATTTTCATCTAGAAAGCTCCTTCTATGTGAATAAAAATTGATGACGGTAAACAAGTTGTGGAAAAAAAAATCAACTAAAATAATTCTGAATATTTTTTTGTCATTCATATAATGTTTAGCTTATAACTTCAAGATCAAACAATGGTGATTACGATGAAATTTGGAAAATTGAAGAGTTAGGTTGAAAATTTAATTCTCTAATACCTTTATTTGCTCTGAGGAGTTAGGTTAGAAAGGTGGTGTTGATACACGGCAATTTGAAGATTAAAGTGAATATCATAGTTGACGGTGGTGGGATTATTGGTGTGTGGTGGATGATTGTGAGATTGAAGATAAAGGGAAAAAATCTAATGTAAAGAGACTATGATATGATCAATGTCTCTCTTCGATCTAATGGCTAGAATTTACTTTCCCATGGTGGAAAAATCTTTCCCTTTCCCATTCTAAATGTCACCTAAGTGAAGAACATATTGTTAACATGTTCTCTCAACACTTGATTTTTCTTCACACTATCTTCCAACAATATTAAAAATTCAGAATTAATTTCCAGAAATTAAAAAAATAGAAAGAAAAAAAATTCAGATAAGTTTTTTTTTTAATTCTATAATTCATTTATTGAATGTTAGAAAAAAATTTGAAAAATTGAAAATTTATTTATTTATTTTTCAATAAAAAAAAATCTGGAAACTAAGATAAATTTTTTATTTTTCTAAAAAGAATATAATTTTTAAAATTTCGTAATAAAATAAGATATTCCAAAAAATAAAATAAAAATCCTAAAAAAAGTTATTTTGAAATTAATGTTTTTTATTTTTCTAAGAAAATAAAATTCTGGAAAATAAGTTTTTTATTTTCAAAAAATATTATCTTATTTTTTATTTTTATACTAAAAAAAATAAAAAGTTTTATTTTGAAAACAGCTTTTTAGAATGTTTGAAAAAAAAAATCTGAACTTTTTTTAATTTGGAATGGTGGTAAAAGTGTGTACAAAAATCTAGCGTGGAGAAAGTATGATAAAATTGTTCTATTGATTTGATCTAATGGTTAAATACCAACTTTCTCATGGTGGGAAAGGATTGACCTTTCCCATGTGAAATGCCACCCAACTAAAATGGTTGATTTGTGTTTACCAAATCAATAATCTCTTCCTTCTCGCTCATGAATCATTTAGAAAATTCATAGTTTGTTGGATCACAGTGGGGACAAGCTCTAAAATTTGCATGTCATGGATACCATTTCTACCTAAGTTTGACAAGTTAGAATTTGTCATTATTATGGATCTACCAAAAGCTCCACAAGTATGATCTTTCAAACGAAGTGATTCTATTGCCACTTTCTCGTGAATCTCTTCACGAAAAAAGTGTCAATTGAATTTGTATCAGATGCTTCATTACGATTATTATCAATTTTTTCTTTGAGAAATGCTAGAAACACACATTCTAACACACACCTTTCAACACACTCTCTTTGATTGGTTAAAATTCGCATCCGACCCACCAAACTTATATGGGACCCACATGATTTGATGGGACCTATGTGAATTTTGATCAATCAAAGAGAGTGTGTTGAAAAATGTGTGTTGTTAGCATTCTTCTTTTTCTTTACATGAAGAGGATTCTTGTATAAGTGTGTTGTCACCTATAAGCTCAAAATCTAACATTGCCAAACATAGCAATATACTAGGAAAGTTATCACCAAGCATAACACATATTGACAGACTTTTGATGAATCAGTATCATAGTAAATTTGTTTTGTAAAAAAATATCATGGTAACTTTTGAGAGAGAGAATTGTATTCTAAGAAAGAGATCACCACGCGTGACAAGCTGAAAATTATAAGATCGAGGACTATATGTTAGGACCATGAGCATTACAAATCATATCATCGTATACTACCTTTTCATCTTGTCTTTTGCGCTTTTTAATTATTGAATGTCATATTAATTTTATCACAAGCTATGGTAAATTGGTCCTGGTTGTTGATTATGCTCCCATTTATTTATTTTCATCTACTTTTACTCAACCTCGCACTTTCTTTCTTCTTTTTTTCAAAAGACATTATCTCTTTTTTCTTTGATTGGTTTTCACATTCTTGTTGTGGAATTATATGGTACATTTTGACGTGTTTAATGGTAAATAAACAAATGTTCTTAACCTCCTCTCAAAAAAAAAAAAACAAACAAATTTTCTTAACCTGGACAAAAGGATAATGGTCACCATGCACAAAAACAAATCATATAGATACTCATATATATCATTGTCCCCTTACCATCGCTTTTTGAAAATTTTATAGGATTGATTTCTCAATGCAATGCTAAGATCAGCATAACACATTCCAAAAGTAGTGTCACTAACTTCTTTTTTCTTCTTCCTTTTAAATTTGAAGAGCACTGATTGAAAAACATTTAAACCCATAAAAGATAAAATTAAAAAGAAAACAATTGTAGCACTAAAGAAGTAAGAAGACAACACTGCACAGTCACGGTTGTAGTCAAATTGTCGTCTTCTAATCTTCTTGCTCATAGTCTATGTGCATGTACGGTACGGATGTCCGGCCATTGTAATTTAATAAATAAATTAAGGATTGTTGCCTTTTATTATTTTTAGGTAAAGTTGTTTTGTCAGAAAACACACAAACTATATTTGACCAAAAAAAACTATATTTTTTTTGAACACAAAACAAACGAAATTCATTCATTCAAAATGATAGAGTACATCGATGCAATACAAATTCGCTAAAAACAAAAAGGATGAACCTGTGAACAAACTCACAACATCCATGTTAATAGCATAAAACGACAAAGTATATAAGCCTACAAATATGACTACATTAAAATCTCAGGAATAGTCATGCCTCCGAATCTGCAACGTTGATGACGCCAAAGTCATTGGTTGGATCTGCACTAGATCGAAGCTGATCTGAATAAACACCTGAACAAGAGGGAAAAGACAAACGTCGTACAAAGACGACAAACAAAACAACGTCGCACTAAGACAAGAAATCACGAAAGAAAAACCTGATTCAATGTGAAAATCACTTATTTAAACAAAAGGGAATGCGAAAAACGATGTAGAGGGGTGATTTGAGGTAAAAGTTAACCCTAAACTAGCCCTCTTTGGAAGATGAAGAAGAAGAAATTAGGGTTTTAGCTGACGGCTCACAAAAGAGAGAGGGGGAGAGAGAGAAATCAAAAAAAAAAAAAAACTATATATACTGTTGTTATTTTTATGTCAAAAAATATTATTATCTTTTTGTTTGGCATAGTTGATTTTTTGTATATCTCTCCATAGTTTATAATTTTAAATTTTGGCATATGTATATATAGTCAGCACTCGGCAGCAGCAATCAAACAAAGTAAAATATTCTCTTTCTGAAAATAACGGTAGAAATTATATCTTAAATTTATATCATAACTTACGTCAGATTTACATTATTTTATGGTTCATGGATTCGTATTCACATATATTGCATGATATTTTGTTGTATGTGTCTATAATATATAACAACAATAACAAGATATTAATTTGAGTATTTGACAAAACACTAGAGAGTACTACTACTAAACTAGAGTTTGACTTCCAAATACAAGCATTGTATATATATAGGTAAAATTTGATTCATATACTACTAAAAAAATCGTATTATATAGTTAGTTATTTCAAAGTGCTTTTTCGGTGAATTGCTGCTAGTAATTCTAAAGTATTAACTATCCAAACAGTATGTTCCCTAAAAAAAACTATCCAAACAGCATGCTTCTAAAAAAATTTAGGATTTATAAATAAACATTCGACTTTTTTTATAATAAAACATTTTATTAATTTTTTTGAATAAAAAACATTTTATTAATTATTATGCTAATGTTTATTCATGTTAAATGTTTCTGGACCAAATTAAATGCTTTTTTTATTAAATAAATAATTATTACGCTTAGTTGCACTTTTATTTCTTTTATTTTAAAACTCATAAAAACAATATCTTTTAAAAATAAAAAAAAAGATCAAAGATTAGCATACTCTTTGATTGATTGAGCGTGTCTAATGAAATGTACAAGTTCAGTATTTATATATAGTCAAACACTAGTCGTACTGGACAAAAAGACATTGCTTACAATGATTAGCTCTGGTCGACTATTTGTGCATGTATTGCATGAGCTTTCTCTCGTTAAGGGGCCCCACGTTTGACTTGCAGCTTTCCTCTTCATGGCATGATTCATTTCTCGTTGAGGGGGGTACGTGGTGCCCCATGTTCGACTTGCAGGTTTCCACTTCATGGCATGATTCATTGACAAAGTCTACATATGCGCAACCTTCCACAAATGCCTCCGTACTCATCACTTCTTTCTTTCGGTAAGTGGCGCCACAGATGTTGAACACGAGTTAAATGTCTCATTATCAAGTTCTAACTAACCCTGGTGTCTTCAAAATCTTTGTACTCTTCAATAGACTCGAGCAGGGCGGAACCAGAAAAAATAGTTTGGGCTGACCACAAAAGTTTGACTAAAAAGCTCACACTTTAAAAAATAAATTACATAGTTTACTACTGCTATAAATTATGAAATTTTTTTTATAATACAACTGTTAATTAGAGGAATTTTCAGTATACAAGACAATATAAAGGAGATTTGAAACCCCAAATTATTAGAAGGTTTGGAAACCTCCCCTACCCTACCAAGTATAAGCATGGCAAAAATCACATATGTCATTTTTAGAACTGCTGGAAACCTAAACCCTTGAAAAATTGTTTAAAATCTTGCAAAATATACCTACAATCGTTAATTTTTTTATTTTTCCGCGTGGGCCACGCATGAAGGGCTCTGCCCTCGGACTTGAGAAAGAATCAATTGACCCTTGTTCAACTGTGATAGCACTCGTCTAAGCTATCATCAACCGAGATAAATTAGCATATTCTTAAATTGCATATATGCCAATTTCAACCAAGAAGATAATTATTTTGAGATGTAAACATATACTATCAGTTCAAATATATCTTCATTGTTTGCTTAAAAAATTCGATATGTGATTTATCTTATCCACTGTTAATAGTATTTTCAAACAAAATTTTCATTCACATTGTGGGGGTTAATACAATGTGGAATAATTAAACCGTTAGTCAGTCAGTACGGTCACATTCTGTTGTATTAGTTGAGCTATTGAACTTACGTATTAAATGTTAATCATAAGAATTGTGAGAAAAAAAATATGGTCTATACTATATATATAGCATGTGTTGAGAATTTGTTTAAATTCACATTAATTCCACAATGTATGGAGTAAATTTAATAGCAACCAATAACTAAAGTGATCAAACAAGTCAAAATAATAAAAAATTATATAAAAGAAAAGAAGACAAACATTTTATATTATATAGACATTGATATGTTTCTTTTGCACTTCAGGAAACAACCTCATGGAGTTCAAGACTTGCTAAACAAGAAGGTAAATAAGTGAGGTAATCGTCTTACTTGTCTTGCACTTCAAGAAATAACCTTGCGACTGATATGTCTTGTTGAGCAAGGAAAACACGTTGTACTTATTCTTTATATAAAAATCAAGTAGCTTTAGATTTATTTTTTTGGTCACATTTAACAATTTTCCACTTTTAACTCTAAATTGAGGGTGATGTCATATTACCATCATATACAAATAGATTATACATACTTTCTTTTTTGGGATAAAATTATATAGAAAAAAGCATTACAAACAGAATTTTCGTGTCCTTGTCCAAAAAAAAAAAAAAAAATTTCGAGTATTGCAGTCTTACATGATCTGAACTCCCAGAATATAATATTAGGTAATAAAATAAAGGTATGACGAGTCGTCTTCGAAAGCACTTTGATGATAGGTCATGGGGTGTGATATGTACAGACGTGAAGTGCAGGTGGACGTTGTAATTGGTGGAGTGGACTGGAGATATACTTTGTACCATCTGTTGTACTGCTCGATACTTTGGTCCATTTCATTTTCATGATGCCATAGCCCACAAATATCTTTGAGCACTTTTCATATAAATCATTTGTTTACTTTTTTTCTTTCATTGATTCACTTTCATGGTAATCTAATATATTATCTATTAGTGTGTATATATGTGAGCAGGTGAAAATGGACGGGGACAAGCTAAACTTTAAAAAATGTAAGTCTACTATCATAAGCTTATATTCAGAGACAGACCACCTCTTAAAAAAAGAAGAAAAGATCAGAGACAGAGCTTAGTTAATTAAATTTTGTGTGATTTAGGGTTCTCACTTTATAAATGCGATCAAACTCTTTAGAATGGAGGGCCTCATCAAAATGATGATAATTTTTATTGGATTAGCCTCAAGAAGGATATATCAAGCTCAAATGTGATGGTGCTCATAAAAATTTAATTGATCCTTTAAGGTGCGGCAGTCTCCTCCGAGACAAGAACAATAGTATTTGTTTGAGTCATTTTACCCATAAAATTGGCTCGTGCAATGTGCTCTGTGATGAGATGTGGGTCATGAACATCTTAATGGATTTAGCTCGAAGACAAAGTATTACTCATCTTCAAGTAGAAATTGATTTGAAGGTGTAGTCGACGTGGTAACAAGAAGTTACAATTTTAATGGAAATATCCCTACGCTGATAAAGCACATTCGTGATCTCAAGAACATGAACTGGCATGTCCAGATTAATCACACCCGACGTGAAGGAAATAAATCAACCGATTGATTAGCTTATTTCAGTCTCACTTAATTGAACCATTTTGATTTGCATTTTCTAGGGACTTCTCCTAAAGAGATTAAAAGTATCTTTTTTTTATGATTTTTTGGCGTTTGCATGCTTCGTAACATTTGTGTAGTTTATAATTTATTTTTTCTCGGGGTTTTGCCTCGTTTTGTAACCAAAAAAAGTATCTTTGCATATAGAGAAGTAAGAGTTTATTCATATATTGTAGTTTTTGATAAAAATTTAAAAAAGTCTTGCTAACAAGTGTTATTAATACACATGTTAAGGGACCAAAAATAAAAACTTAATCTTAATAATTGTGTATTTAATTCTCTGCTTTCTCAAAATTAATCTTTTAAAAACATATTTTAAGACAATATTTTTATCTTGAATTTGTTAACATATACCCTTTAAGACATTTCTTAACCTTTTCCAACTAATAAAAAAAGAACTCTATTTGTTTTGAGAAGAAGAAAAAAACTTGGTTCCCGTTCCATAGATGCAAGAACTTTCTTAAATTGAAGCATGCACGAGTGGAATTGTCTCTATCAACAATTCAAGATAAAATTTAATATACAAGATTTTAGAGCATATACAAAGGTAGTACAAGGCACGAGCTATGGGACCATATATATCATACCCGATTGCTTTCACAATTGATCTCTTTATAATGAATGATGTTCATATTGTTTGCGATAAACACGAATGACTAAATTAAAGAAGAATGAGTGATCATCTATCATTGGCCGGCGGTAGGTGTTGGAGCACTCATGCCAACATTCTTTTAGCGATGTTCGCGGTGCGGTTTGGTTCGGTTTTGAGATTAAAAGTCATCTGAATCGCAAGATAAAAAAGCATGTGGTTTGATTTGGTTCGGTTGACTTTTAAAATACAATCTAAACCAAACCAAATCAATGCGGTTTGGGTTGGATCGGTTGTTGCAGTTTTTTTGAAACAATAATTTTTTTTGTTTCTAACAATAAAATCGAGTTAAAAAGGTAAAGCACAACATATTTTCACCAAACAACAAAAACCAAATTAAAAAGTGGCAAAAAATTAATTTTATTTTGTAAGAAATGTAAAATATTAAGATTTTATCATTCTCTAAAAGTTTAAGTAGCACATAAATACATTTTTGAAATAAAAAGTAAAGAAGAAACTTAACCAGAGAAAAAATACGTCATTTTATAAAAGCTTCCATTGAATTTCTATGAGTATTGATCTAGGTGACATAAATTCTAATTAGTGATTTTATTATGTTGCGGTTTGATTTGGTTTGATTCGGTTGGAAAAATGAAAACCACAAACCAAACCAAACCAAACCATGAGGTTGAGTAAAAAAGTGATCCAAATACATCCAAACCAAATGCGGTTTTTTGCGGTTTCGGTTTGGGTTGGTTCGGTTTGCGGTTTTTCTATTGGATTGGTTCGGTTTTGAACACTCCAGCTTTGTATTCTTTGAGGAAAATGATATACGTCCCGAAAAAAGCATAGCGACAGATTCACGATAGGCATAACGAAAAAATAAATAAACACCACAACATGCTTTATTCCACCAGAAACGGGATTACACCAAATCACTTTCAAACACATAAGCTTCGTGATGAATTTGTTCGGATTGTATAGCATGACTCATTCTTTAAATAGAACTTCGAAATACTAATAACACTCACCATTTTATTTAATAAAATTCATATAAATTTCACCACTTCATACATAATCTATTTGTAAAGTGTCAACCCCATAATAATTTTGTTCAATAAAAATATAAATGTCAAAAGAAAATGTTAAAAATCAAGTGTTTCTGACACTTCATCTTAACTATTTATTAGGTGCATGTTTGGCTCTATATGGTAGTATCTCTTTTAAGTTGCTCCCAGCTGACCCATGCATATCTCCTATTATCTTATAGAAATGATTCATGCAAGTCAACCTTCTTAAGAAAACCGTTTCTATGAAGACTTCTTTTCTTTAACATTGAACACGTCTTACTATATTTTTGAAAAAAAATTATATTTAAACATGGTGATCTGGATCTAAAATCATCTAATGCATTGCACAATAACACATGGCCTCACTTAAGTTAAGTGATGTGACATATATAGGTGACTTGGATCTCTCCGTCTTAATCATGGAATCGAGACCAATAATTAACACTAATTACAAATTATTCATAAGATCCTTCACATTTTTTTAATCAATCACCAATTTTCTTAAATTACTCTCTTATTCAGAATACTTTTTAAGAAATCAGATAAATTTTATTATTTTTTATAAAATTCTTTGTGTTTTTTCTTTAATACCTTTAACCATTTATTATTTAATTTTATTATATCTCTCTACAATAAATATGTAAGAATATTATTGACAAATCAATATTTAATGTTGCATTGAAACTTGAAATTGATAAGTAAAATGAAATAAAATTATTCTTAAAAAAACAACAAGTATTTTAAAACGGATAGAGTAAATCAAATTGCCAAGTTGCCAACGTCCCCTTTGCGAGATAAATCAATTGCAAAAGTAAAATATTATTTAGTCCGGTCCTATTTTTAAAAGATATTTTGATCATAAAAGTTAATGTATCTGCAGGGGCGGATGCATTTGAGGACTATGTGGGGCTAAAGCTCCACATGAATTTTTATTTTTTTTAATAAATAAAACATGTTAATATAAGATCTTTTGAATGTTTATTAATGATACCAAAAAATAATTATAAGAAATGAGGAATGACAGGTGAGAATAACTTATATCTAAAGTTATTAAAATTTGCAATAAGCATGATATTGATGTGCATATGGATGCACCGTATGCGTAAAGGAAGTAACTTTTCATTGAAAAACACAAATTATTTATTAAAAAGTTTTATATTTAATATTAAATACACAAGTTACAAGACAAACTTACCGTTTTAAATTTCTTAACATATACAAATTTGCACATGATAGAAAAACTCTTCTTATTTTTAATATAATTTACTATTGTTTTTTCAAAATTTTAGCCACACGTATACTAAATGTTTGGATCCGCCCCTGTGTATCTGGTCCAATTTTTAAGTCAGATACATCAACTTTTGTTGATACATATGTCTCTTGTAAATAGGATCGAAAAAATATAATTTTGCAAAATAGTGAAATGAGAATAAATACACTTATACAACTTATCTATACTATATCATATACTCCCTCGGGTCACATTTATAAACAAAAAATAATTTTTTAGGTCAAATTCATTAATTATTCAATATATCTAAAAAATTATTTTTTGTTTATAAATGTGACCGGTGTTTAATGAAAAGAAGTGTCCCACATACATTTCCTAAAATGAAAATATAATTATAGTAAAATTTCTTCTACAACTTTTACTAATTTCAACTTTTTCTTGCTTTCTAGCTGTCACACTTGACGCAAATATGAATTGAACCAAAACATCGAAAATGCTAAAAAAGAAAAGATGGGAATGTTGTGTGGTGTGATTTGGAAAGCAGCATGGCATCCAATGATGGTGATCACTCCCTATGCTCTAGGCTGGGGTACGTACGGATGGGTCGATGCCAGAGCAGTCGAAGATATATAATAATTAATAATTGGACAAATTATTCTCGGCGTAAAACAAATCAAAAGAGAGTTTAAATTGGAGTGTGAAAGTTAGAGGATTAAAATCTGATATATTCTCTCACTTTGTTAGGGTGATTTGCGAATGATTACACACAAGTATTAGAGAATGATTACTGTATTCAATCAGGACTTTATTAAATTATGAAATTGAATTGAATTTTACAATAGAGAGTTGCACTTTTATATTGGCATATGCTTTTTTTTTTTTTGGTAGATAGACGAAATGGCAAAACCATTATAAACTCACACACACGAGTGGAGGTACTGGGGTTCGAACCCCGGTCATGGCATCCGGCTTAACAATTTTGGGATTTTGCCAGTTAAGGTAGGACTTCTGAATTATATTGGCACATGCTTTAACTAACGATAAATAGAAAGTACTAACTAACAAGCATATAATTGAAATAATTTGAATTATTCTCGACACAAACGTGGAATTCGAAAGACCCAATTTGATCATAAATCACGACCCTACTTGTGAATGATCCACAATCCAACTACATAAACTATATTGTTTACAACAACGTTACATGATCTGCAAGACTCTCTTGATTTATTTTTTAAGAAACCATGACTCTCTCATAACAATAAGACATAAATTTGTGAGCCAGATCAAATTAATCACATCCAAATAACAATTTTAGACTCACCTTTACATTTCACCTATAAAATGATTCTCTCTTGAGCTAAAGGTAAGTTTTCTATTGCGGTAAAAAAAATTAAAACTCTCATTGATCTGAGTCTATGAAGAGTCATTGCATGTACACTACCCCATCTTTTGTGCTTCCAACCAACTCAGACCATATGTTACTTATTCAATCCATTTTATATCTCCAATTGGTTAAATTGATTTTGTTACCTTAGTCTAAGGGTATCAAAAATATATATGAGTTGCATTGCCATTCACAATCCATATCAAGGTCTGTACATATAATAAAGTTATCCAATCCAAAATTTGTATCCAAATTATACATGAGTGCAATGGTCAAAGTTTTGTTTGATTTCAAGATGGTTGGTTAAGATAAGCTTTTAAATCAAACCAATTATAGTGATGATATTGGTGGCCTCCTTTAAAGTCCATGGGATAAGATCACAAATCAATTCTTAATAGGGACACAAGCAACACGACAGGTCATAATTTCGGCTAAAGATGGTACCATACCATGAATGAAAAGAAATGTCCCAAATCAACTTTTTTATAAGAAGAATATTTGTGATGGAATATCCAAAGGCATTGGAACCATAGGACGTGACCGACCGTTGGACCACCCACATTGTACAAATCGTAAACTTCTTGATGCACTTCTAGTTTTGACTTTTGTTTTTTAAGTTCATGGCATTTTTTTTTTGTTGATGCTAGATTTATTGTTAGACTTTTTAAATGGTAATCTTTGACCTCACATACAAATAAAACCAAGTAGGAGTCTAATTAGCTTGACAATGTCAACCACTAGTCCTTCAAAAAAAAATGTCAACCACTTAAGAAATCTTTTCTGGCTCAAAATTATTTTTTTGGTACATTTTTTTTATTACTGCTCTATGTCAATTTGTTACCCGTTAAAATTTAGAGTTTATCTTGGGACAATTTCTTTTTTTTTAGAGCCCTTAGAAGATGTAGCCCTTAGTGGCGTAGTTAGAACTCAAGTTTAGAGGATGCAAACTTATTAACGTTGATTAATAATTATTACTCCCTGCCCTTAAGTATAAGTTTTTTTTTTAACAAACTAAAATAATTTATATTAACAGCAATGAATCACCCCGCATAAGGTGTGCAAAAGGTGAAACAACCAACAATATTTACAGAACAAGGCGCCAAATTAAGGAAAGCACCGTCAAAAAGACAAAAAACTAGTGGACACCCATTCACAAAAGAGGATGTTTCCACCAATCATGATAACTGTAACTAAAGGCTGCCTGTTTTGATTTCAACCATAAGAATGAATTTAGCTTGACTTTTTCTAGGGAGAATAGAAGGGTTAGAGACCACATTATTGAATACACGATTGTTCCTTTCCTTCCAAATCACCCAAACAAAAGCAAACCAAATTACCCTTAGATGAAGATGTGTAAATCTAGGCAAACCAACCATATGAATAAACTGCAAAAAATGATGTCGAAGCTCACCAACAAGAACCGATGAAATACCTAACCAATGTAACAGTACAAGTGACCAAAGAGAACTGTGGATATTGCAACCCAAAAATAGATGTTTTGCCGTTTTCAAGTTACCGCACGCTGTCGGACACGCCGTGTCAGTTGCTTGAATGACCCTCCGCGTTGCCAAATTATCTTTTGCAGACAATCTATCACGAAGGAGACGCCACATAAACAAGGACACCTTTGATGGAATAATCTTATGCCAAACGTCATCTACCAAATGCCTATCGACTGCTGCCCCTGAAGTAGTAATAAAGTGATATGTTCCCTGAACCGAATAACCATGAATATGGTCTAGTAACCACCGCCATGTATCATGAAATGTATCCTGCAATACAACATTGAGTAACATAACAAAGCACTCCTCCACACTCTCATCCTCTCATGCCAACAAGCGGCGTCTCCACTCCCATGCCCCCCTCCCCCAACTTCCCAACCTAACCGACC
>Ga0315913_1006086_pt1 | contig 14638 bp, 6 predicted proteins | sample MpolsnodulesMG_FD_207736 | JGI IMG/M metagenome (GOLD analysis project Ga0315913, IMG submission 207736) | Medicago polymorpha root nodule microbial communities from Los Angeles, California, United States - small nodules | ecosystem: Host-associated > Plants > Roots > Nodule | place: USA... | reverse complement strand
AAGACACGGCAGTAACCCTTTACCTCCAAATAATTTACAAAGTTATTATATAATTTTTTTTTTGGTACAACAAAGTTATTATTTATCTCATATCTATTAATCAACTTAAGACTAAGTATAGGAAATTTTATCATACACCCTTACATTTATATTTTTACCTCTACACACCATAAAAATTCCAATTCTACCCCGACTTCATCCCCATAGAGCAATATTTTTTTTGGAACCTCATAAAACAGAAATGAATCATCATGGATCTAAATTATCTATCAAAAAATGCTTATAAATTTAAAAATCAAGTGAACATGACTAAGATGACCCCTCATTCCCATAGATTTCCATTCGTCCACTTCTACTTCTTGATCGTTTTTTTTTTAATTCAGTTTCTATAGTTTCATCCAAAAAAAATTGTTAATTTTGATTTATTTTCCACTCGATATCTTCCTTCTTCCATTCTTGATTTTGTAGATTTTATTTTCTGGAAATCTATTTCTGTTAGGTATGTTAATATAAAAGTGGGTTTTGAAGATGAAAGAGAATTGAAAAGAGAAGAGTAAAAGGGTTTCTGAGATGAACTTTGTGATGTTATTCTTGTTCAATATTTGGAATTTGAGGTTGTTGTTGTTGGAGTGTATAGTTTAGAAGAAGAAGAAGATAAACAGTGATTGAAAAATGGTTGCATTTGAGAGAAAAATTGTTGTTGTTCTTGTTGTAGGAAGACAAATCAAAAGAACAATAAAATCAAAATAATAATATATGGATTACTGCAGTTTCTGGAAAACTTACCTCTTAAAAACATTTAGTGGGAGTGAAGTGAAATGAAAAGGGGTCAAATTGTATTTTCCAATGATAAAATTGCTACTGTGTGGTCAGTCTTACACTAGGCTTGGATAGTATTTAACTTATACATCAGGTACTTGACTGTCAATCACAACCGTCTATATTAATTAAGATTATATCAAAGGTCAGATTTTAACTGGTCCAAATTGAACCCCAACTTTCGCTGGTCCAAATTAAAAGAAACCATGTTCACAACACCATTTCTAAGATATTGTTCATTTTAGACTTTACTTGAGCTCTTCCGTTGGATTCAAAATGTGGGTCGTGGGACTTTTTTTTAGTGTATTATAATAGTAGCCCTTAGTTGATTATTTACGGGTATTATCCATTTTGAGTCTTGTTTGAATAATCACAATTTTATCCTTTATAAAATCTTCTTTGTATATTATAGGGTGTATTGTTTAAAACTTTCATGTGGATTTTTTTTCTCAAAACAAGTTTACAACACAAAAGAGTGTAATTCACTAATTTGGCTCCTATGGTCCGGAGTGTATCAAATTATTACCAAAGCATATTGAAAAATACTTATTTATTCAATTTGATTCTTCTTTTGGTTAGTTTAGTCACCATATGTGTATTTTGTTAGCTAATTTGATCCATAAAATTATAAAGATATGATATACTTCTACTAACAATAAGTTATAAGCTAATCAGAGAGTGACGATTATCAAACATGTTTTTTTAATCGTATAAACCTATAAAACATAAGATATAGGTTATAAGTTCAAAAACATGTCTTACTAAACAGACCCTTAAACAAGTTCTTGTAATTCTAACACATTCTAGATACTATAGCGAGTTAGTAGAAACTTGATTCCGTGTGACTACCATTGAGATATTAGTAGTCGTCACTCAATATTAAACAATCTAACAAATACAAATCTTTATTTTGTAATTCAAAATATCAAACTTAAATCTAAAACATGTAATATTTATCAAACGGCTAACGATATCCAAATGTGTAAATGCATGCTTCTCGTGAACGCGTGGAAACTCTATCCAATTTAGCGACAACGTCTCACGCGTTAAGGACCAAATTACAATTTAACCCTAAGCATATAGGGGCAAAACCGTGAAAACAATTCAACAAAGCAGATTGCATACACAAGTATACATAGAGAGAACACAGAGACATTAGGGGCACGTGTGGGGGAGTTTCAACTGCAATTGTCCTAATTCCTTAACGAGAAACGGGCGAAAATATTTCAATCTGTGTCCCTAGTTGGGGCAAAAATCTTCTCTTCTCGACTGAGTCAAGAAAAAACCCAACTCGTTCATTCATTTCCAAACATGGTATCCGAATCGGAACTCATCGAGCGCCTCCGTGAGTTCCTCCGTAACTCCGACCTCAACACCACCACTACCTCCACCGTCCGCCGTCAGTTAGAATCCGATTTCGGTATCGATTTATCTGATAGGAAGTCTTTCATTCGAGAACAGGTCGACTTGTTCCTTCAAACCGTTCAACAAGACGATGAACCTCAAAACGACGCCGTAGAAGAAGAAGATTCTGATGATAAACCAGAACAAAGCCAAGAAGGTTCCGATGAAGAAGATGATGATAATGAGGAAGAAGAAAAACCGAAGCGTACCAGAGGTAGTGTGAAGAAGACGAAGAACAAGAAGAAAGAACGGTTAGTTAGTTTTTTTTTTTTGTGTTTTTCTGTTTATTGATTATAATTATTCCTTCAAATTTGTTTCGATTAAAAAAATTGCATTTTGATTTTGCTTGAATTTATTGTTTTATTTACTTATTCTGCTTTTGATGATACATAAAATGTGATTGACGATATCTGGCTCGAGGGTTTAGTCTTCGCAGTTACGCAGAGATATAGTACTGCTTTGTGACTGAAAGTTATCTATTTCTCATTATAGATTCTTTGCCATTTTGCAATCGATTAATTGCATCATGACCTAATTTTAATTTTTGGATTTTTTTATATATAGCTGTCATTTGCTATTGTTCTAATGATATTGTTGTAATGCTAATGATTCTGATTATGATGATAACATAAGCACATGGGTTTGTTTTGTGACTGGGGTCCACTAGGAGACTATGAATATGTGACGTTTACTCTTTTTGTTCATTGGTGGTTTTGTGTAAAATTTGTGTGCTTTTGAAGTTAGTGATGTGGTTACTTGCCTTGCAGGTTTACATCAGCAAAAAAGTGTAATTTTTTAAGCTATTTTATGCATTTTCATCTTATTTTACTTGCATTGCAGGTTTACATCAGCAAAAAGTGTCCTATGGTTTAATGATGTTTTTTCTTGCAGTAACGCCGAATACAAAATCAAAATTTAATTTTTATGGCCTCAGACATTTGTTAAGATTGTATTAGTAACATATTTCATACACACTAAACTACTTGTTGGTTCTGTTATTTGTCTTATACTTATTTAGCACTCTGCTGTCGAATTAGCGATTTTGCGTATCTGTTCCACAATGCTGGGATCGAGCTTTTGTTTTCTGCCCCATACCCCTCGTTTTTTAAACTGTTGAATGTGAAGTGGATCTTTTTATTTCTGTCATTTGACTCGTCTCCACCGATGCAGAAAATTTGGCGAACCACTTTTGAGGCTTGAGCAAAATTAGTCTGTATTGCTGTAAATTGTGTTTTCAAGAAATTCCTTGGAAACTTTTGATCACAATATTGGATATTCGAATCCAGTTTACTTAACAAGTGGTTAGTCGGTTTAGCTAATCATTGCTATGGTTGGATCCTTGAAGTGAAATATCGATACTTATGCACTTGCATGATTGCTTGCAGGAGAAATGTTCCACATTTGGCCTTTTTAACTTGTTGAACTCCAAGTTAAATTCCTTCCCTGCTCCAAACAATAAATAAACAAATTATCATATAATTTTTTTCCCTATATTTGTCATAATGTTTATGCATTGTTGATCTCCCAATATTTTGCAAGGCAAATATGTTCTGAAGGCTGATGCAACTTTACCTAAATCAATTGAAGAGGAAAATATTTACAGAAAGGTTGCAGTCTTGTCGGTAGCCAATATAACTGATAACTTGACATGAGAGGAGTTTTGTTCTATTTTTGAAGGGATCATAAAATTTAAACAAGAAACAATTTTAGAAGACTGTCCTGTTTTTGTATTTTTACATGCAAGCATATAATTACAATGGCAATATGGACAAATACCTATAGTTGTAAATATTTCCTTTGGAGGAGGTACCCTCGTTTTAACAGCTGCTGTTTCATATTGTACTTCAGATCTAACAAATCAGGCGATGAGGTAGTAAAGAAAAAAGGTGGCGGCGGTTTTTGCAAAATATGTAGCCTGTCTCCGCAACTTCAGGAATTTGTTGGAGCACCAGAGATGGCCAGGACTGAGGTATAATTTTTTCTACTTCTTTTTCCGCCCTCTTTTGTAGAGATAGGATGCTCCAATACTAACAGTTAAGAATATCCAAAATTTCACTAAAAGTGAATGTTTGGTGTAAATGTAATTCTGTATCTGGCCTTATAGCATTTGTTATGGTGACCTTAGGTTGTTAAGCAATTGTGGGCCTATATTAGGGAGAAAAATTTGCAAGACCCAAGCAATAGGAGAAATATCATTTGCGATGAACCGCTGCGTGCCCTTTTTGGTGTTGACACCATCAATATGTTCCAAATGAATAAAGTATTGGCAAAGCATATCTGGCCATTGGATTCAGATGATGGTATGCTCCTACAACCTTACGCTTCCTTCTTGCTATTTTTTGTTATTTCAAAATAAGACATTGGATATTCTTTTAGATTGTTAGTTTCTGTTATTTCAAAATATGAAGTTTTTGTGAGATTTCTTGTCAAAGTAATTGCTTTTTGGATTCTCTTCTAAGCGTGATATAATTATACTACTGCATTATGAAAGAACTTTTACTGGTTTAATATATGTTTTTTCATTCTACTTGTTAAATTTTATTTGATGACACTGCAAATAATTTCTTCCCTATTTTATTCTTGTACTCAATTCTTTGATGACACTTCATCTCTTGATATAGTTATCCAGGTGAAGTCGGCACCAAAGGAAAAGCCGGCACCAAAGGAAAAGCCTGCACGAAAGGAAAAGAAGAAGAAACAAGAGAGAGAAGATGATGGTATGGTTAATTAATTTGGTTAATGTTCTATACTTTTTTCCACCCTGATCACAGCCCCTTCCTGCATATTATAAGTTCCACATTATTTGAAATCATTTCAAACACAATTTCTGGATAAATTTTTTAATGAAACCTATGGTACACGTTTGTAATTTTTATTTACTTGTATTCATGTTTACAAATGAAAATATCCATTTATTTATACAATGTTTCTTGTGTCTAATACCTTGCTTATATGACAGATTCGGATGAGCCGAAAGGAAAGGAAAAACGGCAGAAAGTAGGATCAGGAAAAGGTTTTCTTGCTCCACTTCAGCTATCTGATGCCCTTGCAAAGTTCCTTGGAGAAAGTGAATTATCAAGATCTGATGTCATTAAAAGAATGTGGGATTATATAAAAGGAAACAACCTTCAGGTTTGTTGTTGCTCTAAATTGTCCTCCAGCCATATATATTGCTTAAGTAAAGCTTTGACGGTTCCTGTACGTTAGTGGTAATTTGCATGCTTAAGTTTGAAAAGTCATTCAAAATTTATTCATTTTGGTACTCATTTGCATTAAGAGTGGAGGGGTAAATATGCATCCTTTTTTAACTAGTTAATTGTTGGCTGTTGACCCTCCACTTTTTCCATTTTTCTATTACAACATAAAATGCACACGTTGGTTTAATGTTGGTTGTCAACCTAACTCAACCAATCCTCTTATTTGTTGAACATTAGACCAGCTATGTAATGAAATTATAATTTATAAAAGATAAGAGACTAAAAAGCTGAACTTAATTTAACTAATGTTGTTCAGATTCTTTCTTTGGTCAATTGTTATCGGCTTGGCCATTTTTTTTCCTTATCACAGAGTTGTACACTTTTTCTGATCAATGAATTTGTTAATCACCAACTTCCCCTAATTAGCATGGAAAATGCTAATTGCTAGCTGCATATATCTTGAACTTATTGTGTCTGTACATATTAGCTAAAACAAATTTAATTTTTCATTGGCTGCTTTGTGAAGGATCCTTCTGACAAGAGGCAAATATTATGTGATAAAAAGCTGAAAGAACTCTTTGATGTTGACTCCTTCGTTGGCTTTACCGTCACAAAACTGCTGGCGCCTCATTTCATAAAGGCAGAGCAGTGAGTTGCTTGCACATTGCTATGCGACCGTGCATGGGAAATTCAGCTAATTTTGTTTATTTATCAAAATAGTTTTGGAAGGCATCCGTTTATGTATCTTTTCAGCATGGTCTGCAAACAGGAGGAATAGGAATTAGTGTAATGACAGATTTTCAGTGAAGTTTTATCAAAGAATTTAACTATACTTGACCATTATCGTTTTTAACATGTTTTGCCACTTGGTAGTGGAAAGTTTTGTGGTATATTTTTAGTTCTGAAGATTCAAGGATAATGTTGACTCCATTTTCTACTGACGATTCATTGATAATGTTGATATTAATACATGAGGAAAAGAGTAAGCATCGCGACTCAATCGGCTTAAAATCTAGATTATTTATCTGTATATAATTTAGGAAATCTTTATAATTACCATTCTATAAGTCTTGGTGAATTTAGTTTATTTGGAGGGGTGGGAGGAGGATTTACCCGACCTCCCAAGGTTGATTTCGTGCAATTGGTAGGTAAAAGTTTCTCATGTGTGGCGGTAATCGTAGTGTAGATTGGTCTGTTAGCTGTAGTGTGACTTTGACTTCTTTTTATCTTCTTGGTCTGCATAAGTAGGATAGGACAATGCAACATTTACTTTTTGACGAGAATATCAAGGTTTGTATGCAACAAGTTAAGTATAATTTTCTAGTTTTCTTTGTCTTTCTTTTTGGATTTAACCCTCTTTGCTTATCCAAAAAATATTAAAATAAATTATTTGTTCTGGTCATTGCCGAACATGGGATATGTGGTATGAATGGTGGAGGTGCCTTTGAACCGTTGGCCTTCAATCAATATCTTCATTCTTCTTCGAAGGAGGGTGGCGTAGCTGCAAACACTGACAGTCAAGTTAGTAGGCGTCAACGGTAAGAGGTATCTAGGGTAGAAAGTCTGTATACATCGAATGAAACCATGAGTTGGCCTTTATTGCGAGGAACTAGGGATTCTAGACCTCAAGTCCTTATTCGAGCAACAATCTTTAGTCGACACGTGTGAGCAGATTATGACGACTTGTCCTTGGGTTGGGTTTTGACGGTCCATATTGATCTACGCCGCCCTAAATTGATCTATGCGCGTTCAGCATGGAGGGTGCCCGATTTACGTGGATAATGGGCATTGGCCCAATCTGATACAAGTTTTTGATAAGAAAAAGAAATAATTATGAAAATTATCAATTAATCACACGGGTTGCTTAATATGTGTTTCGAAGCTTTAAAAATGAAAGTGTTTTCGTTGTAGTTGATATGATAAAAGAAAAAGATTATGGCATATTTGATGTTCCCAGGTTCGGATTTGAAGTCACCATACTCTTTGAAACAAAGTTAAAAGTGAAAATGTTTTCTCATGTGCTTTTTAGAGGGTTTTTTTTCTAGTGCTTGAAAAAATTGCATTTTTTATGTGTTTATATATTTAAAATAATAACTCAATAATCATAAAAGAAATTAAAAGTACATTGACTTTTTTCATTAGAAATTGAAGAAAAAAATACAAATTACAGCATGCATAAAAATTTGAATTACTTTTATGGTTAGCAAAAGTGAATTGACACCCAAAATTTATTTTGATATGTATAAATATATGTTTGGTATTATGGTGGGAGTGATTTGGAACTTGCACCGAAGCCAGAGCCGTGCTTGGGTAAGCGCAAAGAGCTCTGCGAAGTCGAACTTCCAGTTTATGGGGGTCTCAATTATTTGCAGGGGTATGAATATAATTGTTGGGATGTAGGATAATATTTCTATTTGTTATGTAGGTTTAAATCAAACACTTATTATTTGACAAAAATAAAAAGTAAATGGACAAGTTAGGCCAAACTCACACATCTATCAACAAATTTTTTTTTAAAAAAAACAAATTATAGTCAAAATAATGCTTATTGTTTTTTTTAACAAGAAATAACGTTTTGTAATTGTTTAAATTATCATTAATTTTTTATTAGGGGTTATTCTTAATATTAAAGTTGAGCCTCCAGTTTTATTGGAACGGCCCTACTGAGAACATATCTACAATTTCATGTTTCAGGTCAATGCAAGGTGGTTTTATCCATAGTTTTAAAACCCGGTTCGGACCGGCCGGTTGGACCGATTGAACCGGTGGTATGGCTGGTTCGAGTCGAAAGTTGGATCGGTCATGTCATCAAACCGGTATGGACCGGTGTGAATCGTGAAAAACCGGTGAATCGGTCCGGTTCTGTCAATATTTCAAAAAAAAAATGCAGGCAGAACCAGTTCAACACTTCATCATCTTCAGTTAGCCATCACCATGTTCTGTTTTGCTTTTGAAGGCATCAATTACTGTATTCTTCTATTAGGAGAAGGTAGAAGATGATTAGTTAGTTACTAAAGTAGGAGGAAAAAACATGAATAGAAAAGCATCAGAGAAGAAGAAAAAATTAAGGGCCAGAGATGATTTGTTTATTTTATAGAAATTAACTAGTACCAATAAACGTGAAAAGTGAAATTTTGGAAAGTTGGAATAATAAGCGAGTGATATGGATTATGGGGAAGTGGTTTCATTCTAGTGGTGGGATTACATTGGGCACTGTGGTGGGAGTAAGTGATGCGCAGAAGAAGAAGAGTCTATACTCTATAGTTATGCATTGGTAGTGGCTAGTATAGGGGCATTTAAGAATAGTAAAAAACATTTTAAATTGGATGAACTCATGTACGGTTGTAGAATACTCCCTCCGGTCTCAAATATAAGAAAAAATTCTTTTTTAATTCATTGAATAATTAATGTATCTGCTTTACAATGTAAACTAGATACATTAACTACTCAATAAATCTAAAAAAGAAATATTTTCTTATATTTGAAACCGGAGGGAGTATGACTATATTCTAAAATATTTTGTATTTATTTATGACATCGTAGAAATTAATAGTTGTTATAGAATTTATTTTAAGATAAGTCACATGCTTTAATATGCTTAAATACAAAATATTTTTAGAGACCGAGTTATACAATGAGTCATCCGGTTTATTATGGTTCAGTTATGTGGTTCGATCAGTAACCTAATGACCTAATACTATTGCCGAGTCGATTACTGAATCGAGTTATAAAACTATGGTTTTATCTTTCAACATGAAAACCATATGTGTATTGAGTATTCTTGTTTAGAGGTGATTTTATTTTGTTATGTACGTTAACCTAAAGCAAAGACATAGACGCAGTTCAACTTTTTTTTTCTTCATATCAATAAAACAATTCATTAAAAATCAACTTTCGTCATTCACTAAGCTAAGTTACACACATGATACATGGTGTTAAACAATAAATACAATCAAGTCTTATCCTACTAAGTTAAGTCGGCTACATGAATTAAATTACGTAATAACGTTTAAAAAAAATTATTTGATTGTGCTATAACCGCAAATGCATCATCTTGGACATTATTTGATTGTTCCCTGACGATTAACAGTTTTGATAGTGATTATCAACAGTGGCGGAGCCATGATTATTGTAAAGCCCGGGTAAAAAAAAATTGCAACACATTTATAGTTTATAGAGGTTTACATAAGAAATTGCAAGCAAATAATCAAAAAATCTAAAGAAATTGTCCAATTTATAGGGGTTTATATAAGAAATTCATAGGGATTTACATAAGAAATTGCAAAAAAATTGGGCCGGAACCTGGGCGAGTGCCCGGAGTCGCCGGGCCATAGAATCGCCCATGATTATCAAGCTGCTTAAAAAGTAGCAGTTGCCCACCTCTATACAAATTGGTGATGTAAAAAACAGTGTATACAAAGTAGGATTAAGTACTAAAACTCTAGTACACAAAAAATGTTTATTAATTGATTGTAGGGAAGAACTCTCGATTGATTTTTAATGATTCTCAAAGTTTATTCATAGCTTACCTTTCTCTCATTTTCTTGCTATGCCGTTGGACATAAAATACTATTCAAATTTGCTACTTTGCACATTGAAGGTAATGAGGATAAATTATTGACTAGATACTTATATTTAATTCACAATATCTTAACATCAAGCCGTCTTAGCTCAGCTGGTAGAGCGCGTGGCTTTTAACCACGTGGTCGTGGGTTCGATTCCCACAGACGGCGAGTTTTCTTTATTACAATGCATTTTAATTATTTTCCTTTAAAAAATTATCATAATTATACTTTTGGAGTTTGCTAAATTATACAAGAAGAATATGGGATAAACTTTTTTATTGCATTTCTTTAAATATCTGTTTGCAGGTCGTTACTTTAGTTATTAAATGTAATGTTGAAAGGTGTTGCATTGAGTGGGAGGACATTCACATTGCCATGGCATTAGTCAAATTGGCATGGAACCAAAGAACATGTCAACACTAGCATTGAAAATGAACACAACGAACTGACGAAGCATAATAGAAACAGTTCCACAAATAAAAAGACATATTTCACCCTAGAAACATTATCATGGAATATTGATTAATTAGATGCTTGATCTAGATGAATGTATATCCCTAGCTTTCTTCTCCTGAAATCTTATGTAGCATCATATCTATGCGTATCCATTTTACAGGACGAAGAATATGTCCTATTGCAATGGACCTTGATAAAAATTGAGAGTTAATTGGGAAGAAAAATATCTATAAGATCTCAAAAATATTGAATACATTAGATTAAATGGTTTATAAAAAAATTATTATATATTAATTATTTTTCAAACAAAATTAATACTTTTAGAGCGCATATTAAGTAGTTAACTTTGATAATGTAATTAAATTTCATCATTATACCATTTAGTTTCTAAAATATCTAGCCAAATTAAATTTACCTCGTGAGTTGTGATTGAACACATGTGTATAATATTTTTTATCAAGTAGTTTAGTTGTAAGAAATTCATTGGTTGTCTTCGTTAGTTTAACTCAATTGGTAGGAACAATGTATTGTTATATGCAGGGACCGAGGTTCGAACCCCGAACACCTCACTTATTCACCTTATAAGGTGAATTCTAACCAATAGGCTACTTGACAAAAAAAAAACTCATCGGTTAAGGTGAATAAAGAGAGAATCCAAGATTCAAATCTTGATCTTAATATATTGCAACATTTTTTACAATTGAACTATGTTCACGATTACTCGTGTAACTTTTTATACTAACATAGATATACAAATTGAACTTTAACTTTTTCAAAAGATATCAATAAAAATCCTAAGTTGCTATCCGTCAACAGTGCGGATAATAAACATAAACATATGGTATAGTGTGTAGCATATAATAATGTAATATAAAATAAAGGCACAACCAATGGCTCTCAATAATACTCGTGGTCTCTTTGATAGGATATATAAACGAAATAAACTATGAAAATGGAAAAAGGAAAATGACATTTATTTACGTTTGTCTTTGCAGTTTCCACAACATAACTAAATGAAGGTAACGTTGGGTTTAGCACGAATGTTACACTTCTATAATGTGATAAATTTAAATTTAAATTTCAGTTAGAAGAGTTGTTTAGGATTAGTGTCAAATACATCTTTTTTATTTTGGTAGTGACCGGGGTTTGAACCCCAGACCTCACATATATTATATGTTGTCTCTACCAACTGAGTTAAGCTTGCGAGGACAGTGTCAGATACATCTCAAGTAAAGTTAATTACCTCCAATTAAAAACAAAAACAATCATTATAAAAAATTTATCTTCTTTTTTTTTTTTTATATAACAAAGAAGGTCTAAGCTCAGATAGATTTTATCTTTTCATTGAAAAAAAGAGAAAAACAATATTAAAGAGAGAACAAAAGAGAGATAAGAGAATAAATTAATTGGTCGAACCGAGGTGTTTCCTCCCTAAGCTTTCTCACTTCATGATCTCTAATGTTAACTTTGAAACTATTCAAATTGTTCATTATTTTACTAAGTTTGGTTTGAACTCCTTTAGCTAAGACCATATTTTTTCCCAATCATGATATTGAAGGATGTGACCTTTTCTCGAAAAACCATGTATCTTGACATACATGCATTCTTTTCGATCTTGTATCTTATAGTAATAGTACACTTAACACCAACCCAATCTTTTATATAATGATTGTGCTTCTTCACCTTGTTGACGGACACAGATAAAAGATATGTTATCTTTAAGAAGGGTTTCTAATTTTTAGTTTTGTTCTAAGATTGTTCCTCTTTTTGTCATCTAAAATAGAAGGAAAGGTGATAAAGTAGAGAGGGGAGTGGAGAGGGCTTGGATAAAATTGATCCTAATCAACTTGTCTTTTAAATGATATGTAATCTCCTCATGCATTTAAGTTGAAATAACTCGTGTTTTTGAGAGTTTGGTTACAAAAATTGCTAATTTAAGATTGAATTAATGTAGGTCATCAAATATTGATAGATGGGTGAAGTCGTCAAAGAGAGAACGAGGATCTTCTAATCAATTTCAATATAGTGTACATAGTCGTGGAGATCAAATCATAAAACGGAAATAATTGAAAATATCACAGATCATGTCTTTAAAATTGTAAGATGTCATTTAAAAAATTTCTTTGTTAACTTTTGTCATTATATGATATAATGTGACACGTACTGGACATATCACATTGCTTGTTTTCACATGAGTGTTAGTTTACTATTGACTAATTTTGCCATGAAATTTATGTAATGTCAAGGAAAAATCTGTCAATAATTGCAATCATGTGAGAACTATTACTAACAAATTAGTCTTCAAGAGCTAAATTTCATAAACAAAATAGCCTCTGGTGTGTTGGCATTGATGTATGATCAATGTAGAGGGGTCACAGATTATTTATTGTGTCATACAATAACTTTTCATAGTAGAAATTCATCAAACTACTTTCAATAAATTTTGATAAAAAATAGTTTCACCCAAAAATCGAACTTAGATTCTTATGAACAATTCGTTTTTTGTTGGATTCGTTAACCGTCAAATTGTTTGGTTAAATTAGAAGTTGTTTTGATTGATACTTGCAAGTTCAAAAAATAATTTGTCTATTTAATCTTTTTAATGTAAGTTCAAAAAATAACTTGTCTATTTAATCTTTTTAATGTGAAAGTGTTGAAACAAAAGGGATAATCTATTTAATCTTTTTAATGTGAAAGTGTTGAAACAAAAGGGATAATGTATACATAAAATTTAATGTAAAATATGGAAGGTCCTAAAACGTGTTGATGCTGAAAAATTGGAATCCAATATCTAGGAATGGAATCCCATCCCAAGTGGTGTATGGTGTTGTTTAGTGCGTTTCGTTGATGGAAAATAATTCAAGAAATTCTGCAAGCCACAATTAACAAAACCGATAGCGGACGGACAAGGATGACTGTAGAACCGAAGAAGAATCTTCACCGTTCGTCAAAAGTTGTTCCAATCCTCGCGTTGTATTTGGTTGGTGGTGAAAATTTGTTTATAGTATTTTTAATAATTAACTAGAATGATGACCCGCGCGTCCCACGGGTCTTATGAGCTGTAATAACTATTTAATTATGTAATTTTAACTCATAGAAATAATTGTTTAAACCAATATTTTGTAAGAGAAAATTAAAGTTTATGGAAAGTGGAAAAGTTGGGATAAGAAGCGGGGGCGGTTTTAGAGGTTTGCTAGTAAGGTGTAATTAATTAAAGATTAGTGTCGTGAATATATATTTTAAAAGCAAAATTAATTCAACTAAAACTTGTGTGGCGTGATTGCAAAAAGAGTGGAGAATGATCATCTACAACCGGATTAAACTAAAATTAAAGTTATGATAAATATGAAACAGTAAGATAATAAAATGCAATTCATTAGTTTCACTAAATAATCTCTAATATTCAGAGAAAGTCAATAAAGCTTTTAAAACAAAAAAATAGAAATTAATATCTCAAAGAAATTTATAAAAAAAAGACAAAGATACAATCTAAGAAGGTGTCTCAATATAATTCACAAAGCATAGGATAGAAAGAGTTGGGAATTCGTAGTTAATATAGAGAAGAGTAATAATCACGTAATAAAAAAATTCAAATTGATAATTATAGAATTTGGATGAGTGGCCAAGATTTTTTTCAAGTTTATCACTCATCATCTCAATAAACATTACCAAATACCTGAAGTGCTATCTAATATATTGCAATAGAAAATAGTTAAATAGGTAAAGAATAAAAAATAAATTTAATGGTTGCTATATGTAACACCCTAAACGCCACATATTATTTTCTAATAAAAATATAATAATTATTAACGCACGTAAGGGTGTCACACATCTTCATAAAATAAAAAGTATTTTATTTAGATTAAAAAAAAAACGTCGCAGCGGAATAGTTTTCAAAAACTTTAAAGTATACATCTCATCATAGTTTCAACAAAAACTGAATACAATAGAATTAAAAACATAGTCTAAATAAAATAAATCTTCAATCCGTAGTGTCACAGATCAGAGCATCGACTCGATAAAGACTCCCAAAAGCTTTAGGTAAACGAGTAGGCTTCAAGGCCATCCTCAGAGACTCACTGCTACTAAACTTCTTTTTCCTGCAAATCTACACCACAAGGGTGCAGGCGCCCAACCCGCCACTAGAGGGTGAGAATATATTCAACATAAGAGATGCATAAACATATTTATAGATTC
>Ga0315913_1006085_pt1 | contig 14639 bp, 6 predicted proteins | sample MpolsnodulesMG_FD_207736 | JGI IMG/M metagenome (GOLD analysis project Ga0315913, IMG submission 207736) | Medicago polymorpha root nodule microbial communities from Los Angeles, California, United States - small nodules | ecosystem: Host-associated > Plants > Roots > Nodule | place: USA... | reverse complement strand
CTTTGAACCAAAAATCAATTCGGTTCTTTTATTCCACAATGACTTTATTATTCTTTTCAAGAGAGAGAATTTTAGGATCACATCACATCTTCTAAGCCATCTTTACGATCAAATTTAGTATATGCCTGCAACAACACATATGAAGTAAGGCCCCATCCCTTAACAATGAATCCGGTTTCGGCCTAGCCTTAATTTTTTTTTCAATCATTGCATCATTTGTGCTACAATTGTCCAAAGTGATAGTAGACAATTTTTTTATCAATGTTCCAAACCATCAAACATTCAACCAATGTATCATTAAGTTTTTCACTTCTATGAGGTGTAGGAACGTAAATAAACCCTAACATAATAAGATTCACTAGTATAAATAATATGCAATCAAACTAGTATAAATGATACGAAATCAAAATTTGACTATTTTTAAAAGATAATAAGATTCAATACATAATAAGATTTAATAAGCAACCTGAGTAGTATAAATAATATGCAAAATCCATAATTAAACTACTACAAATAACATGCAAACAAACTAGTATAAATAATATGCAATCAGACTATATTTTCAGTACTTAATAAGATTCACATAAGTAAACTATTTTTAGAAGAAATTATCATTACCTCAAAATCAGACTATGCAAAGTTCAATTTACATCAATGTAATGAGCAGTCACAACCATATACCCTCTTTTTTGATTGCTCGAAGTCCACATGTCAGAAGTAATGACAACTCTTCCTTCAAGACTTTCTAACAACTTCAATGTTGATGATCTCTCAAATTCGTACACTTTGAGTATCTCCTTTTTTATATTATTTCTACAAGGAACTTGAAATAGTGGTTGGAGAGAAGCCGAGTATCTTCTAAACTAAAACCAATATGATCCACAATTGAAAGTGGATATTCTTGCAAAATAATTGCATTTGCAAGCTCTTTCCTAACATTTTGAGCATTATAAATCCCAGCACACAACTCTTGTTTACCTTGCAAAGTTTTAGCAGTAAGAAACATACAATTATTCTGCAGTACAACACAATAAAAGGGCAGTACTACACTATAAAACGAGTAAAGGACAAACATTTCTTACTGGTCAAACTTTGCAAGGTAAACATGAGTTGGGTACTGGGATGATTTATAATGCTGAAAATGCTAGGAAAGAGCTTGCACATGCAGTTATTTTGCATGAATATCCACTTTCAATTGTGGATCATATCGGTTTTAGAAGGTACTCAGCTCCTCTCCAACCACTATTTCAAGTTCCTTGTAGAAATACTATAAAAAGGAGATACTGAAAGTGTACAAATTTGAGAGATTATCATCATTGAAGTTGTTAGAAAGTCTTGAAGGAAGAATGACCATTATTGCTGACATGTGGACTTCAAGCAATCAAAAAAGAGGGCATATGGTTGTGATTGCTCATTACATTGATGGAAATTTGACTTTGCATAGTTAGGATCTGAGATAATTATAATTTCTTCTAAAAATAGTTTACTTATGTAAATCTTATTGTGCACTGAAAATATAGTCAGATTGCATATTATTTATACCAATTTAATTATGGACTTTGCATATGATTTATACTAGTACGGTTGCTTATTATGTGAATCTTATTATGTACCAGATCTTATTATCTTTCAAAAATAGTCGGATGTTGATTGCATATCATTTATACTAGTTTGATTGCATATTATTTATATTAGTGAATCTCATTATGTTAGGGTTTATTTATGTTTTTGCACCTCATACAAGTGAAAAACTTAGTGATGCGTTGGTTGAATCTTTGATGGTTTGGAACATTGATAAAAAAAATTGTCCACTATCACTTTGGACAATTGTAGCACAAAGGATGCGGTGATTGAAAAAAATTAAGGCTCGGCTAAAACCAAATTCATTGTTAAGAGATGGAGCCTTACTTTATATGCGCTGTTGCGAGCATATATTAAATTTGATCGTAAAAGATGAGATAAAGAGTATCCGAGATAGTGTTGCATTTTGGACAACAACACCTAAAATAAAGGAATATTTTGAGTCAACAGCCAATCAATCGAAAATCGCTTGCACCAAGAAATTGGTTTTAAATTGTCTGACTAGATGAAATTCCACTTACAAGATATTTGAAGTTGCCATTTTGTATGAAGATGTATTTAATAGATTAGCAATTCGGAGAACTGGGTACGCTTGTTTGCCAACAAGTTCACAATGGAAATTTGCAAAAGATATATGTGGAAAACTGAAATTCTTCAACTCTATCACTGAAGTGTTTTCTGGCACCAAGTATCCAACTTCCAATGAATACTTTTCTAAGATTTGTGAGATCATAGAAGCAATACTTAAGTTGATGAATCCTCTCATGAATTGATAAAAAAAAAATGGCTGAGAATATGTTTGATAAATATTGGTGTGTGATTCATGAAATAATGAGAGTCATTGCTATTTTGGATCCTAGGTAGAAAAGTAATTTGCTTAAATATTATTACAAAATCTTCTATGGAAATGATGTTGATCACCAAGTTAAGTCAATCCAACAATTGTGTTATGACTTGCTTTATGATTATCATTTAGAACTCTTTTTGTTATGATGATTTTGAATCCTTCGTTGTTTTGAATATGAATTGGTTATGAGCTGTAATGATATTTAGACAGAACTTGAAGTTGTTCTGAGTTCTGTAGAAGCTTTTGTTTTAATGATCTCGCAACAAACCGGGATATATTACGTAGCCTCTTTAAAAATAGGTTTTTATTATATGGTTACTAGTTAGAAATAGGTTTATTAGAGTTATCTTGCTCATTTGAAAAATGTTTATTAGATCTTTTTTGTTGCTTTGAAAAATAAAAGAAAAAACGTTTTTTTTTTTACTACAGCTTTCGCGGGTGGGGGTTGGGGCGGGACGGGGAAACCCGTCCCAATTGGGGGCAAGTTTGGTTGTGAAGTTAGTATCCTTGACAGGGTTTTGGGGCGGGGACGGGCCGAGTATGATAAAACCCGCCCCTTCCCGTTGGCATGCCTTAGAAAAAAGAGTTGGGTGGAGGGCGTGGAGGACATTTGCTTGTGGCTCATCTTACTGGTTTGGTAAGACTGAATATTGATGGGTTAAGTTGGAAATTGATTTTTTAGTTGTGTTGTGGTGGTTTAGTAAGGGATGTGTATGGTATGTGGATGTGTAATTTTTCCAAATTATCTTGGTAGGTGCAATGTAGGCATGGCAACAATGCATGTCAGGGCGGTTATTGCCCCAACTTCCTGCAAAAAATCCCGTTTCTGCACTCGTTCTTTGTTGGGGTTGAAATTTGGATCCCCAACCAAGCCTCTGATTAGTTGGGTTTTTTTCGCCCCGCCCTCCCCGCCTTATATATAAAAGATATAATAAAATACCCATCCATTCCAAATTGTCATTTCATACAAATTAAGAAATGCAATTATTTTTGTATTGAAAAGAGCAATTACGAGTTATTTTTCAAATTTATCCTTAATTAATATATCAGACATATAATTTAAAGAATCGAAAGAAGAGAGACTAATAGATCATTAAGAGTATAGTAAAGTTATCCTTTTTAGCTGTATTTTTAATTATAAATATTTTTATTTTGTCATTTCATATTTATCAGTTTATTATTAATTTTACAAAACGCCACAAATTTAATTCACCATCTTATCTATTATAAACTATCAATTATCCATTATAAACTTATTTGCTATCGGCTAGCTTATTAGCTATGAACTAATTTTTACCAAGCATTTGCCATATGGCGGGAAGAAGTTTGGTTTTGAAGATTAGAACCAATAATCTGCTATCTTGCTTCTCTTAGATGTGATCATTAGTACCACGCGACTCCATTTGATTGTACGAGAGCTCTATTCAAATACTCTTTATTAATTTTAACAATGTGATCTTAATTGTTTGTCATTTTAAAGACTTTCCCCTAAAAAAAAGTATTATAAAGACTTAATTGTTTGTCATTTTACTTTTTTTACTCAAAAGTTATTTTGATCCTTTATTTTTTTTTAAAATAATTTTGATAATGTTTTTTGCCGGAACTTTAGAAAAAAATTATCTTATTATACTGCATATTCGTTAAACGTGTCATTATTGTGAGTTGAGTTAACCTTGAATTATCCCACTTGCTTTGTGACACGTGCAAATATTCATCTAAAATCGATGATTTATATGGTTGTCTTCTTTCCCAAAATCTTGAATATCAATTAGGACTCATTAATAAGAGTAGTTATTAGCTGGTTAGCTATCAATCACTAGTTTATTATAGATGGTTGTTAGTCCCTATCCCTAACCCCTAAAACTGTTTTAGTTAGTAGATTAAAGAGCTTCATCACTGGTCATATATTGAAATGTTTTTCTATTTTAAAATAAGTGTCGCTTTAAAATACAAATGTAACATTTTTTTTCCTTCTGCTAACATATTTTTATTTATTGAATTTCACCCACTAACTATAATTAATACAAATATTTTAATAAATGATATTAATTTTTATCATTAATAATCATATTTTTAAGAACCACACACAATTCAAACATGACAATTAAATTGAAATGGAGGAAGTATATTTGATGAGCTTATTACTTCCTAAAAAAAGTTGATCATTAAACATATGCGTCTTGAGTGTTAACATGATTCATGATTTTCAAATTTTCGACAAGGGATTTGTGATCTTGATTTCATTTCCTTTCGTCAATTTTTTTTTAATGCTATTGCTGTTTTTATCTTCTATCTTATTTCAGTGTAGATATAGTGAAATGAATATGTCGTTGCAGTTGTAGGTAAAAGGATGAATTGTATAATATTGCAAAGATAATGTATGAAAATAAATATTATAAAGAATAAGGAAGCTAAAATAGGGAGATACAATTTCGGTGTGAACTAGTTTGACATTGATGTCAAATGAGAATTATCTATCATTTTACGATTATTTTTAAATTGGGATTATAAAGTTGGTTTATGAGTTAATAGTATTATGTTTCATTTCACTGTTAGGAAAAGCAAAATTAAGGAGGGAAATCAGTGACGGAAAAAAATAAATACTTTGATATAATTTTATAAGTTATGGTTTTTCATAAGTTATGTCGATTGATATAATTTTATTTGAGGTGTGTCGAACACTAAAACTTTAATATAAATACTTCTCTTAGCTATTATTTAGATACTTCGAGTTCTTCCCATATATTTTTAAGAAGTTTAATTCGTCTATCTTAACCCATCTAAATTGATATCCGAGAGAATTGAACATAAAACATTAAAGTGTAACACACTTCAAAATTTTAAACACACAACACAGAATCAACATAAGTGGAGAGAATATAATGTCTTCTCTCCCCATGTGGTTATGTGGGGTTGTTGCTGGACGCGGTTTTACACTGAGAAGACACTTTCGGGCAAAGGAACAAATAGAACCGAAAAGACGTTCATGTCATGGCTTTTCTTTTTGATGAATGAGGTATGAGAAGTTCATGACTTAACGTGTAAGTTGTAACCAATTCTTAATTGAGGAGAGAGATGAATCGTGTGTGCATGGCATGCATGTGTTGTGTAATGTCATATGTGGATAGAAGAGAATATGAATATCTCACCGTCAATATTCAAATATATGAACCTCCCTAGAAACTCACTATAGACTATATATAATATACACATGTCTTGTCTTGTTCCATTGGTTATTTTGGGTCCCATTTAAATAGTCACCGTCATCTGCGTGCCAGTTGTACATGAACCCTGTTCCATAAACCAACATCCTCGTCAATAGTCAATATCATTACCACTTTCGGATTCTCTGTATATTTTAAGTGTTTTGTTAAGTTGTGTTCTAAGCTTATCGATTAATCTATAAATAGAAATTTATTTTTTGAAATATAAATTATTATTTTTGTTCAAGTAATAATTAACAACTCTATTTATAAAAAGTTGCTTGTATAGTTTGCTTAACCAATTTGTTCTATAATAATAATATAGTACTCCATTCGAAATAAATCTAAGCATAAATGTTAGTTAAAAATTGATGTATGTGAACTAAATTTTTAAATTTTAACTATATGCATTGATTTTTCAATTATCATTTTTGCTTATAATACATTACATTCCAACGAAAGTAATAATATAAAATAATGAAGAATTATTTTTTAAAATATTAAATTAATTATAAAATTATAACAAAAATCTATTAATTTTTTTTCAATTTAATTTTATTGAATATCTTTCTATAAGTAATTCAATTAATTGTGTATTGGAAATTTTCTTTAATAATTATTTGTTTATCTTAACTAAAAAATAATTTTAAAAATTTTGAAAAATAAATAGACACAATTTCCAATACACAATTTCTATTTAATGGTTAATTTAAAATTCAGATATTGTCCATACTTAAAAAGAGTGTCTTAGGAGCCCCCTAAGACTGTTACCTGTTAAGGACTAAAAGAAAAAAAAAAGATTATTAATACTAGAACATTGTGTTTGACTGTTTTCTAAAAGTTGCAAGTCCTTCTCACTCGGTTTCCCTCAGCTAATAGTTGTAGCTAGTGTCGGTAGTTGAAAGCTTTTATAAGCCATATCTTCAACTGAGTTTTATTCATTCACTCATTATTATTCTTCCACTTCCAACTACATCACTCCCTTCTTCCATTCAAGTTTCAACTAGTAAGTTTCATATTCACTTTCTTTTCTTCATAGTAATGTCTGTTTTTGCAACTTTTCATTTCATGTGGTTGGATATTTCTGTTTTTTGGGTTCTAAAATGCAGAAAACTTTTTCTAGTTTTGTTCTGTAGTAAACTTTATTTTTTGATCTAGGAAGTGTTAAAGTGTGACCAATGATTTTTTATTTTATTTTATATATATATCTAAGTTTTTCCTTTCAAAAGAATATATCTAAGTTTTTGGGGGCTTGTACAGATTGATGTATTTTCTCTTGTGTTGCTATGAATCAATATTCAAATATGGAAATGCTATGTTTCAGTTTCTGGACTAGAGTAGTAGACTATGTATGATGTTTTCTGGCACCAAATAGATCAAATAATTAGCATGTTGTAAGATTGACATATTGACTTAGAATATCATTTATAGTAAAGTATTTATTTGTATCTTAATTTTATTTCACTCGCCATAACTTTCTTACCATATATAGTACTATGCATCCTTTTGTTTTAGCTAATTTTTGTTGTTTTTAATATGTATATCTATCAATATAGTTTTTCTTCCTCTCTATTAAAGGTTCATACATAATTCAAGGATCTACTCTTTTTTCTTTTTTGTTCCCATAGATAAACTTGTTATATTTGTGCAGAAAAAAGTGTACAAGAATGGACCAATTATTCAGTCTTGTAATATGTACACTGCTATTACTAAAAGCAGCAGACGGGGTTACTGTGCCAATCACTTTTGTTCAAAGTGCAGTGGCAAAAGGAGCTGGTAAGAAAGTACTTCTGTGTCTTATTATGGAAAATTTAACCATGTGTGTTCTTTATAATAACTGTGAAATTGATGTTGAACCTTTTTTGCAGTTTGTTTGGATGGTAGTCCACCAGCTTACCACTTTGATAAGGGATTTGAAGCTGGAATTGACAACTGGATTGTTCACTTTGAGGTATGTCCCTTTCTGCAAACTGGCATCATTAATGTCCTTTTCTTTGAGTGAATAGACAAATTGGTCCTCAAAATTGTGGACTGATGTGTTCACAAAGTACCAAGATTTAGTCGTATTGATCGATGACTCCAATCCTAATTGAATAATGAAACAAACCATTTTGTATGATGAAATATTGAAATCTCTCCAAAGAACCACATGAAATGTTCTACCATGATCACATTATGAAGTATTTTCTTGATGTGCAAACACTCGCCCTCTAGCTAAAGCTTATAATAATGATATACATACATTGTGATGTGTTACATTAGACAGTACTACTTTTTTTTTGTGAAGGATTTAGACTGTACTACTTGTATACTGATACATGGCATGAAATCAGCGAAACATTGAATCTAATCTTATAGATCATATTAGATTTTCTAAATATTGTATAATATAATAGCTTTGGTGAAGTAGCTTGTCTCCTTATTTTGTACAAATTATGCAAAATTCTTTTGTCTTATAATGATCTTGAGTACAATTATTTTAGGGAGGAGGATGGTGCAACAATGCAACTACTTGCCTTGACCGAATAGACACTCGTTTAGGATCATCAAAGAAAATGGATAAGACACTTTCCTTTTCTGGATTTTTTAGTAGCGGCAAAAAGTTTAATCCAGGTATTGTGTACTAGTCAATATACTACACAAACCTTATTTGGATAAATAGTTGAATTAAACGTTTATAGCATGAATGCTTATCAGATAAGTTAGATACTATCTATGCTCGTGAACTCAATCTTGAACAATAGTTGTAATTTGCAATTTCCAGATTTCTACAATTGGAACAGAATCAAGGTTAGGTATTGTGATGGTTCATCATTTACCGGCGATGTTGAAGCTGTCGATCCAGTAAGTTTAAAAATTCAAAAAAATTTGAAATTTTGAATTATACTCTCTAATGTACTATATGCTGAGATTCTATAATTTGAATTATGAGCCAGAAAACCAATTTGCACTACAGAGGAGGAAGGATTTTTGTTGCTGTCATTGAGGATTTACTAGCAAAAGGAATGAAAAATGCTAAAAATGTATGATAGATATCACGACTTTTATCACTTTTTTCTTCTTATTCTTTATGAATGATTCGTGAGATTCTAATTCACTTGGTGAAATGCAACTGCAGGCAATTCTCTCTGGATGTTCAGCTGGAGGATTGACTTCAATTTTACAATGCGATCGCTTCAAAACTTTACTACCTGCAGCAGCTAAAGTGAAATGTGTCTCAGATGCTGGTTATTTTATCAATGTGTAAGTTGTTTTAGAGTACCGTAACAAATGAGATATTATCTGAAAATACGTAAGTTATTTTAGATTGCTTTCTGGTTTTGTAAGGTTGAATTAGCTCCAACCTAAACTTTAAGATGGTATTAGATATATCTAGGATCCGTTGGACCGTCCACTATCTGACTACTCGGGTCAGACTCCAGATATCTATCCCTGCGCATGTGGGGATGTGTTGAAAATATGTTTATAACTGGGAGACAATCATTTTTTTCTGAATTCTTTTCTAAAGTAATTTAATGATCAATACCTTATTGTTGTACAACAGAAAGGCCGTCTCCGGAGCATCACACATTGAACAATTCTACAGTCAAGTTGTTCAAACACATGTACTCATTCTTTCTCTATTATTATGCTGTGAACGAAATGTTGCTGATATTGTTTTACCACTTTCTGTTGGAACACTAGAGTGAAAACATAAACCAACACTTTCCATTTGGAAGAAATAATAGAAATTTTCCTTCCATTGGCACTGACTATTTGTACTTTCTTCTTTATTGTAGGGCTCAGCAAAGAATTTGCCTTCATCTTGTACTTCAAGACTCTCACCAGGGCTGGTAAGTTTGTCAACAGTAAATGTTTTAAATTCAAAACTTCTTTGGTGTAGCTGATACGTCAGAACAATTTTTGCAGTGTTTTTTCCCTCAAAACGTGGCTGCACAAATCAAAACACCGATCTTCTTTGTAAATGCAGCCTATGATTCATGGCAGGTCAGACTTCACTTTCTCAAGAAACATCTATTTATTTTTTGAATGGCGTTCTTTTGGAATGTATTACTCCTACTTGAAACTATGTAACTAAGATTGTATTCTTTGATCAATTAGTGGGTATTTAAGTGGTTAAGTAACACTTGATATCGTATATATGGTGGTAAGGTAACGATAGTTGGAGAGAATTCTAGTGTTTCTTCTGTATTTTATGTTCTACAACATTCATAATGATTTATACAGAACTTGAAGAAATAGACTTAAGATATCAGGGTTGGTTTGGATAAACAGCTTAGTTAAGTGCTTCTAGGGTAAGCAATAATAAGATAAGTGGTTAGCGCTAGTGTATAAGATATTCTTATAGGTGTTTATCGAGAAAACAACAAGAGAGTTGTGTTAATATTCTTTTTTTCATAGTTAGTTGTTTGTAGAGAAGTCCGAAGAGTAGTTTATCAAAACTGGCTCTAAAATGCAGAACCTTACTTGCACACCTATAAGTTGTTTCACCATTCATCATCCATATGCAATTGACATTTTATGTTTTCATTACTTATTTCTCTTACAAGTGCTGACATCTTTGCAGTCTTTATTTCTGATCCTCAACTTGTTGCTTTGATTCAGATTAAGAACATTTTGGCACCAGGTGTTGCTGATCCTCATGGCACTTGGAGAAACTGCAAGCTTGATATAAAGAGCTGTTCTGCTAATCAATTAAGTACAATGCAAGGTAAGCATTTTGGGATCATGACTTTCTCACACTTAAGTTCGTTGATACCTAAACTCAATAAGTTTTCCAAACTTCTGTTTAACCTTAGAAAGGTGTATAAAATTTTCCCTGCCTCTCATTTGTTTGCATCTATAGACCTAAATTAATTAAGCACTTGTAGTATAACTAACGCTTATCATATAAGTGTTTGTGTATAAGCCATTTTTTTGACAAATGATAGGCTTAATTGTAGTTTCAGAACCCTTATTTTCACTCACTCAAGGAATTAGTCACCTTTTAAAAGTGGTCTCACACTTGGATTTTTGGATCCAAAAGTGACTGTCGCAAGTTTTTGGATCAGCACGCTTTATGCCACGTCAATAAAAAACTTGTCACATTACCACTTTTGGGCCCAAAAACCTGAGTGAGGGACAAAATAAACCGAATTTTAACATTTTAAAAGGTGACCAATTCCGTGAGTGAGGTGAAGTAGGGGAACTGAAACTGCTATTAAGCCTAAAAAATAAAATAAAGTCAAATTTTCTGCCATTTGCATGAGAGCTTGGAGGGTTATATGATTTTATGACTGCAAAAATTTAGCGTAGTTTTATGACTTGATTTTAAATTTTTAATGCATCATGATTTGTTTTTTCAGGTTTCAGGACAGAATTCTTAAAGGCAATTAGTGTGGTTAGTAACTCTCCATCCAAAGGAATGTTTATAGATGGTTGCTATTCCCACTGCCAAACTGGAATGCAGGAAACATGGATGAGAACCGATTCTCCGGTGCTGGCCAAAACTGTAAGACACTGCATTTTTTCCTTCCTTGTCCACAACTTGTACATTTCCACCTCTAAGAAAAGTTTAATTGCAGATGGAAATTAGATACGAAAAAAATGAAATTGAGTCCTACTTGGATAAACAACTTACTTAATAGCTTATAAAGCATAAGTGTTTATGTATACGTTGTTTTTATGACAAAAGATAGATTGAAATTAGATTGCTTTTATATAAGCTATACGCTGTTTTCATAAGCTTTCCTAGAGAACTTATGAAAATAACCTGAAAACAACTTATGAACATGTCATTAGCTGTTTTCATACGCTCTCTCAAACAGTGTCACGGCTGCCTATGCCAGTAGTTAAACTCGAACTTCAAAATTTGCGAAAAATTTCATGTTTTTCTGCCTCTATTTTTTTGTTGGTATTTCAACTTTTTTTATGGAAGTGTTTTGTTTTGAAATGCTAACTTATGTTATTTACAATGTGCAGACAATAGCAAAGGCTGTAGGAGATTGGTATTATGATAGAAGCACTTTTCAGCAGATAGATTGCCCTTACCCTTGCAACCCTACTTGTCATAACCGTGTTTTTGAATAAATTAACTACCTACCTGAAATATAGGTTCATTCAAGTACACATATAATTTCTACAAAACTACACTTATTGGTTAAGTAGTCATGAAATCATGAGAATGTGATTTGTAAGTTGCAAGCTCTCAAAATAAAGGATATTCAAACTACTATATTAAATATTGTATTCTATGCTACTATAACTCGATGTATCTATTGTCTACTATACTGAAAAGCCAATAAGGCACCTTTGATTATTGGTTAACAACTTTATATTATTCAAATTATTTTGATAGTCCTTATGGAAGAGGTTTTCGTTGTTTTGATAGTAGATAGATGAATTAGTTTTGTAGTTGTGTGCAAATAAAAACCTAATTTATATAAAAAAAATATTTTTATAGTTGGAGTTTTGAAAAGGCCAGACTTAAACCTAAAAATAAATTTAAAAAAGCAACGGTTTTAACCTAAGACTTCTTGAATTTTTTGTTGAGACCAAACTTAAACCTTACAATGTCTAAGTTGGTCTAATCTATTCACACTTAAGGATTTAAAGCTTTTGGAAGAATCTTATTTTTTTTCCTTTGACTCCATTCATGTAATAACAACTTTCCAGGTATGAAAGGTTTAACTTAACTTCTAAGAATGCTAGGAGAATAGCCATTGTTGGTTGATTCGTATCTTCTATAGGAAGTTCGCATTATTTATTTTTTTGAGAGGGAAGTTTGCATTCTTGTTTGCCAAGTGGATTAAATATGTTTCATTTCTCCAACAAAAATACCAGATAGAGATAGTGATATTTATAAGGTAAACTTTTTTGGTACAAGGTAAAGGTTATTTTAATGAGAACAATAATATTTAAAGGGTCTCGTCAGAACACTCTTTAAAGATTTTAAAGTAAGAAATGATTTCTTACAAAAGTTAAATATTATAATTTTTAAGGTATTAATTACACAAGTCTTCATAAAAACTTATTAAGTAAGTTTTTTAAAGAATGCTTCGAGAGCACTCGTTAATTTTTTCCATATTTAAAATAACGTTATTTTTTTCCCGTAAAAAGAATAACAATTGTAAGTGATTTTTAGACTCCAAGAACAAATATATATTTTGTGAATTCGGACTCAAAACTCACACCAATGAAACTATGATGTGTGGAGCAAAGGAAAGTAGTAACCAATATCAAAGTAAACACAAGCAATAACAACAATAACATCACCTAGATCTAATCTAGGAATCAAAGTGAAAAGCTTAAAACCACAAGCAAAAGATAAAAGGAGAAGAGAAACAAAAACACCAAGAAATGTTTCCCCAGTTCGGTCCAACTTGACCTACTCTGGGGGAGAGATTGATCTCTCCAATCCACTATCAATGAGTTCTTACAAAGAGATACAAAGAGGTTACACGAAATTAACTTCAACAAGCTCCCAAAGAATCAACCTAATTTCTACCCATTTTCTCAATCTCACCAATGAACAAGACACTAAATGATTTTCAGTCACCCAAGGTGTTTACAATGTTTCCCACCCCAAGGGAACCCTAACCAAAGACCCTCAACCCTAAAGTTATCTCCTTTGATTTCCCAAGTTTTTCTCTCTTGAAGCCCACTCTCAAAAAATGAACTGAAACACTTAAATAGTACTCTGCAGCTGTCAAAATCGTGTCACGATTGATGCGTACGATCCAATGTACGACCAACCTTATCATGAAAACATGCCAAGCATGCCAAAAATCATGTCACGATTGAACACTAGGAAAAAACCATGCTCACTGCCTCAGAAATTGTGACACACCACGATTCTTCACTTTCTCAAATTCACATTTGAGTCAAATAGCAACATATATATTCACATGACTAATTACTAACTTATATTACTAAAGATTATTTTCCAAGAATTTTTTCTAGTTGTGAAAAACATATTTTAGACTTAGACGTTTTAGGTTCGAGCCCTCATAATATTTTTTGGAATGAGATAAATATAAATTCATTTGTAAGTTATTTTTAAACTTTAAGATATTTCATATTTTGGATTGAGCATCATCCTCCATCCTAAATTTGTCTTTATAAAAAGAGTGCTTATACACTGACCACCCTAGGTGGCAGTACCACTCCCATATCACCCTTGTGTGGCATTTTTTATTAATAACATTGAGGGAAATTTTGTCTTAAACAAAGAATTAGGGGTAATTTTGTCAAACAAACACTCTCCAACTTTCCCACCCTATCTTCTCTATCCTCTCCTCTACGTGTTTGCTTCTCAGAATCTCAATGACGACCATCACCTACGCCAGCGACCATCACCATCGCAGTCACGACCACACCATCCACCAACGCCGCGACCAACGTTGCTGCCTCCCACACCCTCAGATCTCACCATCGTCAGATTTCACTACCACCACCGCCGTCCTCACCCTCAAACCTCAGCACCTCCACCGTGGCCGATCTAACCACCACCATCTAAGGAGAGAGAAAGAAAGATCGGACAATGGAGAGAGAGACCTTATTTAGAGATTGATATGTGATTGAGAGATTCAGATTTGTGTTTTCAAATGTTTTGTTTTGATTGTTTTCTGTTGTGTTTTGTTTCCCATAAATCAGAAACGTACCAAACATGGTGGTGGTGGTGGTGGTATGCAAGTGTTTCAAGAGACGAGTTTGCTGGTTTTTTTTTTCTTTCTTTGTGAAAATACAGACAGAAGGTTCAGAGAGAAGGGTTTAGTCAGATTTTTTTTTTAACAAAGTGCCACGTGGACTGCCACATGGGGGTGGTATAAGATGTGTATGAAAAATGAGTGTCTATGTATACCAAACCATGTTCTTTGGGGACATCCAATGATATACCAAATCAAATTACAAACATAAATTAGAAGAAAAAGGATATTTAGCAAAGTCTTAATTTTTCTCTATGTATGAAAAAGGAAATGAACTATGAAATATTTAAAAAAAAAAATTGGGAAATGAAAAAAAAGGAC
>Ga0315913_1006083_pt1 | contig 14642 bp, 5 predicted proteins | sample MpolsnodulesMG_FD_207736 | JGI IMG/M metagenome (GOLD analysis project Ga0315913, IMG submission 207736) | Medicago polymorpha root nodule microbial communities from Los Angeles, California, United States - small nodules | ecosystem: Host-associated > Plants > Roots > Nodule | place: USA... | reverse complement strand
TATAGTTTTATCTATATAAAAACAAAATAACATTGCTAATTTTTAAATAAAAAGATGTTAATATTTTATTTCTTATAAAATATCAATTCATAGTAATTAAGATGATAATGTTAGTTCATATAAAAGATTCTAAGATTATTTTATAAAGTATCAATTACAAATGGGGGTCGAATATAGTTGATTGGTTGATTTGTGAGATAGCATATGATCGTTCAAACTTTTCGCTCTTTCAAACCTTTCATGCTTTTTAGGGTCCAATTGGTTTCATAAATATGAGAGATTTTAATAGAGGGAAAGAAAGGGAAGGGATAAGATATATTTTAATTAAATATATGTTTGTTTTAAAAGAGGGAAGGGAAGGAGGTGAGAGAATCTTATCTAAAGACTACTTTGATTCATAATAGAAGGGGAGATTTAAAAACTAAATTACATGTTCACCCTTAAAATATTTAATTTTAATCTGACTTCTTCTTCTCCAACGTTTCTACTTCGCTCGTTCCATCCCTCCTTCAACTGTCCATCGCTCTCCGCTCTCTCTCTCTCTCTCTCTCTCTCTCTCTCTCTCTCTCTCTCATTTATATATTGTTTCATGATCTTGTCTCTCTTCCTTCTCCCCCTTCCTATCCCGCTTCTTTCCCTCTCTCCCGTAGCACATCGCTGCCCTTTCAACTTCTTTTGATCATGTTATCCTTTTTTTGATTTTGTTCCTGAATGATTCCAATATGTGGATTTTTATTTCACTCTTATTTCAAAAGAGAATTGCTACTTACTATGAGAACGACAAATTGATCAACCTAGTTTGGCAAGACAATGAACTAAAATGTGGTGCGCTCTTTCAATAGTCTCTGTCTATTCCAATTTGAGTAAGTTCTAGGACAATTTGTATGGACAATATGATTTTCTTATAAGTATTAATTTAGCTACCCATGATTAAGAATTTTTTTAAAAAAAATCAAGAGCTAACGTGATTGTTGGTTAAATAATATAGTTAATTTCATTTTGTTATTAAGTTCTTGAATGAGATTTTATATTATCATTGGATAAAATAATTAAAGAACTTGTAGATCTTGGTTTACCAATCAACAATCTTATATCAATAATCGGTAACAGAAAAAAAAAGATAGACGTTGTTGCATCGTTAAATCATAGATGTCACAAAGATATGTTGTTCATGATCTTTTTCTACAATCCAACCATTCCTTATATCTATCAATCTTGTCAAATTATAGCAAGTTTTAAGAAAATAGACCCCGTGATGAAATTCAAAATATAAGGTATTTGTTTCACTTTTAAAATTGTTGATTGTACTCAAATTTAAATTTTATAGAATGATTACTATAATGGTACACTTTTATGATTTGAATTGATTATTTTAGGTATAACTAAAAACTATATCAATTTGTACTCACATAAATGTTTGAAGGTACATTAACTATGAACAAATTAAAATCTACAAATTCAATAGAAAAATAAAATAAAATGAGCATAATTGTAACTTCTAAAAAATTTGAGTGTATTATGAACATACAAATCATAAGAGGATAAATAAGATTATTTGGTATTAATTAACTTGTTTCCCATAACACATATCATCGATTGAGAAGTATTGAGAAAATGCAGGTTAAATCATGCATGGCTGCAAAATGTTCTTGAGAATTAATTTATGGTCAAGTAAACATTGTATCAATAGAACCAATTGACCACACCTTGCATACTACAATGTTCTACAATAAATATGAGCATAAAAGGAGAACATAATTAGTACCAAAACAAAGGCATGTAATAGATATAAAAATAAATTAAGGGTGTTTAATACAAACCAAAATGGTTTACCCTTAGACCATTTTCTAAAAGGTTCATATTACACGTACCTAAAATAGTGTAAAATAGTAAGTTAGTGTAAAATAGTAAGTATCATGTTGCAAACCAAAATAATTGTGTACTATCGATTATCAAGAATATACATCACTATTATATGAAAAAAAAGTTATTCTAATTTTGAAAGGAAAAAAAAGCTAAAATTTAAAAGTACAAAATTAAAAGAAGTTATTACCACAATTAAAGATCATTAAACAATCATTTAAATGACAATGGAAGCTAGTAATGCGATGATTTTATGTACTCAAAATATATTACTCAGATTGATGTATAACGTTTGTGGCTAGTATGAGAGGTAGTACAATACCTATATTATTGAGTAAATGAGTTTTCTTCAAAATAATAATCGGTAATTATAATCATTTTGAATTGAGATTTGAATTTATACATTTTATTAAAAAGTATTTGATTGTAATAATGATATTTTAAAATTACAATTTACTCTTCTAAGTCAAAGGAGGTATATTTGATTGTAATGAAGATTTGAATAGTTTAAGACTAACATTAATTAGCTTAACATTAATGTAAATTGATCCTGAAAATTGCCACATGCACCTGTGAACGAAAAATGTTTCATTTGTTTATATTGTAGATGTCATATAAAAAGAAGTATAAACATTATTCGATAGTCAGTTTCTTTGTGTTGTTCTAAACTTTATTACTTTTAATGTGCTAGAACCTAATTATTTTTTAGGGGAGAACCTAAATATTATATGTGGTGATAAAAATTAGTTGTATATAGTTTACGTATACGGTGTGAACGATTATAGTAGCATACTTGTATATAATTGTGATAGGAAAATTTAACAAAATTTTCATTCAAACGAAATTGTTCAGACCATATATCCAAAACTACTAATTATTCAAACCAAACAACCAAATGAAATTGTTTAAAGCAAACACTCCATAATGCGTAAATTAACTTGATGGAAATGATAGAGAAATAAACCAAACATAATCTAACGGTGGAATAAATAAAAGAAAAATCAATCTTTTCTATTTTGATATTCTAATTGCATTCAGTTAGATTGGTTGTATTTCCACCGTTAAATGGAAAACACCTCTTCAACAATGTAATGCCAGTCAAAGCGCACATCAAATAATTTGATCATATGGTTGTAATGGCGAGATGCTTGACATTGAAGCATATCTAGTTGATGTTGTTTATTTTTGCAAAATATTTCTAAAATGCATAAAAAGAAGTATAAGGGTTTGGGAGGCGACTACATAATATTTTCAAAAGCAAATAGCAACATGTACTTTATATATTAGTAAAATTTGGGTTGAAATTTGAAAGTTGGGCTTGAGAGGGAAATCAACAATTTAAAATTGTGATCTGTATCTTTGTTTTCAATGTGGAATTGATTATGAATGGTTTTAGTTTGGATTAATTTGGTACTATAGTTACTATAGTTTTGACAAAGCCTAATTTTAGGTAAAGGAGAATATAAACCGATTGTCCGAGATAGGGAAAAAGAAGTTATTAGAGAGTAGATCTCTTACATATTTATGGTATAAAAAATGTTGATGAATAGATGAATTATTGTAAACAGGAACAATTGATTGACTACAATAAATGGTGAGACAATTCTTTCGATTTCTTGGTGGTAGTAATATGCAATAAATTAGATCATAGGTTGCACATAATCGTAATATAGAATCATTGGAAATGAGAGATAAAAAATGTTCATTGCTATTATATACACAAATCAATCATCTCTTTTCACCATGATACCAATAATTTTTATTTTAAAAAATCAAATAATAGTTCATTGCTAACAGGTTTCTAAGTCAATGCTCAGAAACAAAAAAAAAATACAAATTAAAGAAAGAAGTTGAATAATAAAAATAATAATATGGAGCTGTACTGATTATGATTTCCTCAAACTTAATCAAGCATTTGCACCCACCACTGAAAACTTCTTCACCCCATATAGAACCCCGAACCTGTAAACAAAATGACCATATACATTCATAAGTTTTATGCTAAAGCTATATCCTAAAAAATCATGGATCTGCCACTTCTACACCTCTTAATTTTTAAGTTCTATCCGGTGGAGGTTGAATTTTAAATTAAAATAAATTAAGAAGAATACACAAATGTATAAGTCAACAAACTGAAGAACCAATAAACAAAATCATGGCACAACATAGGTATTACATAGAGGAGAGAAAAAAATTACTCATAATGATATGGCACAACAGAGGTATTACGCAGAGGAGAAAAAAGTATTACTCAGATCGATTGTTGGTGTATAATGTATGTCGGCTAGTGTCCCTTTTATAGATATATATTTTTTTTTGCGTTAGAGGTAGTATAATACCTATATTATGGAGTAATGAATTTTATTCAAAATAATAATGGGTAATTACAATCATTTTAATGGAGATTTGAAATAATGTCTTTCAAAAAAATATTTGATTGGAATCATGATATTTTTAAACTATTATTTATAGGCTCTTCAAAGTCAAATTATATATATTTGATTGCAATGCAGACTTTAATTCATTAATTACCCTAACATTAATGTAAATGATCCTAGAGATTGACACGTGTACTTGTGAATGAAAAAGGTTTGAATTGTTTATATTGTAGATTGTAGATGATTATTAGATAACTATGATTATCAAATCAAAATATATAACGAATCAAAAACTAATCATGAAAGATAAAGAACAAACTATTCAAGTAAAGCCAATTTGATTTCCTGACAAAAAAAAAAACCATTTTTTTTAGAAGTAAAACCAAATTTTTTTTTTAAAAAACTCGGTATCCGATCCAAGAACCGACAAGTAAAACCAATTTGATTAGCTAGGTATAAAAAAACACCAACATAATATAATAATCTCCTTCCTTCAAAAAAAATAATGTATTTTTGCCGCTTGGTATTTCTCTAATCAACCCACCTTTCAATTTTTTTTAAATAGTTTGATTTGAATCAAATTCAAAATATATCAAATCCAAATTATTTTTCCAATTCAATTAAATAAAATCTTTTTTTTAGGTGGGGTGTGTCAAGCTATATATTGTGGTGGACTCTTCTCTTGAAATAAATTTAATATCGTGTGTGCAACTGACCCACATATCAGATATTAAATTGATAACAAAAACATATATCACAATTGATCTTAATCAAAAGATATGGAAATGTATGATTAAATAAAATTCAATTAAGTAGAAGTTTGAATGAAATTTGATTGAGAATATGAAAGTTTTTAAATATTTTTCAAACTCACAACTTTTTTTTTATCATTTTTGCTTTCGATTAAAACGCATGTTTCCCAAAACGATAACAATCATCCCATTAACATTTGAATGAGATGATAAATGGTCTCTTTCGGTTTGTTTAGAGGTCATTGATTTGAATTCAGCCTTCAAAATCCATTAGTGTTAGAGAGAGAGAGAGAGAGAGAGAGAGAGAGAGAGAGATTTTTACCATCCATTATACCTACTTCACATAAAAAAAAAGGATAGCTAGCTCTTTTTTATTGACCCATAAATCTATGAAATAGGGGCAGAAAAAATATTATAATTTTTTGACATAGATTTAAATTTATTTTTTTGTTGAAAAAGATAAAATGAAATTTAATTAACCAAAGATCTTTACTTTTCGTGTACAAGGAGTGGCAGAGAGATGTAAAGAAGAAGGATCAATTACAACCAAAAAAGAACCCAAAAAAATGACACGAAAAAACAAAACAAAACAGCTCAAATACATAAGATGAGATTAAGCCACCATGTGGTAGTTAAAAGTAAAATTGACGTGATTTTCCTTCGGTCACAAGTAAGATTAAATCTTAATATCATCAAGAAGATGGTAAATAAATTCTTCCTTTTGATGATGATATATTTAAATATTAATAGTAATTTTATTAAAATAACTATATAAAGTAAATGTATAATATGTAATAGGTGATTGTTAAATAATACATATTTTATCGGGTTAATACCTCAAATAATCTCCATAATTTTACCACTATCTAAAAATAGCCATTGTAAGCAAAAAAAATAATGATTACACCCTTGTAGTTTTGAATTTTTTATATTTTACATAGACTATTTTCAGACGTTGTCCAAATATTTTTTAACAAAGTGAAAGTTAAAATATAAAGAATAAAAATTTACAGAGGTCTAAACTTTGTTTTTTTTACATTGACTATTTTGACACCTCAATGAGGTGACCTCAATCAAATTACATGAACTATTTGAAGTATTAACTCTATTTTATAACTTAATATGAAGCATATATACATATGAGGCATGTAAGAGTTTAACATAACGAGTGATTCGTACCGAAACTTAACGTTGATGATAGGTCATTAGGAAATCCGGATTGCTTTGATTATGGAGGCTTAATTTTAATCCCTTTGTAATTGGTTATATAGATAGATTCTCTAGTATTTGTTGCATCACTTCAAATATTAATGTTGATTTACATGCTATTTAATATGGTCTTGAGGTGGCTTCTAGTAATGATGTTAGATCTATCATTTGTGAACTAGACTACATATCTACTTGGAGTTTGATTGAGGATGAAGTGCAGCCAACACATATGTATGCTATTGTTATCAATAACATTCAAAGGTTTATGGAATATCCTTGAGTTTTGACTTTCCATCATTCCTTCAGGGAGAGTAATAACTAGGTGTTCCGGACCAACTATAGGGCCCAATGAGCCTAAGCCCAATAAAGAGTATCTCACGAGGGTGATGGGACAAGCTAAGCTACGTGCGCGACATCGTACGGGAGTATTCCTCGAATCCATATGAGTAGTCAAAGACATCTCTAACCACATCCGAAAGAGGTGATGCATTTCAGGGAAACGGTTATGCTCTTACGCACCTATATAAGGGTGACTTAGCGTCACCTCGAAGGTACGATTCACTTTTACCTCATTTCACACATATCCACCTCATTCTTATACTGACTTGAGAGTTGGAGTGCAAACGTGCTTACAGACACATTTCTCCTCCGCCGTGAAGACCGCCGCAAAGGATCAACATCCACCTCAACGAAGTATCAAGCATAACTGCATTCTTTTCTCGATCTTCATTGAAGAAATCACTAGGTAAATGTGATTTGAAGTTGGGTATCTTGGACTGGAAGTACAACTTCTTTAGTGGTGTATACCATATGAACCTCTCTATCTCCCACCCTCTCTACTATTGTACTCTAGAGATAGACTAAATTTAGCAAAACATCACTATCCTCATTCCTTCAAAATATGAGACCACAAGAACTAAAATTCATAGACAAGCTTCTCACATGGATGAGATAAAGGGCAACCATTAATTAATACATGTTAAGAGTCTCACATTAAATAAAATATAATTTAAAAATGTGTTTATAAGTCACTGTAATATTTAGCTTACAAGTCACTGGGTTTTGGTATGTAGGTTGGTGTTGTGGTTTGGCCTTTGTATATATATATATGTTTTGTATTCTTCTTTTTTTTGTCATGTAGTCTAGTGTCTAGAACTCACACAATTAAATGTGGAGAAGTGGGGTGTCCGGAGTTTTAACCTCGACCCTAGCATATAATATGCAATATGTTTTGTATTCTAGAGCGGCTTTGCACTTTTTTTTTTTGACAAAAGAGCGTCTTTGCATTTCTTGTGCTAGTTTGTTCATTCTCAATAATTTTTTGCTTATAAAAAAAGTCACTATGCTTAGACCCTAAATATTTTTTTTAAAGTGCTTCGATATATTGTTGTACCCTATTAGGTGACTTGTAAAAACTCAAGCATTTCCTGGCACTTCATAATCGGTAAAAAGTAATTCTATAACCTTGAGCATTCTGCAAATTATGGAGAATCAAATTCTCGAATATGGTTATCCAAAAGTGAGACTACCTAAATCATTGCTTCAAGTCCACCAATAAAAAAAGTTATTAAATTTTATAACAAAAAAAACATGTACGGATAATTTTTTTCTTATTAAAATTTGCTTTAAACTCCACTTACTATTTAAAATTATTGGGACAACTTTGTTCTTGAGACATAATTCAAATAATTTTGAAGTTAATAAAATAAGAAATTAATTTTTTTTTTAAATAAATGAACAAATAAAAAAAGTTTAAAAATATATAATAATAATCTCTTTTTCTGGACCCAAAAATTAGGCTCATTCTACCGAGTCCAAAACTAAGCTATCTACACACTCATACCACAGGGAAGTGTGCTCACAATGGCGAACCTCTGATTCAGAGGAATCTGAAACGTCTCCTTCACACATTAATGTGTAACGCTCAATGATTATAAAATTTGTCTTCTGTAACCGTCGATCAACATCTACCAATCATCCATATGAGGATTCCCACTCCTCACCAATAAATGAGGGATTTTCTGGTCCTCCAAGATACAATCTCCTAATCTTTATACTATTTTGTTCTTGAGCGTCAGAGTGTCTTTTGTGTACACCCTCATTATTTTTCAATCGCAAACTGCTCATTCTATGTTTTTCACATGATCACGTTAGATCACTTCGCATATCAAATTTGTATGACATGAACTTTGGATCAACTAGGGTGTCTTTTTTTTTTTGGTAGGGAATACGGTGTTATTTTGAAAATATAAGTTTATTAAAAAAAATGTTAGTTAAATCCTATTTGATTTTACTAATCTTTTCAGAGTATATTTTGGTGTTGGATATTATATTTTGAGTTTTATACAAAATTTAATTAATATGATGACCAAGCGAAATTATTTTTTGACTAATGATGACCATGCGATTATTTTCCATGTAGCAAGTAAATAATTTTTTTTGTCAGAAAAAAGTAAATAAATTTGTATGACATGAACCTTGGATCAATTATAATAGCACCCTAGATATAACCATATTTAAATTTAGTATGTTTCAATGCCTACTAACTACTGCGGCACCAATGAACAAAAATCTTTCAAGTATGTCACACATGATGTTAACTTGGCCGAAAAACAAGTATGTCACACTTTCTTAGCCAAAAGACTCAGGAAATGTATAATTAAATAAAATTCAGTTAAGTAGATTGAATGAAATTAATAAAATTCAGTTAAATAAAACAACATATATTAAAACAAAGAAAGCGCAATAGAAATAATAGAAGATCAAGGCATTGTTCTAAAAAAGTTTGAAGCCAGAAGCCCAAAAACAATATGAAGCAACAAAGTTCCAACAAAGGCTACCTAATGAAAGTTCCAATAAAAAACCTCATAATACTAAGAAAAGCTCCATTACACTAATATGTAATAACAATACAAATCACTAAGTGCATTATTTTCATCTGTAGATGGCTTAGTGGCAGCTTGTCCATCATCATCGGCAAACATATCAAAATCATCCGAGTTCCCAGATATGCCTTCTTCTCTTGCCCTAACCAATTTCTCATATCCATCTGCTTCACGCTCAAAAACCTCTTTATGTTCATGATAAACGTTGTATTCACCATTCTCCATAAGCTTCATAGCATCCTCAGTTAGCTGGTCAAATACAATCTTAGTCGCAATGCGCCTCTTCATGATTGCCACATCTTTAGAAGAAAGCTCTTGGAACTCATCTTCATCATTTGTTTCCGCGGAGCTTAATCCAGCATATCTAGGATCAACCTCAACATTATCAAGCCATGCATCCTTAATCTCATTATCTCTGACATATTCAACAAAGTTTCCGGATGCATCAAAATAACCTTCTTCCCTTTCTTTATCTAGGTTGAAAAGCTCAATCTGAATCCCGTCTTCAACAAAATTCTCATTTTCCTTGTATGTAACTTCAGCAACCTTCGAAATACCTCCATTTTCGTCACTAAAAAGCTCAGCAGTAATTTGATTCCTCCGTTTCACCCGCTCTTTGGCAGCAACAGACGGATTCGGCAAATCATTCACATCCTCCTCAGCAATTACTTTCTCCACTATTACATCAACTGGTTTCCCTTTCTTCCCCTTGGGAAACCTAATCCTCTTAGCTGGTGGATTTTTGGTGGAGTCGATATTGTCTTCGTGAAGAAGGCGTTTAGCGCGGCTGCGAGATGAACCTTCACCTGACATTGAAGCTTCCAGCGGTTTAACACTTATTCTCTTGAGCCCTTTGGAGAGAAATATAACAATACGAGAAAAGAAACAAATTAGGTTTAGCTTTGGAGAAGGTTTGAGGTCGATAGTATTAAAAAGCCGAGCAAATATATGTGTGAGTGCTTTGTTGTTTATATAGGTGGGTATTTATAACTAAGAGAAGTGGGTTTTATAAAGCGTAACAAATTATATGATTAGTTTTTTTGGATATATACAAAAGTTTGTTACGATATTTATCATTGATTGGGCTTTTTAAATTCCTGTTGTTGTGGCTTTCTAAAAAACGATTATTAGATAACAATGATTATCAAATCAAAATATATTACGAATCAAAAACTAATCACCAAAGAGAAAGAACAAACAAGAATATATTATGTGAGAATGACTTCTTTACGTGAGAATGTGAGAGTACGTTTTTAGATATCTTACCTTTAAAATAAAATGAAAGGCTTAGATTTAAAGTATCAAAATAATCATCACGTGGACCACCGCCTTCTTCTTTTCTTCCTCACGTTTCATTTTCGGACCAAAAAAAAAATACCTATTTTTGTTTAGAAGTAAAACTAATTTGATTAACTAGGTATAAAAAAATTACCTATTTAAAATATTAATCTCCTTCCTTCAAAAAAATAATATATTAATCTCCTAACTAATTATTAAATTTAAGTAATATTTCCCGCTTGGTATTTCTCTAATCACCTCACCACCATTCAGTTTTTTTTCAATAGTTTGATTTGAATCAAATTCAAAATATATAAAATCCAAATTATTTTTCCAATTTAATTAAATAAAATCTTTTTTTAGGTGGGGTGTGTCAAGCTATTGTGGTGGACTCTTCTCATGAAGAAATATATTTAATACTAAGTATTCAACCCGTGCGTTGCACGGATTTCATTAAAATACGGTTAAATATTATAATTTTTTTATTACAATATGTTTTTACCATTTGATTTTATCATAGAGATTGTGATAAATCTCGAATATTATTTATTTATGAAATAGAAAAAATGGACCTTTACAACTACATGTTACTTCAATAAAATTAGAAACCCTAACTATTTTAATTTTAATGATATATTTTAATTCCCCCAATTATTATTTTATTTCAATATTAATTTGTTATTTAATTTCACTTTATGAATATATTTTAATCTAAATGAAATGAAAATGATGTGTAGAATGATATACGATGTAGACAATGTCATGTAGGATCCATATCATTAATAAGTATGCCACATCATCTAGAGAGGATGAGACCAAAACTTTCTTTTACTTTATAACTAGGCGGACCAAAATGCTTTTTTTTAGAAAAAGGGGTATCAAACATTAACAATTTTAAAAACAGTGGGATCAAAATTACATTTAAACCAATTTTTTTTTTTAAATTAATGAACAAATTAAAAAAGTTTAAAAAATATATAAAAATAACCTCTTGTTCTAGACTGCCCAAAGAGTGTTGTTTGCGTGTCAATACCCAAAAATTAGGCTCAATCTACTAAGTCCAAAACTAAGTTATCCACACAGTCATACTACAGGAGGTGTGCTAACAACGGTGAGCCTCAAACCCAGTAGAATCTAAAACATCTCCTTTACATATTAATGTGTAACACTCAACGATTATAGAATTTGTCATCTTTAACTGTCGATCAACGACTATAAATCATCCATATGAGGATTCTCACTCCACGTCAATAAATGAGGAATTTCCCAGTCCTCCAAGGTACTACCTCCTAATCTTTTTACTATTTTGCTTTTGAGCGTCATAGTGTCTTATGTCTGTGTACAACTTACTATTTTTCGCATGATCACCTTAGATCACTTCTCATATCAAATTTGTAAGACATGAACTTTGGATCAATTATAATAATTAACTAGGATGTCTTTTTCTTTTTAAGAGAATACGGTGTTATTTTGAAAATACAAGTTTATTAAAAAAAAATGTTAGTTAAATCCTACTTGATTCTGCTAATCTTTTCAGAGTATATTTTGGGGTTGGATATTATATGTTTTGAGTTATATACAAAATTTAATTAATATGATGACCAAAAAATTCTTTTTTGACTAATGATGATCATATTTTCCAACTAGCAAAGTAAATAAATTTGTATGACATGAACCTAGTTTGAAGCAATAGACATAATAGAAGATAAAGGCGTTGTTCTAAGAAAGTTTGAAGCCAGAAGCCAAGTAACAATATGAAAGGTTGTTTAACCATCAAATTTCCAAAAAAGGATACATATACACAGACAGGACTCAAGATAGTTTATTTTTAATACTAAGAAAAGCTCCATTACACTAATAACAATAAAAATCACCTCATATAATACTATATATTAACGGAGGAAATTACACAATCCAGTAAAAAAAAATACATAAGGAAAATACTTCATTCAAAAGCTCCATCACTATTGCGACACAATGGACACGAGAGGGATGATTGACGATGGAAGCATCTTTTGAGCCATTGAAAAATACACTCTTTATGAAAAACATGCAAACATTTGGTCATAACATGTTCTGACTGTGATCCATTGAAGAGCTCTTCCAAACAAATTGCACACCGGTCCGTTGAGTAACAAGATGAATGATCCATTCCAACCCTTTTCAAACTATCCACAACAAGTAGGGCTTTCACAGCATCATTGTCTTCACTATACCATGTATTGACTTCAAGCTTCACGTCTATCTCCCACATATTCTGCTCTTCGTCGTCATTAGCGAGCATCTCCCTAGCATGTTGACCAATCTGAGGCAGTATTTCTTTTGAGATGTGAGAAGAAATAGACAGAGAGGAAAAATAGTCATATAATACGTTGTCTTCCCTATCTAATAAGATATCACAAGGAATCAACAAGGTTCGATTTATGGTGGTCTTACAGTCAAGGATTGAGTTTGAGGCATTGGAATGCAAGGGAAAATTAACTTGGTCGTAATGAAAATTAACGTGGAAATAGTTACTAAAAGGATAATCTTCTTTTGGGATTGTAAAGGTTGGTTCTTCGATTGAACTTATTTTCAGGCTAAAATTATAATCCATGATGAGTGATCGATGAGAGAAAAGAATCTGGAGAGTAATATGAAAAGAGACAAATTAGGTTTAGCTTTGGAGAGAAAATAAACAAACTAGGGTTTAGTTTTGGAGAGTTATATTTAGTTTGTTAAGTTTGCACTATATTTATAGGGTTAAACTTCCAACTAAAGATTTTAGGCGATTTTAATGGGAGAAATCAAAAACTTAAAATCCAATACGTTATTAACAATATCTATCAATAAGAGAAAAATATTTTAAGATTATCCAACAAAAAAATAAAACATTCTAGAACGCTGATAATTTTGGATAACAATCAAAATATATAACAACTCAAAAACTAACACAAATAACAAACTATTCAAGTAAAACCGATTTGATTAACTAGCTATAAGAAAATAACAACATAATAAAAACTTTTTTTTTGGAGGTGGCAACATAATGAAAAGTAATCACGAAAGACAAATAACAAATTACTCTATTCAAGTCAAACCGATTTGATCAACTAGGTATAAAAAAATACCAACAAAATATATAAAGGGTCTTGTTAACCACTGCCTTCAGGGCAATGGTGAAACTATAAATAAAAAATTAGTCTTGAAAATATAAACTTTGATTTCTTATTAAGTAATAATTACACTACTTTTTATAAAATAAAGTTACTTATTTTGGTTGTTTAATCAATAATTTGAGGATATTGTTTAGCATTCTCCATATTTAAATCTCCTCACTTATTATAAAATTTAAGTACTTTTTGCCGCTTGGTATTTTTTTAATCACCCCACCATTCAGTTTTTTCAAATAGTTTGATTTGATTCAAATTTGGACTTGTTTAGAATAATTTAGAAATTATTTTTAGAAATAAAATTATTTTGACCTTGAATAATTTAGAAATTATTTTTAGAGATTTTATAAAACATCAAAACCTATTTTTGTGTTTATTTACCGTTTTAAAATTCATTTTTTTAAAAACCAAATAATTTATTATGATTGGATATAACTATCAAAAAGGATTTTTCTTTTTTGTTACAAAGTTAGTTCAATATTTTGAAACATATTTTCTCTCTCCTCTAAAAAAATCTATTTTTTGAGAAGTTACTCTTAACAACTTCTTACTTGAAGTTGTTTTTAGATTTTTTTTTTAAAAAAGTTATAACAAACAGTATGCAATACGCTTAAAAGTTATCATTTTTTTTTAAAAAAAAATGATTTTTTTTCTTAAAAAAACTATAACAAACAGGCTCAAAATATATCAAATCCAATTTATTTAAATAAAACCTTTTTTTAGATATGGTGTGCCAAGCAATTGCAATAATGCAACGCAAAAGAAACACTTGAAAGTTACAATAGCAAATTGTTCTGGACCGATCAAAGATCTAGGGCCCAATAACAAAACTAGCCCAAATACCGCATTTGGCAGTTTACTCGCAACACACCCCTTCCCCGCGAGGGGGTGTACGGAGCAACCGATACCAATTCAAACGAACTGTAACGTTTCTTTCCCCATGTTCTCGCGAATCTCTCCTCGACGGTTACACTTTCCACGATTTCGTAACTGTCGGGCACACGTGTGTCATACAACGGCTCTGCAAACACCCACCTCTATATAAAAGGGGCTCTTCGCAGTCCCCAAGGAAGAATCTCTCTCATCTCTTAACCCTCGTTTCTGACCTCTACTGATTTGAGCGTC
>Ga0315913_1006081_pt1 | contig 14646 bp, 9 predicted proteins | sample MpolsnodulesMG_FD_207736 | JGI IMG/M metagenome (GOLD analysis project Ga0315913, IMG submission 207736) | Medicago polymorpha root nodule microbial communities from Los Angeles, California, United States - small nodules | ecosystem: Host-associated > Plants > Roots > Nodule | place: USA... | reverse complement strand
TTAGCAAATATATTACATTGTCTCATCAACCAATTTCACTACTTTATCAACCACAAAAATCAATTATGTACAAAATAAAAATGAACATGACAGGCCAAACTGTCTTCCTCCTATCCTAATAACTATCGAGACAGTGACACAAATGTAGGTTAAGGTCTCAATTTATTTTGTCACCTTGAAGTAAAAGTGAAAAGTAAGTAATCAACTAATAGTATTAAGTAAAAAAGCAAGGGTGATTGCTCATCAAGAAATTAAAATGTGGAATCTTATCGAAAGTTGTGTGTTTTATCTGAAAACACACTATATGAAATTAGTTTTCGGTGATGTAATTTTGACATCTTCATCGTTAAATGGTTCTTCACCAAGCTCATCAAGAAATTGGTTCCACTTTGTTACCATTTTTCATTTTCACTCATTCAATTATTCATTAAATACAAATACAACTTTACCACAAATAAGCATTTTTGCTTGTTAAATCTAGATGTTGTTTTAAAAAGTTTAAGTTTCGATTTTTTTTTTTTTTGAAGAGCCTAGATGATATATCTTGGGTTAAGCAGATATTATTGATTTTCCTCGAGTTTAGGATTGGTGAAATCCGACTTATTTGTCCATTTATAACATGTAATTTAGTATTCCTATATGTTAGAATGGTAGCATATCAAATGAAAGAGGATGTATCATGAAAAGCATCATTGATATGTGTAAACAAATACAAAAACTCGTGTACTTTTCACATGCTAATGTTTGAACTCTAAAAATGCATGTTTTCACAAAGATGACAAGTTAATTATTGTTGGACCAACGACAATTAACTATTGTTTTAAACATGAATGTGTTCTAGGTTCTTGTATTACACGTTTGAAACAACATTTAACTACCGTTCATCGGTGAATGGTAGCTAACTGTCTTTCAGGTGAAATAGTTTGTTTGGGGTTCTTGAGAGTAAATCATGATACTTAAATAGCAATTTTCTCAAATTCGAGGGCTGGCCTTGTTCTAGCCTTGGCCCTAGCCCATGTGGGGTATTTATTAGGAGATTAAAGCTTTGAAAATTACTCTTCTCACTTCAAAAATTGCTCACAAACATACCCCAATGACAATTAATCGATCTTTTTATTAGAAGTTAAATTAGTCCATTTAAATTGACATCGGAGATAATCGAATTTCAGACCTTGAGGAGGAACACGGTTCAAGGTCTCAAGGCAACCCCACCAACCAATCTTAAAAATGTCAAACGACACTTACATGTGGTTGGACCAACGACGGTCGGAAAAAAGAAGTGGGAAGAGTAATTTTCTAAAGTCGTATAAGTAACCGGGCTTTCTCGTTCTATCCTACTAGTATGCTAGAATATAACTAAGGTAGGGGTCTTAAGATAAATTTATGTTTTTCAAAAGATGTTTTTTTAGATTAAATTTTCAAATAAAATGTTTTAGTCAAAAACTTAATATAGATATCTCAGGTCCGATTAGCTAGTTTTTTTTTTGTGGTGGCCAGAATTTAAACCCCCGACCTAGCATATATTATGCATTATCCCTACCAACTGAGCTAAGCTCACGAGGACTCAAAAAAGGAAAAAAAATACTTTTGTAGAAAAATCCCAAGATTTATGGGCATTGTTTTTTCATAAGAAAACCTCTTTTTTAGAGTTCATAAGAAAACTGTCTAATTATATATTTTTTTAATAGAAAAAAACATGTTTAATTATTTAAAATTTTCAGCGAGATTTTTTTTTTATGGTTGTTCTTAACTTCATGTGTTCACTAGTCGAGATACCCGTGCTACAACACGGGTAGTGCGGCTTCGCCACGCTTATCGACAGGGTACGTTGGAAAAGTAAATATTTTTTTGTGCATAGTGAAAAATGAGTTGTATTTAAATGAGAGTATTCATATTTATATATCGGTAGTAATAATTAAAAAGAAAAGGCAATATAAATTTGTTGTAAGAAGTACATAGCAAAATATTTCATAGTCAAAGTTACATAATAAATATAGTAATGAGAATAGTAGACTTTTTAGTATCATCTAGTTAATCTAAATACAATAAGGATCTTTTTTGCCATCACAGAGTCACACTTGAATTTTAGAAGAGTGTCAGGAGCAATACAATTGCATGAGCAAAATCGTCTCCATCGACTTCCAATTATAGCAGTTTTGGTATTTGTTTGTGGATCATTTAAGAATAGCAATTGACATATTGTGACATTGTTAGATGTTCCACATAATCTAAGATATTCGTGGTTTTTAACTTGTAAAAAGTTGCCAAGATCAGTTGGTAAAATCTGCAACATCAATGAAATGATATAAAATAGTGAAATATTTATAGAGTATATTAAAATGGAAATTGCAATAAGTAATATTACAAAAGTAAATATAAATATAAAAAGGCTTACCAATTTTGAACTAATTAATGAATTTTCTGGAACTTTGAGTTAAAATGTTAGATCTCGAGAAATGCAAGTAGTCAATCTATGGTAACGTGGATATTCATTTTTTGATGTAGAACCATTGAATATTTTGATTTGGAATACACTATCACCTAAATATGTGAAAGACATAAGTGGATTCATTGTGATATGATAAAAATCTCTAAATTGATGCCAACCGGTAGTAAGAATTGGTGCAGTGAGGATTTTGTTAAATTCAACTTGTTGACAATTGCCAATACCATCTTGTAGCATCCCTTGTTCTTCTAGTTCATCGAAATATTCTGCAACAAAAAGTGAATCTAATTCGCAAATAATCTGAAAAATAAAATAAAGTATGTTAGTGGTCTAGCATGTAAATAAAAGTCATGAAAGAGTTATTGAGAAAATTTATTAAGTTATGTTAGTAATACTTCTATGAAAACAACTAAAAAAGAAGGTCTATTGGATTCAATTGTCATCAATGGAGCTCTGCTGGTCTTCCCTCTTCTTTGATTTGATGGTAGTTCACTGATAGAGGAAGCATTGGACTCCATTGTTAGTGGATTGTAAGGAAAATGTTTATAACAATGTGAATGAAAAATATGATAATGAGATAAGTGAGTTGATTTTCGATGGAAGGTCTATTTATAAGAAGGAAGTAGAGATAAGTTAATTTGTATAGTTTGAATAAAGATGTAAAATATATTAATTTTTAGTAACTTTTATTAAGATTTCTAGTGATTCCTGACATGATTTTACCATTCAATAGTTTGCTTGTGATATATAATTTGTAAAAGATTTCTTTTATTGAGTAGACCTTACATTGAGTGCTTCTTTTAAGAAGCATGGGCATTATGTAATATTATATGCTTTGGTTTTTTATAATTAGTACCAAGGTAAAAAACAGTTTGAAATTTGGATATTATATGTCACGGAAAGAAAAAAAAAACATTGATTTCACTAACATGAACTTTCATTAACTACTACATTACAAAGTGACACTTAATAGTTCATGACACGAATAGTTAAATTACATAGGAAATTATACAATAATTATGTTCAAATACAAATATAAAAGGTCTAGTTAACACAAGAACATTACATAATTGTTAATTTATTTAATAAAAGCACATAATAAACATATAAGTTTCACTGAGTAGGATTTGAAGTAGACCCTGATCCATGGATAGAGAGTTGATAAACATGACACATCTGATGAGCACTTTTTGTAGGAAATTTGAATCGGATGATTCCTGGCTGGAAATTATTTGCTTGGCAAAATTTGTCCTAGTCTATTCCCAATTCAACAGTTAATTTTTTATCGTTTCGAAGAAGGACCTGAAACACTTCAAATTGTCCTTGATCATGGCAGCAAGCAAGCATCTCATACTTATTTTTCCTTAGAAACTCACCAAAACGGTCTGAAACTGTCTGTAAAATAAATAATTTTAAGTTAGAATTAACATGAAATTATATTTAAGATGTATTAAAAAATTATTAAACAAAATAAGTAATGTTAAAAAAGGTATAGTAATAATTATAGGATTGATGAACTTAACGAATTTAGGCATCTTCAAGAGCATATCATTAACCCCTTCATCGAAGAAAAATGTTTCTTTTGGAAAGAGACTCCGACTATGGAATTTCGGTAAGGTTCTTGGATCATCAACTTCTCTTAACATGTACATGCCAAAGAGATCTTTGTCATAGTAAGAGAACACAACTTCAACATTATCGGGAATTTCATGGTATTCCTTAATCTCCGCCTAGCCATCCGTTATTATCGGGAATTTCACCTCAACAGATACAACTCCCCTAAAATTCAAACAACTTTTACAAAATTTTATCAAGGAAATTCAAGAACATCAAATATTTCAAGCAAAACAAACATTTAAGGTCTTAGGAGGGGTGTTCACATGCACATGTCAACCCGATCAACTGAACCCAAAATATCTGATTTGTGTCTACCTTGTAGTTTGTGTCTACTTCTAATCACCTGAGATGGTTTTATTGTATCAAATTTAAGTTTTCAAATTTCTTAATAAGACAGATTAAAAGAAAATCTCTCTTTTTTTGTGTACATATATAGTTGAAAAATATTAATATATTGAATCCATAAATGTTTCCTTTTGATGCAATTGCTTAAATTCTAAATTTAAATTTACTTTAGATATGAGAAATTTTGTGGAGTAAATTGTCAATATGTTTTGATTTTAAAATTATTTTATGCTTCATATAACCTAATGATCCGACACTAACCAAATTATTACTTTTTTACATACCTAAACTGGTGATTATCATTTGATTGGAGAGGATAATTTTTTTTGCTCAAAACCAATGCATATGGTGGTTATAGGTCAGAGTAAATCAACCTCAATTTATAAGTGATATTTTAAATTTGATTTTTTTTTTTTAAGAAACAAAAATGGAATTATATTCACAGAAAGAAACAAAGATTCATCCTTGGCACAAGGCGTACAAAAAAAGGCTCTCAAAGTTACACTGTAGCTGTCACAATAAAAAGAAAATAGTAGTTAGCCGATATCCAGATATGTCAAGGGGTTCGACCACCACTGCTGACAACCAAAAACAAAAGAGGCATTATTAGCCATCAACCACCAGTAGGAATGAAATTTAACCTTCTCCGAGAGTTCTAAAGATGAACTTTGAGAATTATTAAATAACCTATCATTACGCTCATTCCAAACTAGCTAAATACAAATGAGCCAAATTAACTGCATAAAAGATCGACGCTCCCGCAGACCACCAAAGTAATTTGTAAAATGGACAAAATGATCAGGAATACTCTGATGGTCTACACCAGAAACGCCTACCCAAGATCGAACCTGCTGCCAAAGAGAACTAGATATATCACACTGTAAAAACAAATGCTGAGTTGTTTCGACCTGCCCACATCCCGCCAAGCAAGATGTGTTTGCACCTGTAATGATGTCGCGGCCAAGAAGGTTGTCTTTTGTCAGCACCCTGTCTCGAAGTAACAGCCAAGCTAAAATGGAAACCTTCACGTGGACCTTAGAGTGCCAAATCAGATTGTCGGAAGTATGTAACAATGGAGGATCCTGAGAAGTGAGCAAATGGTATATTGAGGAGATCACATTAAAGATAATTGTCATATTTTTCAACTGCACTTAATCATCGATAAAGTTGTTGGTAAGTGTTTTTTGGAGCGAGGATCCAAAGGTAAACCTAATGGATCCCCTAGCAGAGTGTACTAGATGCTAAAGAATAAATCCTAATCTCCACACTATATGGGTTTTGATTTCTCCCTTGAAAATAAAGACAGGTCAAAAGATGTGTGGTTCTTAAGTTATAAGGTGGCTTGATTCAGCTGCAAGCAAGAAAATGCTCAAAGGAATTTCGCGGGCATTCTGGGATTGAGTGAAAGGTCAAACACAAAGAGGCTGCTGATTCTGTTGTTACATCAAGAAAGGCTTAAAAAATCATTTATTCCTCCTATTCTTTTCTCACATGTGTATGTGTACCCATAAATTAATCTTTAGTCTTCTTTGAGTTTACGTATATGAAAAATGGTTCGTACTCGTTATCGCCCACCACCAAGGCCTACAATTTAAAAACTATTCTTTTCAAAGTCAAAAAGAAACTCATTCATCTAGTAAAATGTCAAAGGCAAAAATTTTACACCGTACACTGCAATTTCATTTAAGCCTGAGATTGCAGTTAACCCAAAAACACTTATTTAACCAGCTTTTTAATATATATATTTTAATCTCATTCCAATAATTTCAATCATCCTCAACAAAATTTATAAGTGATGCATTTTTGTGGAATGGCAAAATATATTGTTAGATTTCGAGCACCTGCAGTTGCACGCATTAAATTTTTCTACACTCATGCTACAATTGATTTTCTCATCTTTTTCTTCTTCTCACTTCATTATCTTTATTTCTCTCTTTAGTGGTTGATTTCTTGTGTGCAATTGTAAGTTACACGTCCCACATTATATGAAAAAACAGAGGTTAAACATTTTATAAATGAGATAACCCATAAGTCTATTGTCTTGAGATATTTGATGAAAGTGTGACGACACTTTCACTTGTATTGTTGTTTTGGCCTAAATGTTGGTGGTCTCTTAGCCTCCCCTCGTGAACCAATAAGATTAAGTATTTAGGTGACTTGTGAACCAATGAGATTAAATATTTACCTGATCCGTATTATTTTTCAATTTTTTTTATATCCGAATAACATATCGCTCCTTACGATGAAAGGAGTGAAAAATTAGAGGTATTCTTCCATGGTCACAAGACCAAATCAATAATGTTTGGACACACATAAAAAGATTCTCTTCAAAATTTTCAATCATTTTTTTTATCAATTTCCTCCTTATTATTAAAAAAATGCTTCTTTGTGTGTGTGTGACCAAACACTATTTCTTTAACCATGTGATCATATTAGAATTTCTCGAAAAATTACTTGAAAGAAGGTTAGTGTTTTATTTGAATGTGTCAAAGGAAAGTTTTATATTAATAATTGCTCAAATTCTAACTGTGTTCGTAAAAGTTAGGGATACTATTCAATTAAATCGTTTTATATTATTCTTGTGAAATCAATACTACCCTGTTTACTGCCTCGACCATAAAAATATACAGAATCCTAGTTTCACTTAAAGACAGTGATTTTTTGTAAATTATGTCAAATTCTTTAACAATTTTAAATATCAATGTTCCATAAACCACGTATTAATATGGTCATGCATGACACCACCTTAACCCTAACAATCTCCATTTGTCATTCATAAAATCACGTGCAAGCACATACTTTATTTAATGTATTTCTTCGTGTGAATGAAAGGGTATATATACATTGCTGTGTATAACAGAACTTAGGTGCATTGCAGACACCATGCAATGCATGTATTTTGGCGACGAAATCATAAAATGCAATGCAAAGAAAAAACGGCTTAATGAATGACGTGACAATTCGATCTTATCCAAAACGAAGCTAGACGCCCACGAGCATAATTCCAAGTGGGATCCACGTGGCCCAAATTCCTACAGTTTTACTTTCGGTTCGGTTTTATTATTTGGATTCTTTTTTCTATTTGACGGTTCTTTCTAAGACCCAATCAGATGTGGGACCTTTGCTCTGTCAGCAGGATGCTTTTATCAACTGACACGTGCTTATCATGACACGTCATTATCCTACAGGTCTTCGCCGACATTTTCTCAGTGCTTTACGAATCACGCCCCCCCACAGCCTCACCAAACCCCTCTCCACTAGTTACTTTCCTATTTCTGCTCATGCTTATTTATTTTTCTCTAAAACAAGGAATTACCAATAAATCTTACGTTAAAGGTTTTATTAGCAGGTGTCCTAAGTGTATTGTTTAAAAAAAGGGTTTTGCTAACCAGTACCCTCAGGGCAATGGTTATGGAAACCAAAAGTAGTAGATTTACATTAAATTCTACAATGTTTTGACTTTTAAAAAGTTAAATTCTTCATTTTTCACCATTTTTCAATATAATGTTTCTATTTTTATCATCTTAATCATTGTTCCAAGAGCACTATTTAGTATTTCCCTTAAAAAAATGATAATAAAAAATTTTATCTTGAAAATACAAGTAAAACACTTGTAAAAGTTGTAAGTAAACAATTCTCAATGTAAAAATTATACTTTTGAATGCTTAAACAAGGTCTTAATAATACTTGTTAGCATTTTTTTGCATTAAATACTCTCTTTACTTCAAAATAATAGTCTTTTAAGTTTTGTAATAGTTAAAGTTTGTACACGATCTTTAAGAAAATGATTAATTGTCTTGGTTTCTATTGTACAATTAGTTTCATTTACTAAAATACCCTTATTATTGTAGTTAGTAGAATATTTAAATTGGATGAAATTTAATAAATAAGAGTATAATAGTGAAGAAAAAATAATAAATGATGCATTTCTATTCTAAAGTATCATTTAACTTTCTATCAAAATTATCAAGAATGAATTTGTCAATCTAATAGAAGAGTTGGCCTCTTCAATAAATGGATATGAGTTCAATCATCGTCTCTTGCTTAATGAAAAAATCGGTTGAACAAAAAAATTATTTCATGTGCTCTATGAATTCTCTAACAAAAAAATAATAAACATTAGACCTTAATGAAAAATTTGTAACTTAAGGGTAATATGTTATTCTCACTTTTTAACTATCTTTCTTTGTGCATTATTTTGCCCACTTCTTCAAAGCTCAAAGTGTCTTTCCTATATACCAAATCAAGTTTGATACAAGAAAGATGTGATGCATCGTTGAGTCTCAATGTTTTTATTTATATCATCAATCTTAACTGCATTGATTTCTAATCGATATCTCCTTGAACAAGAATCAATCTCAAATACTCATTTGAGTTTCTCTCAAAATTCATTGGTCGACTAACTTGCAACTATCAAATCTAGTTCCTCTCAAGTCTCGTTGTCCATGTCAAAAAAAAATTCTTTCCAATGCCTTGTTGATCATGAGTGTACCATTACATCTTTAACTTGCATTTTCAACAAGTCAAAATTAATTCTTCCATTAAAATTCTCTATGTCACACGTACTTCACAATAGACCACTTAAATATCAAACATCTCCTAGTCAGGGCCTCTCTGAAACAACGATCCTACAATATCAAAACTCTTTTCTCATGTGAAAACTTCAAACCAAAAGGACAAAAAAAAACCATAATCAATTTCTAATAACTATCAGAGAATTACACTATTTGAAAAGTTTACAACACAATCTTTCAAATAAATATCTAAAATACTCCTCATAAGTCATAACACTCTAAAACAATGGTTAGAGGAAGAAAGGAGTTAGATTTAAATATAATTAAAGTGTTCATGACTGGTAATTAAATCTTATAAGGAAGGACTATAACCTACATATATGGTCTTGGTACTTCTGTTCCTTTACGATACTGATATATTTTCCAAGTGTTTTAATTTCAACAACACTAACATAAATGAAAAATTAATATGTTCATCGTCCTAATTTCGACGAGTCTCATGCATGTTATTTTATTCAATCGAGTTTGTTTTTTCTTTGCATATTTTACTTAAAGAATACTTGTACGGATGGAATAGGACGTGCTTACACTCGTTTGTCTGGCAGAACTCCGGTTGGCAACGAGAAAACGATTTTGTCCATAAAATAAAATATTTTTTTGGAAGGATTGTGCATAAAAATATTTGTCGCACAAACAAACAATGCCTATTTTAAAATATTGTTGTATCTCAAAACAAACAAATTTTTTTTTAGGAAAACAAAATATTTAAATCGTCAGTCAATAAGAGATATTTCATAGAAATAATTTCAGAGTCAATATTAGACACGAGGTACCGACGTACGTTTTTTATTTTTTAATAATAGGTACCGACGTATTGTTGGTTCTTAATAAAATGAACAAGATGGTATAAAAAACAAAATAATAAAATGAGCAAGCTATTGCTAAGGAGACATTACTTTAACGATTTGTTTCAATGATTTTTTTCGTCGAATCTTAAGATTTTCAATTTCTTAGTTTTTAATTTAATTCAGTTGAATTACTCAAACTTCTTAAATAGGCAAAAAGATTAACGTGATATATGTTAAAAATTTGATTGATGGGGTATATCATTTTAGCTAAGAAAGTGGTCAAATTGAATAGTGCCACAATTGTGTATTTGTGTTATAAAAATACTTTTCCTATTTATTTAGTTTTTGAAGGAACATACTTATTTTTTTTTAAGTTTTTGAATGATAAAAAATAATAGGGTTCACCATATATTAAAATGTTTCGTATTTTGATTGATGTCATAAGTTGTGTTTATATAGCACATCAATTTGCTAATATGCTATTGAAAAACTTTAATTATGTATATTTGAAAGGAAAAAAGTGGTCTCATAGCTTATTCGAACCTTCCTTAAAAAAAAAAAATTATTCGAACCTAAGACCATCCATAACAGAGCGCCCTAAATTAGGTGCTTATATTTTTTCATACGTTCACATCACTCATTTTACAGCAATACTTAATAAGCACCATTTTTCTCCAACGCAGCACCTCAAAATAAATTATTAAATAGGTCCCACAAATAATTTTATATCATTACATTTTAACAACATTTTATTTTATTAAGATTTATTAAATAGGACCCATGAAAATGAAGAGAGAGGGGGGTGCTTCCATAGCCACCCATATATTATTCTCCACAATGGAGATGCCTATTTAATGTGGTGCTAAATAGGTGAAGAACCCACCATTGTGGATGGTCTTATGTAGAATAGACTAGGTCGTCTGGCAGTGTAATCTATATTGCGCATCGAAACCTGTCTTAATCTCCAATCCTTGAGTTACCCCCTTTCTTTTTAGAGAAATGATATTTGTACAACAATTTTCTAACAACTTTTTGACAACTTTCTCTCTCATACTCACATTATGTTTTTACTCTTTCTCTTTCTTTTTATCTCTATTGTTATTGATCAATTATATGAGAGAAAAATAAAGTTGTCATAAAAATCGTAAGAAAAAGATGTACAGATATCACTACTCTTCTTTTTATATTTAAAAATTAAACTAAAGCATGAGATTCCGTAGATAATTGTGGATTCTGAATTTCTATGGATAAATTTACCGAGCAAGAATATTCTCTAGTTAATATGCTAAACGTAAAGACGGTTGGAGTAGGAATCTATTCGCCTAAGGACTAATTTATGGATGTCGGTTTGACTAAGAACAATGGAATGAAAAGATGAAGTCCCACTAAAACAAATTCCACTTTTACAAATTTGCAAAGTTTACCGTTGTTATCCTAATCATTTTTGTCTTCAAGCCAAATACATAAATTGGCAAAACTAATTATGTACATTCTCCACGACCATAGCACTTGTAAGCACAATCAAGGTTAACTCCTCTCAAATAACAGTAAAGAAATTGAAAATTGATTAAAATGTTTATTATGCATCACGAGATCCGGTTGCGTACAAGATGCTTCTAAATGAGGCTTGTTAGAAAAACTGCTTATTGATATTTCTAGCACATGTAGCTTGCATTTGGATTTGACGACAACATGGTCATTGTCTTAACGTATTGAAAGGATAACTTCTCGAACTTTGACGTGTCTTAGATTAATTTTGTCAGTGTTTGCTTATCTTAATTCATAATGCACGTGTTGAGATTGTAATGACTCTTTATTGATTATCTATGCATTTTGTGTGTGATCGGAAGTGAAATTCATATTACTTTCTGTTTTATGAGACTTTTTAAAAAGTATGTGTTTCTAAATATGATTGCATAAAATTTGACGATATTCTGTTATTTTATAGAAAAATTATAAATTATATTGTTTATCACTTGTAGAGTCGTTGATGGAGTCACGTATGGAGACACCGACAATGTAAAACCAAATGTAGAGTTTTTACTTTAGAATTAATGAAACTTTCTCTATTCATTTTTCAAAAGTTTCAAGAGATTAAGGACGGTGTCAAAACCTTGGAAGATAAGTTGATATGCTCGTAGGAGGAGCCTACTTCTTGCAATTTGAAGTGGACTCTATCCAGGTATAGGGCATAAAAAAACACCTGGCTTTGCTATTAGAGTGAATTCAAAAAATTATAATGAAGTAGAAAAACTTGATCACTACCAGTTTGTTTTTTTTTTTTTACGGTGTTCGTTTGTTTTATTGGTACTATTGTTGACCTCTTTTGACAAAAACATTTAATTTTTTAAATGTTTCAAGAAATGTAAGATAATGTCCTATTTTAATATTCTAGCGTTAAAATTTCAGGGAAATTTTAACGCTTATTTAGGTTTTACTAGTCTCGAAGGATTAATCTTTGCAAGTTACCCGGTTTACACAAAATTAATGTAAGACAATGTCCTACTTTAAAAATCTATTATTTTCCTTTATTAATTTAGTATTTTTAAAAAATCTATTATATCACAAATTTTAAAAAATAAAATATTTTCATAAAATTAACAAACACTAAATTTAAACTTTTATATGATCGAATTTAACTATTTTTATATGATTGAATGAAATAATATTTAATTTAATTCTTATACTTTTTTAGAGGGTCCAATTCTTATACTTTTTTTTTTCAAAAAAAAATTCTTATACTTTTTTACCACGAAACCAAGCAGACTAAGTTTTACCCAAATTCTTACTTAAAAAAAAGGTTAAATATATTTTTGGTCCCTGTAAATATACCAACTTTTTGTTTTAGTCCCTCTAAAATTTTCCTTCACCTTTTAGTCACTATAAAATTTCCAATCACTACTTTTGGTCCCTATTTTTGAGTTAATTTTAGTATTTTTTTTTAATGAAATTGTGCATAAATGTGTAGAATATTGTAAAAATCTTTCCCAAAAAAATTAAAATTTTTTAGTAAAACATAATTTAATATGAATTTTTAACCATAAAAAATATAAAAATTCATATTAAATTCATGTTTTGTTAAAAAAATCTATTTTTTTTTTGGGAGAGATTCTTATAATATTATGAATTTTTCTGCAAAATTTTATTCAAAAATATGAATTCTACATATGAGTTTACTTTAAAGGAGGGACCAAAAGTGAAGATGGAAAAAATTTTAGGGACTAAAAATCGAAGAAAAATTTTAGAGGGACTAAAACGAAAAGTTGGTATATTTATAAGGACCAAAAACATATTTAACCCAAATTTTTTTACCCAAATTCTAAAAATATTTTAGTACAATAACTGCATTGTCATTAAATTCTAAAAAGGGTTAATTAAGTTTTTAGTCCCTATAAATATTCACAGTTTTGCTTTTAGTCCCTACAAAATAAAATTACATTTTGTAGTCCCTATAAAATTTTCCATCAGTATTTTTAGTCCCTATAAATTTTTTCATCAGCACTTTTAGTCCCTGTAAAAAATTTCCATCAATAGTTTTGGTCCCTAAAATGTTTAAGGAAAATGTCACAGGGACTAAAAAATATGATTTTATTTTATAGCGACTAAAAATAAAACTGTGAATATTTACGGGGATTAAAAACTTAATTAACCCTTCTAAAAATAAAAAGAAAAGATACGAGATTTAGAAATGATTTATCTTCATTAATACTCTCTTCATGCTTAAATATAAGCAATGAGCCATATACATCATTAATTTAATGAATTAAAAAATAAAATTTATTTATATTTAAGAACGGAGGAAGTGCACAATAAAATAAAACGATGATTCTCTCAAAGAAAAAAATATGATTAATTGTCATTAATCACCAAAAACAGGTGAAACGGTGTTTCCATGTCACTATGCACTATACAACTAAACTACAGCTTCGTAGAGACACAAAGTAAAGAAGAAAAAAAAAGGAAAAATCCAATTAAAGCAAAAACGTGTTGCTATTGAAAACCTGATTAGCTGGTCCCACCACAACAGATTTTCCCAAACCCCAACCTAAAAATTAAAATAGCTTTTTCAATAATTAATCAATTAAAAAAATTCAATATTTTTTGTTTCAATTTTCCCTCTTCTATATATATTAAACGCGTTAATCTGAAAATCTCTCAACAAACGCAGAAGCGAAATCTCGTAGAAAGCGATTATTTCTCTTTCTCTCTCTCTATAAAACAAAACCATCACACCTTTTGAATTCAACTAACAAAACGACAAAAAAGATGTATCGGGAGTCAGTTGCTATGGCTGCTACCACCGCCGCCACGACGCGGTGGCCGACTCAGCCAACTCAGTGGACTCGAGACCATGACAAGCTGTTCGAGCGAGCTCTGTTGTTGGTGCCGGAGGATTTGCCGGACCGGTGGGAGAAGATCGCCGAACAAGTTCCTGGTAAGTCTGCGGCGGAAATTAGGGATCACTATGAAGCTTTGGTTCATGATATACTGGAAATTGATTCGGGTCGGGTTGAGGTGCCGAGTTATTCTGATGAATCGGCTGTGAGTGGTGGTGGATTGGCTGAATGGGATTCTTCGAATCAAATTTCGTTTGGTTCGAAGCCGAGACATGGCGGTGATAACGAGAGGAAGAAAGGAACTCCATGGACTGAAGAAGAACACAGGTATATCAAGATTCTCAAAGATTTTACTTCAATTCAATTTAGGTTTTTTTTTTCTTTCTTTCCGGGTTTAGGGGTTTTGATTTTTTTTTGGTTTTCTATTCATTTTTTTCTCTTTCGCATAACTTTTTGGAATTGGATGCCATAATTTTAAGGGATGGGAATAAAAAAAAATCAATTTTAATCTGTTTTCGGGGGGTTTCTGGGTTTATGTT
>Ga0315913_1006080_pt1 | contig 14646 bp, 9 predicted proteins | sample MpolsnodulesMG_FD_207736 | JGI IMG/M metagenome (GOLD analysis project Ga0315913, IMG submission 207736) | Medicago polymorpha root nodule microbial communities from Los Angeles, California, United States - small nodules | ecosystem: Host-associated > Plants > Roots > Nodule | place: USA... | reverse complement strand
TTATTTAAGTATTTTACGAAGTGTAGCATTCCGTATACGTTGTAATACTCTGATTTACATGTATGATTTACATTGTTGGGAATACGGGGTGTTACAACTTTCGTCTCGGGTGGGAGGAAAGGATTTTTTTGAAAAGCAACAAACAACAAACAAACACATTATTTGAAAAGATGAGTAGTAGAAGGAACATCAAAAGCTACCCAATTGCGGCTATCCACTTCATGTGTCACAACATTAGGTAATATAATCCGGCAGTGGATTATCTTGCACATCCAAATTCAATCTTCGAAAAGCAAGATATTGGCTTTAATCAGCTTCTAGACTTCAATCTTCAAAGAGAAATAGTGCTCGATGTCATGATTGGGTGCTTCTTGATGGAAGGCACAAGAGAGGTCAGATCGATACCAAACCGACAACTTGTTAGGCACCCGGGGAGGTGCTCTCGTTTGGACAAGGTTCTCCTTGAGCAAGATGGGAAGCAGCTCCGCATATGTCATTGGGATTGGGTCAAACTGCATCCTTGGAGCCTGTTGTCGAGGCTGCTGTTGATGTTGGCGTTCGGGCCCTTGCTGGAATTGCGGTTGATTCTGCAAAGCTACCAGTGAAGCCACCAAGGTACTCAGTATCTCTAACTCGGCCTAGAGTGTTGTTACCTCTTCACGAATGCTCGTGGATTTCTTGTTGAAACTGATACGTTCTCTCTTTTTGTTTGCACGAGTTTTGCAAGTGCGAGCTGACTTTGAATGAGGATGTCGAACCACTTTTGACTAAGACCGAATGGCCTTTTATTGAAAAGACATAGTGTGAGAATCAGACCTGAAACTATGGATGCAAAATGATATATGATGCTTATGCAAAAATAGACACGTTTTTTTTATTTTATCGAAGGACTTGTCAAAGTAATTGTAAACGTCCTGAGGAACATTGTTTCATTTGATAATTTTGAAATATTATAAACAGTTCCCTTTTTTAAGAACAAAAACAAAGCCAAGGACAAAGTCCCCAACAAAGATAAGGTCTAGTTAAGGCTTTTGAGGTTGTATTCCTTGGTGTTCCTCTTTAACAGGTCCACACCTCTGATGTTTACAAAGATTTATCTAAGTCATTCCGTATTTAATGAGAAAAAGTTTATGAATGTATGCAAGTATGCATGATTATGCAACACAAACGGTGAAAACATGGTGAGGTTAGTTCCCTAATGATGGAGTTAGGGGTAAACACGCCATTTGGTAGGGATTATGGTTTCATTAGTACCTGTATCACTGGTTCTACCAAGGTTCCCAAAGTTATCAACCACTTTCGAACATTGTCGGTTTACAGGACTGACTCCCGGTCCAACAACGTTCGGGAGAAAGTCTCGTTTCGGTGTAGTATCGCGTATCAACTAAGTCAAGACTGCTCTTGGTTAGCCACCGCACTACGTTCTACAAAGGCCAAGATGGGTTAAGGGTAACTCTAAAGCCTCTCATTTTCAAGGGACTTCAAAAATAATAACGCCAATCACGCATAGTGCATGACCGCTCCTGATATGGCACTATGATTGTACCCCGTCCTATCTTATATTTCACTCAAGCCCGGGTGTAGGACTTATTATCTCACCACTCACGTTAAGAAAAGAAGAAATCAGAAGAGAGAACATATATAAACGTATTTCCATCTTTTATTTTTGTTTTATTTAAGCAAGTTATAGCACAAAGAATTAAATAAAGCCAAGTTAGGCTCAACCCTCTTAGGGGGGGTCCCTAGTGAAGTCGCCATTTCTGTCGCATCATTTTTCAGAGGTCTAGCTATTTGATTAGCATAGACTCACTATTTTTATTCACGACTTGAACTTTTAATTTTTAAAGGAAATGGGAAAAAGTTCAAATAAACCATTTTAAAGATTTAGGGTTCGGGGGTTAGTTATGTTTAGGGAAGGTATTAGCACCCTAAACATTCGTAGTATTCTACGAGAACCTCTTGATTTTATTTACTTTTTGTGCTATAACTTGCTTATTTTTAAAAATGGAATTGAATGATGATTAAAAGAAAAAAGAACATTTTTATTTACAATTTTTATTGATTTGGAAGGACTAGGTCCTTTGTCTACGTACCCGTGAGGGATCAAAACCTCGTAGTTCGGGGTAGAAATTACCGTTTGATTGGTTTTGTGCTTTTTTATTAATTTTGAAAATTTTTTAAAATAAAAGCCAAGTGGTAAATAAGAGTTTGTTTGTATTTTTTATATTAAAAGAAAAAAATGACTCAAGGTATAATTAAGTTGATTGAAATTTGATTAAGAAAATAAAAATAAAAAGGGATCACTTGATTGAAAATCAAGGTTTATTATGAAAATATTTTTTTTGTGATTTTTGGTTATTTGCTATGTTTTTGTTATTTTTGAATATTAATTTAACATAAAAATAAAGCTAACGTGACAAAAGAGAATTTCGTAGTGACGTTGGACCACCACAAAATCCCTTAATCTAATCTAATTTTTTTTTTGCATTTTTTAATACATAAAGCATAATAAATAAATAAATAAAAAGACACATGCATGATTCTTCTCATTTATATTAACATTGGACCTAAATACATTATAATTGCTGGAAAATAAATGACAAAAATTAAAATGCTAAATAGAAATAAAATGAAATGCAAAGATACTAAAAAGAAATAAAATGCAAGAAAATAAAAGAAATAAAAGAAAGGGACAACCGAAGGGACAAAATTACGAAGGGACTTTTCCGAAGGGACAGAAAAAGAGGGAGAAGAAAAGAATAACTCGTCAACACAAGCTAAAGGAGGGAGAAGAGAGAAAAGTTCTTTGACAACTCAAGAGAACTTTTGGTTTCTTTTGAAGTGTGGAACGAGAGCTCTATTTATAGGTGAAGAGGTTGATGAGAATGGAAAAGTGGTTTAATGGTTTTTGATGGTGATTTGAATGGTGTTTAATGGTGAAATTTAAAAGAGGAATGTGAAACTTGACACTTGCCTGAAATTTTTTGGACCTTGGACATTTTATTTTTGGACCTATTCTAAGTAATAAATAAAAAAGAAAATAAAATAACCTAAATAAAAAACAAAACAAAATAAAAATAAAAGTAAAATAAAAGATGGATATAAAATAAAATAAAAACTAATAAAAATAAAATAAATAGAAAAGACTAATAATAAAAATAAAATAAAAGGAGGGCCCAAAAACGAACAAAAAATGAGGTATTTTAAAATACTTCTCTGCCGAAATTTCCTTTGAAAGTCAAGTCTATTCAGGGTCAGGCGGCGTATGAATGTAGGATCTTAGGTCAAAAATTGGGGTACATAGGGGTAGTAAAAAGCCACCAAGAAAGTGAGCTGGGTGTTGTAGAGATGATAATGTTACAATGATGGGTGGTTACATAAGATTATGAAAGATGGTTGAGTCTTGCCTTAAATGGTTGAGTGTAGAATTGGCGGTAGATTCTTGCCTTAAGTGTTTTGGGGATGTGGGGGAGAAGACCAAGGTATCTCCAATTGGAGGATGGTTTGATTCTGATACTTAGAGGTAGAGCTGGTATATATGTAGTATAATCCAGCTTCAGTTTGGTGAGTTATGTGATTAGAACTTTTTAAGTGTTGCCCTGCCATTACTACATATATCAAACTTATTGACAGAATCAAACTTATTGCATTCTTAGCTACAAAATGTAATGTACTTTCCGTTTCATCATCCCATCTGCCTGTGTGAATATTGTATTTGCATTTCATTGGACTGCTTTTACTTTACTCTTGTGTTGTTATCACTGTGGAAAACATTGGTAAATAATCGCTCTTTTCCTAACCAACGTGCGCTCAATTGATAATCTTTTTTACTGAATGTCCAGTGAGGGATGAATTGATGATGTTAATATTATGATGAAAAATGGTGGTGGAGACTATTTTGAAGATGCTTGCAAGTGTGATAATTGAATTGAAAAGAAAATAAATTGAAAGCAAGTAAAAGCTAGAGAGACACATTTATTTTAACCATACAGATTTTATTATTGTTAGGATGAACAGAAACTGCATGCTTATTTTAGATGTTCTTTCCGTGTAGAGTGATACATGATTTTGTTTTTTTGCCTCTACTTATTTAAATTTGCTTTCCTTGTCTTGCATAAGGAGGGCTTTATAGGAAAAGAAATTAGCTCGATATGTGGCAAGAAGTTTTGAAAGATTATCGATGCACAATTTCCATGAGAAGACTGCCCTCGTCGAAGTTTTTTCCAAGGTACGTGATCACACAAGATAGTACTCCCTCCATTCCAAAATATTGTGTTTATAGAACTTTTATTCTGTTTCAAAACAATATATATATTTTTTAAAATATCCATGAGGTATGACATCAATGTTTTCTAATTAATTATACCATTGATATAAATAAGATGATTTGTGTTTACAAAATCTGCTTTATAGAATTTGCATCATAATTGTCATTCAATTTTCGACATTCTTTATATTGGTTAAACATGACTATGTGCAGTGCACTGATATTGTAGCCATTTGCTCATTCCAGAATGCAAATTACAATAAAATTATCTGTATCTCATGGGTATATGACTTCTATTCATAATGTAATGTTTTGTCTTAGATAATATAGATCACTTTATCAACTCCTTTTCAGGTATACAAAAAAATGTCAAAGCACAACAAGAAAGTGCAGGCTATACAAGAACAGGTATTCCCTATCTTCTAATTATTTGACCCGTGCTCCACTGCCCCTTTATTTACCATGATGGTTGAAATTTTGGTAATGAATTTTTCTCTGTATATCCAAGAAGGAAAAAAAAAATCTGTGTGTTTTGATTTGAATGGAGTTCATGATGCCTTAGAGATATGAGAGTTTGACTGTGATCTGTGTGCTTTTTCTTCCTTCAAAGATAATTATTGTGCAAAATCCCTTGTTTGATTTACCTATACAGTAAAAAATCAGAGGTGGTGTCAAAGAGATGTGACATTGAAACAAGACATAGAAATGTTGAGGTTGTGTTATCAAAGGTATATCATTTATTAAGTGTAATCGAAAAACTCCATTGGAAACTATAAACATTATACTAAGTACATCCATAAATAAAGAAAACATTACTTCTTATCTGAATACGTACTATTTTTGAAGTCATAATAACTAGCATTCTTCAGGCACTTTAAATTTTATTTCTTAATAAATCATGTAATTTTGATGAGAGAATTACCTCAGAAAAAGAATCTGCAATAACTAAAGTGGATCAGTTAGATAGTAAAGGGACATTCAAATATTGCAGCCATACCGTCTAGTAAAGGGACATTCAAAAATTGTCTATTTTGTCTATTTGATGATCTAATATCGTGCTTGGCTTCAAAACTTCATATTGCAGCCATACCTTATGTGAGGAAAATGAAAATGAAAACTGAAATTCAAAGTTGCTCTATGTCAGTTTGAGAATGAATCAATTGTTTTTGTGATTGATCTACCAAGTCTTCACAATTCAGTAACATTTATGCAACAAAATTTGCTGCAATTCCAACTAAAACTGTTAGCTATATATTGGCTACAAATTAGTAACATTTTATCTTACAGAATTTACTGCAATTGCAACTAAAACTGTTAGCTATAGGTTGGCTACAAATTTGCTAAAAATTAGCTAATAAATGAGTAACAATTTTTAAGTGTTGCAAGTAATACTCTCAAGTGTTACCGAAATCATTTAGTAACACAGGCTTTACCTAACATTTGTCAAATGCTACAAGATCTAAATAGTAGCATTTGTTTTTGATTTAGTTACAATTTAGAAGTGTTACTAAATCTCATATATGTTGTAGTGAACCAACATGTAACATCTCATACTGATCTTAGGATTGCCGACTGGACCTACAAAAAACTATGAGTCATTTCAAAGTGTTTTGTTCTCACTCGCATGCTTTCTGGAAAACTTCCCGTGAAACTCACTCATCTCAAAATTTCTCCATGTCAAACATGCACATCAATGCTCCATCGGCTCAAGTAACCGAAAGTGAAGATTTCTGCATTTTAACCCCGTTTAGTTTCCTATCCAATGATAGTGGAATCAAATTTATACTAGTAGAAGGTAGAAAGAGACATTAAGGAGATTAGCGATGCTTGACTTGGAAAATTGATGTGCATGCTCCATCGGCGGATATGTTTGACAAGGGATCCATAATTAGTTTTTTAAAGTTCACCATTGGTTTCAATGGATATATTTTAAAGTTAAATGTTGTTTTCAATTAAAAGTATATATTTTTAACAAATGTCATAAGGAAGCCGACAAGGAATTTAACAATTCTTTCGTTTGTACACTCCACTCAATTACTTTATCCATCCATAATTATAATACTATTTATGAAAATATGTTCTTTATTTTTTATTTATTCTTTTATTTTTTATAAATGTAAGACTCTTAAGAATTTTTAGATATGTTTTTTAGCCTTTTTTATAAATATAACTTTTATTAATACTATCAAGTTATCTTAAAAAATGAAAAATTATATTGAAATAGTGAAAACACGCCTCTCGAGATTGTGCTAAAAACAAAGCCAACTTATAATTAGACCCCAATATTACGATTCGCAACCAAAACAAATAAGAAACTACAATTTTTTATTTTTTTTAAGAAGAAACTACAATTCTAAATTGGACAATACTCAACAAAAATGAAAAAGAGGGAATACAAGTAGTCACATGTCCAACTCTATTCAGTTCAAGAAAGTATAAAGCCTGTGCAAGTTACAGCTGGACTACTAAAACAAAGAAGAATGAAGTAAGTATTTCTAACTAAGATTTTCTTTTCCTAACCTAATAGTTTCTTGTGTGCCATCCAAATTTCTCATTTACTATTTGTTTGAATTATATAATCCGAACTATTTATTTAATATTTTGGATTATATTGTCCAAACAGTCTAAAAATCCAAGTTACACCTACAAATTACCTTGGTTCATGTAATTATTTTATCAAACAGTTCAAAAAATATAATCCGAAAAAGAAATGAAAGATACACAAGCACTTGGGGAAACTAGACCAGAACCCAAGTCAAAATGCTCAAGGGAACTCAACATCTGCCTCATTAAAAACCTTATCTTAGGAAAACCCATTGGGATAAAACCTAAGCAAGGGAAAAAGAGTGCAGAGAAATCCACCAAATCACAAGGAAAAGATAATCCTAGAGTGATCAATACCAATTTAGTCATATTTAAAGAATCTAGAATACAAGTGAGAAAAAAAAAGTCTAATAGCCAATAGGGGCACTTAAAACCAACTCTTGTTGAATAATACTCTCCAAAACAGCTTCAGAGGATGTCAATTGTTGCTTAAGATCTTCCACACGTTGACTTAAATTGCCTATGTTCAAACGCAACCCTTCAACATCCTTGGTAACCTGTTGCTTGGAATCCAATAATTTCTGCAAGGCATCTTGAGATACTTGTTTATCAGGAACCAAAGCCCGCCTTTTGACACCATCCAACCAATCCTTATCAAAACCGAAGCTGTGTGCATCTTGTAATAACTCCTCAAATTTAACGTGGCATGACCCCAATACTTCTAACACACTATGGGCTTCGAGGAATTTCAGTAGTTCAGCTAGTGAACTGTAGGCACAACCCTTGTATCTATCACTAAGTGAAGTGTCTTTTAAACGGACATAAGGATGCTTAACAAAGAAATCTGTCAACAAAGACAAATTCCCAGAATCCAAATGATTCTTGCAGACCAGTTGCTCAAGCTCACTTTTGACAAGCAAAGAATTTAAATCTTCTACTTTTTGAGAAGGGTCCTCTGAAATTATAGGAAAGAATGTTTAAGCCTATTTGAATACAACAAATTTAATTAAAAATAAAATACCTTCACAAGGCACCGGAGGAAATTGATATACAACAGATGTGATGCTAGGAGAGGGTTTAGATTTGGAAACTATTATATCATCATCCTTAGGAAATTGTTCCTCAATATTTGAGCTAACTTTCTTTAAAGAATCATGATTTAGAGAACCTGAGCAACATGTGGTAAAGAATAGAGTTAAAAATCAAAAGGGTGATGAATTTTGATGTAACATAAGAATAGAAAAAAATTTATTCAAAGCATTTTCACCTTGGTCATTGGTCTCTATAGTGGAAACGGAAAAAGAAGTCATGGCTATTTGGCTATCACCATCTTTCTACAGAGATTCAAATCAACAAATGATATTATCATATCTTAAGTCTTAATATGTATAGGATCAACATTACTATATTTAGCTATGTATATTTAAGTCAGGAAGAGTCTTGTTTTTTAAAAATAAAATTGGGAAAGGAGGAGATTATTATTATTAAATATAGTAATGTGACCCTAATGACACATTTTCCCATAACTGAATAAAACACATGACAGTACTACTTGTTTGAAAAGTTGGTTACAAACGATAAACTCACCTGTGAAGATGTTTTACACTCAGAAGTAACTAACTGGCCTGATGATGAACCTATTACATCTAAATGAGTTGACGATATTATTGTCTTGGCATAAGCTGATGCAGTTCCTTCAACGTTTATCTCGATGCCCTGCTTAAATGTAAAATAATTTTTAAGATTGTAGCTAGTATAATTCAATTAAAGTGTAAAAAAGAATACAATCAGAATAGGTGGAAATGGAAATGCCTTTAGTTTAGGGACAACTTCTTGTGCAGGTTGCTTATTCTTTGTTTCTGTAATGGTGGACACAGTTGCTGCTGCAGTTATTTCTGATGTAGAAACCTCCTGCTAAATGCATTGCATGAAAATATAAATTAGTTGCAGCATATTTTTAAGTAGCAGGTTAAGTAAAGTTTATTTTCTTTAATATTTCTTTTTAGCGTTATGTTGTGTTTACGCATTAAAATCTAATGTATGAATGATGGAAAAGTGGTTTCTTATTGTCCAAGGCACCAGGCATGTAAAAGTGGTTTCTGGGTGTTTTTCACACTTTTCGGGGCTGTGGCTTGCACAAGGTGCATGGGGCCTTGCTCGAGGTGCATGGGCCAGCTGGCAGGTTTTGACATGGTCTACGAATTACTTTTGAATTTGTTGGTAATAATGCTAATTTTATTTGCACAAAAAGTAGCATGTTTGATTCAAAGATATTTTTATATGGTTATTGTATTCACCTGTGGAGAAGTCGACTTGTGTTCTGATGCTTCTTTCTCGAACACTATTCGTACTTCGTCAAATGGAAGATGGAAATAATAATAATCTATATACAATATTATAGAATAATAACATCAATCATTAGATTGTAACTCATAAGCATAATAAAAAATGAAACTGTTGACTAGATGATGAATAACATCATTAGATTGTAACTCATAATCATTATCTGTTTTTTGTCTAATAATTAAAATTTGACCACTATTGTTAAGCTTCTATTAGTAAGTATTGTTAAGCTTCCATGAGTTCTTACATATTACAAATACTTATTCAAGAACCATTCTAGTTTAAATGCTTCAATTGTTTATATTCATTAAGCCAACTAGTTAATTTTTAAATATGAAAAAAGACATAGAAATGTGTATATTAAAGATAAAACAACTAACTATATGACATCATTGACAGCATCATAATATATATATGTTTTAGATTATTCCAACAGAAATGTGCATATTTCAAAAGCAATTAAAATCACATATATTTTTTGAAATCATTGAGAAAGGATATATATTCATGTAGAAAGTGACTATATATACATGTCATTATGTTCTAATGGAGTTTGTAGCATGAATGATATGTAATATGTAATGGTTATGAAAAATATTTGGTTAAGTGTGTACCACTCAAGACATCCCAAGGATCGCCAGCACTGTCGACATTGCATGAAGTTAGAGAGAGTTTTTGACAACCAAGTACCAAACGATATTTAACTGTCTGAAAATGAACTCCCTGGGCATGGCAGAGGCTTGGTAGGTTGGCAAATGCTACCAATTCCAGATTTGGAATCTCAACTTCACTTTTTGATATTTCTTTTTTATCACCTAATTCACTTTTGAATATATCCTCTAGCACATTTGCTTCTCTTATCAACAGAGCCTTTAGCTTAGGAAACTCTTTACAAATGGAGACTGGAAAGACATATTTCAACTTGTCACATTTTATTACAGTCACTCTTTCTAGCTTTGGGAAGAATGTGTTTGAAGACTGATAAATTTTATCCTCCAAATCGTCTTCAATGATATGCTTCAACTCTTTGCATTCAGTTATTCTTAGAGTAACCAATTGTGGTAGGCATCTTAAAACAGATGTGGAGAAAACAATTTCCAATTTTTCACATCGAACGATTTTCACCTCTGTAAGGTTATTGAGGACAAATGAATATTTGAGACCCACAAAAAGACACGTCATCATAGGCAGATCAAACAAGTCAATGTATTCCAAACTTAAGTTCATTTGTTGTCTGTTTTCTTCATTGCCACTCAATTCCTATTTGTAACGTGCAAAATATATATTAGCAATATGGTAATTACATTTCTAAAATTAAATAAAATCTCATTTTATATTATATTCTTAAATTACTGGAAATTAACGCATAATACACTTCCATTTTATGAAATGTATGTAAACACTTTCAAATTTTTTTTTTAAAACGTATCATTTGACAATTTTTACTATTTTTTGAAACGTATCATTTCTTACGTACTATGTTTGGCCTTTAAAAAATAAAAAGCAATCTTTGTGAAATTTTCATGGGAAATGGCATTCTCCGACTAAGATAACAAACAACAAAAAGATATATGGAAAGAGGGATACCTTGATGATTGTACCGTCCATAGAGCTTGTTGTTATGAAATCATCACTAGCTAACTGCGGGCATTCCAATTCATGATCATGATTGTAGTGTCCAAATATGTATTCCAATTGCACACAATCTAAAACATCGAGCCTTTTCAATCTTGGGAAGACATTGCCAAAATTATTGCCACTAGTATTGTTATGATCTCCAGTGTCTATTATTATTTGCTTCAATTCATCACACTTCTCAATTCTCAAAGTTTTCAACATTCTTAAAGCAACAGATACGATAAATACAGATTTCATCTTCGGAACATTAGAGATTTTAATCTTTTCAATATTGCACGGGATATGTGATTGTCTTAAAAGACATTGTGGAGGTTCTGAAATGTTAAGGCAATATGAATTTGATTCCTGCAATGTAATCATGTAATCCCAATGAAAAGAAACTCAAAATAAAACCAAACATTCCCCTAGTGTGCACAAAAGTTAAAGAAATGGGAACATATATGACTTTTTTCTTATGTCACTCCTAAATTATGATGTTAAAAATATCTATATATAATTAATTACGTGCATCTATCACTATGTTCGGTAAAAAAATACCGGATAACTGATAAACTAGATTATAGCGAATAAGCTTATAACAAATGACTTATAAACTAACTGATAGCGGATAAGCTAGCAAGTTGAATTTGCAATGTTTGGTAAAACTAGCGGTTAAAGTAATTTATAAATATGAAATGACATAAAAAATTGTGCATTTAATTCATATTTATTTTTTTCCAGTTAAGATTACAGGGATAAAATTGTGATAAAAATGAGATAAAAAACAATTAGTTATAAGGTTTAAGTTTTAAACTATTTGAATTAGCTTATCACAATCTGCTTTAATATCATAAAAATAAGTTATAATCTCGTGAAAAAGAAGTCTTTACCAAACATATCCATTTTTAGTCAAATGAACTTATAAGACATAAGTTATAAGTTCAAAAACATGTCTTACTTTACCAAACAAACCCTAAGTTTCTTAAACACTTCAAAACACATTCAACTTCTAGTGGTATTGATACACAAAAAAGTAAACAAAGTTATCCATGTTGAGTTGCATGAACCAAAACCATTAATTCATCTAGCACAAATAATGGATGTTGACACTAATTAATATATATACACACAGAGGCGGAGCCAGAAAAAATAGTTTGGGTGGGCCGCTAAAACAAACTATAAACAAAATATTCAAACATAAAACTAAAGTAGTAATAAGCCCTAAGCATGAAGTTGAAATTGCAAAGTTTTACTAAAAAGTTTGGGTGGATGCTTTAAAAAAAATAAATTACATAGTTTATTAATGCTATAAATTATGAATATTTTTTTTTATAATACAACTCTTAATTGGGGGAATTTTCATTTGAGAAGACAATATCAAAGAGATCTGAAACCCCAAAAAAATAGAAGGTATGTAAACCTATGCTAACCAGAAAAGTATAAGCATGAAAAAAAATTACATATGTCACTTTTGGAACCGCCGAAAACATAAACGGTTGAAAAATTGTTTAAAATCTCACAAAATAGACATATGATTTTTAAATTTTTAATTTTTCAGGTGGGCCGCTAAACCAATTGGTGTGGATCTACCAAACACTAAAATCATCGGTAAATTTTTTAAAATCTCGCAAATTAGACCTACGGTCATTAAATTATTGATTTTTCCGCCCATGAAGGGCTCTGCCACTATATATATATACACACACACACACAAACATTAGGTAAGGCGAATATCACTTTATCTTTAACTAGTGTCAACTCAACATGGGTAACTCTATCCATATTTTATTGGTGATGGTAAATAATAATTTGTCACGTTACAATTTCATGATTTTGGTTTCAATTGGTGAATGATTTTCTATTAATTGTATTAATAGTAAGTAATCTTCAGGTTTATGATCGTGTTTATATGCACAAATGCTATAATAAATATAAGATACAAGTTATCTATCAAAAAAGAAGAGAGGGTTACCAATGAGATTGAGCAGTCTTGCGGTTGATCCTCAGAAACCGATGGGATTTTCGTACTCTTCAGTTTGTATCTACAACAACACATAGAGAATGTATTGCTTTTGGTAGGGTCCAGTTGTGTTTGTGGCTTAGAGTCATGCTTGGAAATGGACGAAGCTTTGGGTGGAAATATGTCCATGAAATTTGGCAAATCATCAATCTTCACTGTTTTTAGTGATGTGAGTTTGACATCTTGGTGTTGGCCAAATATGTATTTCAGCTTATGACAACAACTTATTTTGATAACCTCTAAGAACAGAAGGTCTCGAGTAGAGAGAATTGGAAGTATAAATTGTAATTGGGGACATTTTTTAATATGAAGAACTTTCAGCTTTGGAAACAATGAGTAGCAACTCTTGTTATCATTATAACCATCGACTGATTCTTCAAATGTGATTATGTTTTCCAATTTCTCACAATCAATTATTTTCAATTTCTCCAACAGCGGCAAGCTTTGAGAAGTTGACAGTTCAAAAACAGAAACCAATTTTGGGCATTGGTCTAGTTTTACGGTCTTTAGATTGCAAAGGTTTAGGCTGCATTTAAACAAGCTTCGCATGTTTTCACACTTCTTGATAGATAGCTTCTCTAAATTGTTCATAGAGTCAAAGGAGATGGGACCATTGCACAATTCTTCCAAATTCTCCATACTCCTGAGCTTTAGTACAACCAACTTGGAGAAAACAATTGGTACCTCAGAATTAATATCTTTAGTGTCCACAAGGTACTGTAGTTGTGAAATTTCTTCAAAACATAGCTCAATTAGATCATTCATACCATCAACTATAGGAACCATCTCTGGCATGAGATTTATCCATCCCTGAATTCTTCTCAGATAAAGATAATATGATGTTTTCATCACATACTTATATGTTGCTTCTGATAAATAATCTCCTTTTAAAACCACACATTTTGATTGTGAACAATACGAATCACAAAAATAATCAGTGAGAAGATACCTTTCCAATGTAGGTAACGTTATTTCCTGACAAAAATCATTGAAACTATGACAGAAGTACAATTCTTCAAGTGATTGGCATCTCTGGATAACTTCAAATGGATTATTGCTTCTAATTTTACAATCTCCCAAGCACAACAGTCTAAGCTTCTTCAACATTGCAATTTCAGGGGAAAATTCATCAAATTGACAATAAAGCAATTCAAGAGTTTCAAGACTTTGCAGGGTTCCCAAAACAGAGATGTCACCCAAAATGACATTTTCAACTAATAGAGAACGAATGTTCTTCAATAACTGAATTGATTTTGGTAATGATAGAGAGGGAGAGCCTCTAGTATACGAATTTGATAAACTCAAAACTCGAAGCCCTACCGTATTTTCAAAGAATGAAGTGGGGACATCCTCGGACTCACACATGGACGTTTTTGCAATTAGAATCTCAAGCTTATAGCCATCAAATCTAGAGGAAAATAAATCCATTAGTTTTCCTTGGAAGAACAAATATTTGATATTCTTACTCCTTTCAACCAATGACTTTTTATTTTTTTCAAATAATTTTACTACTTGAATCTCTTCATTTGCTATCCAGTGGGCTACTTCACGAACCAAATCATGCATTTTCACATCTCCTTTCTTTGTCTCCAACAGTAAACAAGAATTTAGGAGTTTGTTTTTTGCTACAATTGCCTGACTTCGAGCATCATTGTATTTGTCATAATCTTCCCCAAAAAGGTTTACTCCTATACCAAGCCTAATTAGAAGTTCAACAGAAATCTCTTCATCTTCAGGGAATGCAGAACATAAGAGGAATAATCCCTTTGCTTTTTCATCCTTCAGATAATCATAACTAAACTTCAAACATTTAAAAATGTCAACCAAATCATCATCAACATTGCCCATGGACACA
>Ga0315913_1006078_pt1 | contig 14649 bp, 9 predicted proteins | sample MpolsnodulesMG_FD_207736 | JGI IMG/M metagenome (GOLD analysis project Ga0315913, IMG submission 207736) | Medicago polymorpha root nodule microbial communities from Los Angeles, California, United States - small nodules | ecosystem: Host-associated > Plants > Roots > Nodule | place: USA... | reverse complement strand
TATAGTGGGAATGGACAATGACACATTACCCATAATTTCTGCTCTCAATGCCAATAATGCTTGAGAGGAATGAGAGACATGACATTGTCAATAATGGATATGTGTATAACATGTCCTTGTAAATGGAGCATGTCAATGACAGGATATTAAAGCGGAATATGGGGCTTTATGACACACTACTATGAGAGTTATCACACAACACCCACGAAAATTAGTCAAATATGGGTTACGCATTGTATGCCATAATGTTGGGTTAATAGGCAATAGTTACATTATAAATACTCTATTTATACATTATAATTAACACATCCAATCAATCAAACAAACTTATTTTTGAAAACTCATACCTTTATCTTTCTACTTTTATCTATGCATTTCTTATTGTAGCTCAAAACCCAAAAACAATCATACCTAACCCTCTATTGGAGAGTAGCTAGGGAACCCACAAATGAGAGACACCATTCCTCCCTCAGCATTAATCATTTAAGGCAAAGGGAATCACAATTGATGAAACTCATTACACCTCGACTAATTTCAGCTTCTAATCAACAATTTTAAATTTCATAATCTACACAATAATCATAGGAAACTTGAAAAATAATTACCTATTTTCTTGTAATTCTATTGCAAATTTTCTATTAACAACACATTTTTCAAAAAACTGAAATTGTATTTCAAATAATAAAATATATATTGAATATTCAAATTAAATTAAATTAAATTAAAATGATATAAATTGAATATTCATAGTAATTCAATAAGTTTAGATAACATAGATATTATAAAACAATATAAATAAATAAATTAAAGTAAAGTAAAGTAAATAATATACAATAAAAAATGCAGAGAAAAATACATGTTAGTATTCATCTTTTCAAAACTTAAAAAAGTAGAGATCGATGAAAGAAAACCTAAATAGTGTCCTTCAAAACAAATCCTAAATAATGTGTTAGCTCTAGTTTTTTTATCTAAAAAAAGAATTAAATCGATTGAGCTATCTTTAATGACAAAAACTAATTTACAAGTTCTCAATTTTGAGATCACCTAAAAAAAGAAAAATCTCAATTTTAGATGATCAAATTGCCCTAGTACTACAATTTGAGAGTCAGAATAGTGAGTATTATAATAAATACTCTCAATAAAATAGTGGACCATATTACTACCTGTTCTGTATTGTACATAGTATCCACCAAAGTGGCAGACATAGTACCACTGACACGTACGGTACCTAAATGTATTTGCCAGTTGCCACATCAATTTTTTCCTCTTTGTCCCTCTTTTCTCTTTTTCTTTCTCAACTCCCATCCAAAATTAGAAGAGTCACATACTAGAATAGAAGCCCCACACATACTTTAAGGACAGTATTGATTGCTAAGACCCAATACAATGATATTTTGCCTCAGAGAAGTAGTTTAGTGACATATGTTTCACATTGTACTATTAGTGTGTCCCGTTTGTAACATGAAATCATATCAGTCATATTAGAACACACATTTCAATGATTATCTTCTTTATTGTCCTTCATAGTCATAATAATAACGTAACTAACAGTCTTGAAAATTGTACTAGAATAAAAGAAAAAGGATTTTGGCCATTGAAATATTGAAGTTTGAAGTTTTGATCTTTGTGTAGTTTTAATCAAACAAAATAGGTAGGAGAGAGAAAGAAATAAACACATATTAGATCTGTATTTTGATGTTGAATTAACATAGTTAATTTATCTCTACGAAGTACTAACATGCATGTGAAATTTACGCATAAGCACCAATAATAATTTTAAAATGAAAATAATTGAATGTGACTATATGTGTCGGAGTCAAACAATTACACATTTTTAATATGAAGTGTACCAAATTACGAGTAACACTTCATAAAAAAAATAGTTACTCGAGACACACTTTATTCAATTGGAGGTTTGTAAGCTATGAAAGGAGATTCATTAAGCCCTACATTTTTCTATCTCAAAATGCAATCAGAATATGATTTTCAAATTAAAATCTGAGAAATGCTTACAATTGTAAGCATCAAACAATTTAGCACCTAAAATTAACCAAACTTTAACATGATCCTTAAAACTGAAAATCAAGGAGATTTATTAAGCCCTATATTTTTTTGAAACTAATCAAGGTTGTTGGACTCAAGTTTTTATGTCAATTTTTTTTACTAAGGTAGAATTGACTCGTAAACTCGTACGAATTTACCTCATTAAAATTATTATATACATGACATATTTAGATAACATTATCATGCATCAATAGTTCAAAATGTCAACTTAATTATAATACAAAAATATACCAAGTCATTATAATAAAATGTAAAACAAAAATATACCAAGTCTTCATAATAAAATGTCATACTCATAAACTTGCATCAAACATAATACATTACCACACTAAATCATAAAACATCCACACACAAAAAAAAACTATCTAAAAAACAAGAGTTTGATAAGTTTCTAAAGTTGTTAAAATGTTAAAACTATGCAACAAAAAAAAGAACGAGTTAATTTCTTTAAAATTGAGTTAATATCTTCCGATTCTACCCAATTATAATCGATTTTACATGAGTTAAGGTGCTGTGAAATCACTTTGAGTTCTGATTTACTTACATCCGTTTTAACAAGAACTCCACACCTAAAAATGTAACATTAGAATCGGGCTTTACGTGTTAACACAACTTTGACAACCTCTATACTAATGTTATCAAAGATTTTTCATTTCGAAGTTGTTAGACTCAAGCTTTTACATCAACTCGTTTTACTACGGTAGAATCGATTCGTAAACCCGTACGAGTTTAACTCATTAAAATTATTATATACATGACATATTTAGATAACATTATCATGCATCAATAGTTCAAAATGTCAACTTAATTATAATACAAAAACATACCAAGTCATCACCATAATAAAATGTCATACTCATAAACTTGTATGACTTAATAAATTACACACCAATTCATAAAATATTCATACAAAACAAACTCTAAAAAACAAGAGTTTGATAAGTTTCTAAAGTTGTCAAAGTGTTAAAACTATGCAAAAAATCTGGCAATTCTACTTGATTATTACATCAGTTAGGTGTTGTGAAATCACTTTGAATTCTGACTTATTTACATCCGATTCAACATGAATTCCACACCTAAAAATATAAAATCTGGCAATTTTACATGTTAACACAATTTTGGTAACCTTGATACTAATGTCATCATAGCTTTTTAATTTCAATGATCATTCTAAAATTTCATTAATTTGAAAGACCAAGTCATACAATTTCAAGATCTAAATTGATTATTCCCTCTATTCAAAATACATTCAAATGAAAATTACAAGAAGCATTCACCATCCCAATTCCCTCCACCAAACCAAAAATAAAATGAAAATCTCAATGCTTCATTACACTACTCTTGACTTGAATGCTTTATTACTTTACATGATTTCATGTATCCCCTACCATACCAATATTACTATGCCATACTCTTGACTTTAAAAAAACTGCACCCAAACAAGAAACCACAAATCGACATGTGTGTTAGCAAACATCTGAGGCCGATCACAGGCGCAACAAAATGTGAATCACTATTGCTCTACATCTAATCCAAGGTCGCCCCATCGTACATTGTATCTGGCCGCGAGATAGTGAGCACAAACCGGACCACGACTACCATAAGGATAGTACTCTGGGGTTATTTTGCTCTCTTCTATCTCATTCAACACAGGCGTAAAGAGTGACCAAGCAGCATCGAGTTCATCACTGCGAATAAAGAGTCTTCTTTCTCCTTCAATTGCATCAAGAAGCAACCTCTCATAAGCATCTGGTATCTCCTTCGAGTATCTGAAATAAATATTAAAATATTATTCAGAAAAGGTTTAATTTCACTGCATTAATGGAACGCAAATGTGTGTCAAATATCATATGGACATTAAATTAATGTTGCATTTTGCCGCGAGCATGATCATGTATGGTGGGAATGAGGTGAATTTGTACCAGCTAAATAATCTAATGTGGAATGTTGAAGTTGTGGAACTTAAGATAAATCGAACAGAGAAATAATAAGAATTTTGAGTATTATTGATAATAACTTGATACTAACTTGATATTAAAGACTAAATACTAATCTGTAATTATAGAGATACATAGATTAAATCCTAAATAAATTGAAACTTCATGAACTAAATAATAATACCAATAAGTAAGATGTGGAAATTAATCTCAAGTGATAATCTAAGATATGCGAAGATTCAAAACTGATCCAAAAAGATAAACAAAGATATTCTAAGCCATAATGAGATGTTCTCTTATTTTCTAACGGAATGTATTTTTGGGATCCCATAAAGATGATTTTGTTTGAGTAAAAAGAAAATACCTTGCTGCATAATGAAGATTTAAATTACTGCGGTCCAACTTCATTCCTAACCCTGGTATTTTGTTGTTGATTTTCAAATAAATAGCTTCATCCGGCTGAACTCTTATAACAAGTTCATTTGTAGCATGATCAAGATCGGCCCCAAAATTCCGATTGTACAGATTGCCCGGCACGTGCCTGAACTGTACCCGTATCTCGGCTCTGAATCCAAAACAATTTAGAAGTTTAATAGAAAGATGGCATTAAACAACACAAACATATATTTAAAACCAGTGTTCTCAAATAGCGGATATATCAGCAGCACTATATCGTGGTGGAAATTAAACAAATCGCTATTGTTCTGCGAAACGCTATTTACTACAAAGTGTTGTCAAATAGCAGCTATATCACCACTAGAGCACTGTAAGCATAGCGGAATTTCAACAAACCGCAAATTTTCACGATCTGCTATTGACAACATTGTGCAAAACTTATTCCTTTCACTTACCTCTTGGTGTGTAATGCTTTTCCAGCCTTCATCAAAAAGGGTACCCCATCCCATCTTGCATTATCTATGAAGAGGGCAGCCGCGGCAAATGTCGGGGTTAAGCTGTCCTTTGGTACAGTTTTGTCATCAATGTATGCTGGATATGGAACACCTCCTCTTGTGTGGTTCTTATATTGGCCTAAAACTACATCCTCGAGTTTAATCGGTCTCATAGAACGAAGAACCTTAACCTAACATCCATTAAGCAATAGTCATGAAAAATCGCATTTATTTAAAACAAATGAATTTAAGATCTATAACCATGAGTCTCTGAGGCGTAGTTCAAGTGGTTGAACTAAACCACCCAAAGGATTTTGAGAAGAAAGTCCGAGGTTCAAACTCTGGCTTCTAGCATATACATCCTCCGGCCTTAAATTTAAGCAAAAAAGGTACATGTATTTGTATCAAATAGAGTACTTTTCTGCTTATATTTAAGTTCGGAGGGAGTAATATACTAAAAATTATTATTTGCCTATAACAAATGTATATAACCATATCAGACCTTTTCATTTCTAATGTCCTCTGCATCCAAACTAACAGGGGTTTCCATTGCAAAGAGGGCTAGTATTTGAAGTAGATGATTCTGCATAATATCTCTAATTATACCATAATTGTCAAAGTACCTACACATAAAAAAAAAAAATGAAAATATATGAGAATCGCAATTTTAAGATCAGAAAAAGTGTGAATGCTGCAAAGGAAGAGAGGTTACCCGCCACGTCCTTCGGTACCAAAATCTTCTGAGAATATCAACTGTACATTTCTTATGTATTGCCTCGACCACAAAGGTTCAAAAATGAGATTTGAGAATCGGAGAACAGAAAGATTTTCCACAAGCTCTTTTCCAAGATAGTGATCGATCCTGTATAATGTTTTCCATTTTAAATAAAGCACTTTACAATCGTTAAAATCTACAGATAATAGAGCATGTTTGGATTGGCTTGTTTGAGTTTATCTACTGCCATAAACACTTCTAAGATTGTTTGAAAGAGCTGATGGAAACAATTTATGACATGTTCATAAGTTGTTTTCAGCTTATTTTCATAAGCTCTCCAATATAGCTTATGAAAACAGATAATAGTTTATATGAAAACAGTTTGACTTTTTTTATCTTTTGTTATAGAAATAGCTAATACATAAGCACTTATATGATAAGTGTGAATGCTATATGCGCTTAATATATCCCACAAACACGGTCATATTTTAGTTAGAAAACCTGAAAATTTGATCCTCAGTCAGATACTGCTTGAGTGATCTTGTTAAAGCAGCTGAGGATTCTGAATCACGACCAAAAGGCTTTTCAACAATGACTCTAGTCCAACCACCATTCCCAGAAGATGCTGACAAGCTTGCGCATTTTACAGCATCTACGAATATATTAGGAGGAATTGAAAGATAAAACAGGCGATTAGAAGTTCTCCCACCCTACAAAAGCAATTTTTGTATTCAAACAGATTCGTTAAAGTCAGAAAGTTTTAAATATTTTAAAAATAAGGAAGGACAGAATGAAAATAAATAAATTAAGTTCCTTCATTATTCATATACCGAGCTTGATGCTAACTAATGTGAAAACACAGAAACTACCTACAGTACGATAAACTTGCACAGTGGAGAGCATACATAGGAAGAATATAATGATGTGATTAGGAAATACAATCATTAAACATTTAAACTTCCTCAAATTGCTACACAAAGGAAGAATATAACGATGTGAATAAATGTTAATAGAAAAAAAGAACGTCAACAAAATGAAGTAACAACTAATGAATGACATGGCCAAAAGACTGGCAACACCGCGTAACAGAGTTCAATTATAGAGATGACATTTTATGTGGTAGCTTATTTACTCTAATTATTCTTCCTTGTTTTCTTTATTCTTCAACTTCTATTCCTTTTTTCTTTTCATCTATTCTCAATATCTAGAAGTCATTTAGCTTTCAATGGAGAAATTTTATTTCTTCTGCGTTAGGAAAATACTGGGACAGTAGAACCTCACTGTCTCTTTAGCACAGACACCTGGCCTGTTATGCGTGTCCCAATGTTTGAAACGTGTCAGTGTTCAACATGTGTATGCTACCCACATAGAACCTTGGCTTTTTGGTAGTAGATGACAGCAGTTTATGACATGTCTATATCCATATGTTCTCTAAGATAGTTTATGAAACCCCAACTTATATAAAAACAGTTTGACATTATTTTATCTTTTGTTATAAAAATAGTGTAAACACAAGCACTTAAACAGGACCCTAGAAGTTTCAATAATGAATGCAACAATAACAGCACAATGCTCAAGAAACTTTATAGTACAAGGATGTCACTATCCAGTCAGAATATTGTTAATTGAATCTATAAAAGTTCAGAGAACCAAAGCTAGACTACTCTTTTCACACACACACACACACACACACATATATTGAAAACTTGTTCACTACCAGAAAGCTTATTATAAATAAAATTCACGTACACCTTGGAACCACATTGAGTTATAGCTTAAACCATTTAAGATATTGTTTTGGCCAATTACCTCATGTTCATTCAGCTTCTTGTCTAGTGCTGCAAAGTTTTCCGGAGAATCATATTGGCCAGAATGATAGAAACATCTTTTAAGAAATTGGTCCATCTTTTCACTGCAGTTCTCTCTGAAATTCCACAACAAAAATTCTCAAACATTAAAGATATATCCCAAGCATAACAAATAAGAAACTTAAACTAAATAACCATCGATTCCCAAATTTTGTGTCATTAGCAATATAAAGGGCATCAACTTCACCCCCATAGTGAGAAATCCAAAGTTCAAAGCAAACCAACGTTGTCGATGGCGTAGATCCAAAAATCCGACATACAAGCCGAAATATGGCACTGCCATATCCGAGTATGGCGCCAAGATGCCGCCATCCTTCACAAAATTGGCCATGGCGGAAAGCCAAAATCCCATCACTGATATCTGCCATGGCGCCGCCATGGCCAATATTTGACAACCTGAATCAAACCATAACCCCAAGAAAAGATAAAGAAAGCACTATCGTCCACGAACTACATGAGCAGACCCCAAATGTTATCAATCGCAGATTACAGAAAACCGTAGTTTGTTCAAATTTCGCTATATAACAATGCTATAGTCATTATTTGACAATATTTTGTACAAAAGAGCGTATTGCAAAGCAATAGCGATTTCTTATAATTCCGCTATTTAACAACACTGGCAGACACTACGCTCTATAAGACTGAAACGAAGGAGAACAAGTTGGAGATATATTTACCTCTTATCAATTCTACAGGTAAGAGTCTTGCTAACCATATTTCTCAGTTCTGCATCAGTCATCTTACTTCGAGCATAACCACAAATGGTGAAGTGCTGCCATGAAATAAATAAACAGTTCAATCCCAAATACATACACATAACCAATTTCCAAAATATACAAAACAAAAACAAGACAACTATATAACAGTATCGAACCTTAGGAAGACACCCCTCATAGTAAAGTGCAAAAAGTGCTGGAAATATTTTCTTCTTGGCAAGGTCTCCAGAGGCTCCAACAACAGTTATACTAACAGTCCACTCATTTTCATCCTTTTCAACACCATCTTCAACTTTAGATTCCATGGAGGATAAAACCGACAATAATTCAGGTCTCAACTGCTTGCCACTATGGTTGTTTTCAACAGGGGTTACATTGGCTCCAACAGTACCTGCATTTAAATGCCATTGTCATACTGAGACTAATAATTTTCAATGACATACTATAATATAAATAAACATCTTCGTTTCCCCAACACAAATCAAAACTTTCACACTGTACAACCGAACTTCATGTCGATGTATTATAAAATGGATGGAGTAACATACGAGTTTAATAATTATACACCGATGAGGTGTAAGTGTCTATTGAATAACTATCTATTAAGTTGGGTCTGGGTTGTTTAATATACACTGTACACTGCTAGTTTCATAATTGCTATATATTCAATCTAACCAAGTGTGAAATTTTAGATATGAGTCGTATCTTTAGTTTTTTCTCAGAAACCTAAGAAAGTCACAGATATAAATTACGACCACCTTAAAAATTTAAATAGTCGTCCAATCATATCACTATGGTGTCATGTTAAAATATTATTTGCAGGTTGTAACACAAGTGTTTATCATGATAAGTGTTTATGTCTAAGCTATTTCTATAGCAAAGATCAAAGAAAGATATATTGTGTACATATAAGCTACAAGTTGTTTTCATAAACTATCTTTGAGAACTTACGAACAATGTCATAAGCCGTTTTGATAAGTTCTCACAACCAGTAAATAAAGTTAAATAAGTCAATCCCAACAGGCACCTATTGAGATATGATTGAACATCTATGTACAACTTTTTACAACTCTCAATCCATATTAATTCAATTCAAAACGTAAAGGGTCATATTACGCATGGATTTATCTCCTCTAACTAAGGTCATCAATTCACTTCAGAAAATGAATCTGTAAATGTGTTTAAATATAAAGAGCTGCTCTTCTAATATGATGTCTTTGTCTATGAAGCACGAGTACATACACTAGACACGACACAGACACCGATAATGATAATTTGAAAAAAAATGACACAATTTAATGTAATCACATGTATCAGTATCGGTGGTGTCATGTTGGTGTTAGATAGTAACACTTGTCGAATATTCCTAGTGTACTATTACCCTCTAAAATAATACAATAACACATTGAAATAGCAAAGTCAAAATCAAAAAACAAAATGAGAAAATATGATACACGCCGAAAGTGTAACATAACTTTACACAGTCATCCAATAACAATCATGTATTCCACCAAATCACCCCACTACACTCCACTTCAATGGTATGACTTGGAGAAATAGTTTATTCATATTGGATGTAAGTGTAAAATTAATTTACACTGACAGAGCATATCCATTAAACTCAAACAATATGCTACAAAACCAGAAAAGATTCAAAATTTACACAAAACAAACAAAAGGGTATTCAAAAAACTAACCATCATGTTGTTGAGTATGAACTGAAACCTGTTGTAACAAATTGTGTTGAGATTTGAGAGAGACAGTAACAGCAAGAAAACGGTTAGAGAAAGTAACAGCAGATTGGTTAGAGGACAAAGAAGAAGATGGAAAGGAAGAAGAAGGGAATGAACGACAATGAGTTGAATAAAGGGTCGCCATAATAGTGATTGGTTAATGGAGAAAAAGGGTTTATAAGAGAGAGAGAGAGAGAGAGAGAGAGAGTTCGGAGAAAACGAGGTTGAAGAAGAGGAAGAAGAAGGACAAGTGAAAAGACTCTTGAGATCTCCGAAGGGCTGCTTGTCTTGTCCCTTTCCCTTGTTGGGTGTTGAAGGACAATACGCTATTTGATTCCTTCCTTCCTACTATTTATTGTGTGTGATTTTCTTAGGTCTTGTTTGGCTGGTTTTTAGCTTTTATGTTTTTAAATTTTTAAAATCAAAAGTTTGTTTCACTTCTAAGTTTTAGGTTTTTGATAGAGTGTGGATTAGGAGCTTCTTAAGTTATCGCTCAAGTTGCATTCGCACTTTTGTGCTCGTTGTTGTTTTTTTTTACTACGTTAATGTGTGTAAATTTTGTTTTTTAAAAAAAGTGTGTGTAAATTATAAAAATATTTTTTATATAATATTGTTTTTTGAAGAAACTAAAATGAAATATGTTGACCCAAAAGTTTGGAAATTCCAGCACATGAAGTGTCTTGCCAAAAAACCAGGAGATAAAATATAAGTTACATCAAATGGTCATAAGAAAAGCGAAACGAAAATAGGCTAAAGCACTCTATTACAAAATGATTCCCAACACAAGCTAAAGGATAAAGCACCCACCAATTTTAGCTTGGCATATTTGTACTCTTGGTGAGCGTGCAATCTTGAACGACTTGAGAGCATTAATTGATTGTGTGGATCAATGAACGGTAGACGTGAAATCTTTAACTTTTGCGTGACTCAATAAATGGTAGCCGTGCAATTTTTAAATATTGTGTCACTAAACGAATGTTAGGCGTGCAATCATTAAACTTTGGGTGGCTCAATAAATGGTATGCGTGCAATCTTTAAATTTTGTGTGGCTCAAAATATGGTATGCATGCAATATTTAAATTTTGTGCGGATCAATGAATGGTAGACGTGCAATCTTTAAATTTTGTGTGGATCAATGAATGGTAGGCGTGCAATCTTTAAATTTTGTGTGGCTCAATGAATGATAGGCGTGTAATCTTTAAATTTTCCATGGCTCAATGAATGGTAGGGGCGCAATCTTTAAATTTTGTGTGGCTCAATCAATCTTTAAATTTTGCGTGGCTTAATGAATATTAGGTGTGTAATCTTTACATTTTTGCGTGGCTCAATCAATGGTAGCGTGTAATCTTTAAATTGTGTAGCTCAATGAACGATAGGCGTGCAATCTTTAAATTTTGCATGACTCAATAAATGGTAGGCGTGTAACCATCAAATTTTACGTGGCTCAATAAAAAGTAGGCGTGCAACTATTGAATTTTGCAATGCTCAATAAAGTAATCTGTCTATTAGCAAGCACACATTAAATATCGTGAGAAACAAAGGTAGATATGGCTATTAACGTGGTAGTTAGGGTGTACTCATTAAGAGATGTGTGGATCAATGTGTGCATTTGTAAGCGAATCATTATATATAAACGTGCAAGCAAGGAGTATAGGAGATAAATAGATAGGTGTACAAGCATTTAAGGTTGTATGGCTTTATGTGTGCATTTGTGAGAGAACCATGGTAGATAGTTGTGTAAGTGAGAATTATAAGAGATAAAAAGAAAGGTATGCAGTCATTAAAAGTTGGGTAATCCATTGTATGCCTTTGTGAACGTAGCATTTTAGACATGCATGCAAGTAAGGGGTATATGAGATGAATAGATGGAGTGCAACTATTAAAGGTTGTGTGACTCTATGTGTGCCTTTATGAACGAACCGTGGTAAATAAGAGTGCAAGTAATGAGTATAAGAGATGAATATATAGGCGTGCAGTTGATAACACGCAAAATACATTATCTAAATAGCTTAATTTTCGTTTGTTTTAGAGTCATTTGTTGTGTTTTGTATGGTGTATGCTGATGTTTTGTTTACATTTCAGGTACTTGGGTGTTAGACGCCAAAAATGGGAGGAAAGAAGATGCCAAGAGGTCTTGACGGTCACAAGCACAAAGGTAACGAGCGTCACTAGCCTAAGGCTATGTTTGAATTGATGGGTTGTAGTGGAATGGAATGGGATGGTATATAATAAAATTCCATTGTTTGGATTGATGGGATGTAAATGGAATGGAATGGAACATAATGCAATCAATTTCATTCTATACCACTCAATCCTTCAATTTCTCATTCCCCCCAATTTGGGAGGTATCCAATGGAATGAAACTTGTGTCTTAAAATTTTACTATTCTACCCTCATTTTATTTGCCTCTTCCTCTACTCAATCATAATTTTCAACACATTCTTTTCTCTATCTCTACCGACTGCTCATTTCACTTTCATCTTCTCTGTACTGCTGACCGCTCTTCCTTCTTCTCCTGTCTTCTCATTTCTATACGATATTACCTGCAAGGATATTAAAACCACGTATAAATTAATGTGGGAAGTAGAGGAAAATAAAAATCATGTTCAAGTGGGATAATTCTCAAAACCAATATTAAATGGATAATTCTCAGAGTTTGAGGACTGAGTACCTCCTAAAGAATATAGGATGAAGGAATAGAATTGATAATTTTTTTCATGTTACTTTCAAATGAATACATCTGCTTATATAATAATGGAAATAATAGAAATGTTGCTTAACTAAATTGGCCGCATCATAAGGATTTATTCTATGATGGCACAACTGCATAACAAACTAAATCTAGTATTAGCAGCCATTGTTTGATACATATATGAATATATAATCATAATATGGAACTTATTTTATAAGGGTAAAAATGAAGGAAAAAAAATTGGAACTTATTTTATTCCATCCATTATCCAAACAATGGAGTAGGAACCTTGTTCTATTACATTGTAAAATATTCAAACAATGGAATGGAATCTATATTCCATTCCGTTCCATTCCATTCATTTAAATTCCGCTCCGTTCCGCTCTCTTCCATCAATCCAAACACGGTCTAAGGGTGACGGGCGTCACACATCATCAATGACGGCTGTCAGCGTGGAAGTCAAGGGAGCAGGGAAATATGAGAAGTCAATGACAGTCTTCCCGTCATAAGATGTGACGGCCATCACGTACCCGATAAACTCACAACAACAACAACCAAGGCTTATCCCACTAAGTGGAGTCGGCTACATGGATCAAATTACGTCATAGTGTTCTATCATAAATCATATTTGGATCCAACTCATTGACTTCTAAATCCTTTCTAATGGTTTCTCTAATAGTTTTCCTAGGTCTCCCTCTACCTCTTATAACCTGGCAATTAGCACATACAATCCGCCCGGTAGCTTCTCTCGGATTTTCATAACCCTGTTGAGAAAATTTGGGATATGCATTTGAAATGGGTGCTCGAGTTATTATATATATCATGAGAAATACAGAAATGGATCGGGTAATCTCTTCCTTTATCCAAGAAAAAGCATTTCTAGTTTGCATAGTCCAATCATTCATCCTAAAAATTTCTACAATAAGATTAGGTAGGTTACTTGCATAGTTCCCTATCCATAATTCTGCTATTTACTCAAATGATTTTCCTAGAATATAGGAAGAATACGAGTAGAACGAAAAAGAATAAGTCAATGTTTTAATGTTTAGCTTTTAGATACAAAAAAACAAATTTTATAATTGGATCAGTGGATCGTTTTTTCAAACATTCATTGAATGATAAATCACTACAAGCGACGGAGATACACGATTTAAATAACAGAAAATCCAGTTTTTTTTAATTGTATCTAAAATGACTGGAAAAGTGGAAACAAGACCAAATAGAATTTGATCATTCTGAGTAAATCCAAAATCTTTATAAACAGACCCAATCATTAGTTCCCAACAATGCGTTGAATAGAATCTTATACATAAATAAGTTAATAAAAGGATAGAAAAAGCTTTTATTGTATCACTTAAGTTATATAGAAATTCTTGAACCCAAGAGTTACGAATAACGAGTTCTTGATTACCCTTAATAGAATAACCACTTAGAATAAGGAAACATATTATATTTGTACAGAAATGCAAAATCGTATGGATACGGTTTTGGTGGTTCGTCTCGATCAATTGGATGATTTCTTTGTAGATTTCCATGCGAAGATTTTGTAAATGTGATTCCGGGTATTCCTTTTGCATTTCATCCAAGAGGAACAGTTCCTCGAACTCTATAAATTTCTTTAAAGTCGTTTTTTCTTGAATAATATTTAAGAAAATTTCGGAATATTTCGTATTCCACCAATTAGTTATCCAAGATTCCAAACTTTTCTTAAATGTAAAAGAGATGCACCATGACAAAAAGACTATAAATGTAAGACATAGAAGGGGAATGAATGCTTTCTTTTTTGCCATTTTTCGTCTTTAATGAACTCAGTTTCATCTCATTTGTCAACCGTATAGAATAATCATTTTTCTATCAAGCATAAGTTCTATTACAAGTAAATACAAGTAATAGAGCCTAGGCTATGTATCAATTTTTAATTTTTTTAATCTAAATTGAGAATCGATTCTCGCTTTTTTTATTTGTAATTCGGAAGTTTGTTTTTTCCTTTAATTTGAAAATAAAGAATACAAAATAATACGGAAATCAAAAAAT
>Ga0315913_1006074_pt1 | contig 14657 bp, 18 predicted proteins | sample MpolsnodulesMG_FD_207736 | JGI IMG/M metagenome (GOLD analysis project Ga0315913, IMG submission 207736) | Medicago polymorpha root nodule microbial communities from Los Angeles, California, United States - small nodules | ecosystem: Host-associated > Plants > Roots > Nodule | place: USA... | reverse complement strand
AACCTTGCAGGTTCATTCAAAAAATTTTAATGTAGGAGTTCAAGCTCTGATGCTTCTTGATAAAATTTCATCCAAGAATCAGATAGCCAGCGATCGATTTTACCGTGCTTTGTACTCGAAACTCCTGCTTCCTGCTGCCATGAATACATCCAAAGTAAGAAAACTCGTAAAATTTTCACCTTTGGGACAAAAATGCTTGATCTTTTACTCTTATTCACCCTGTAGATTTCTTCTAACTAGCTTGTTCTCAGGCAGAAATGTTTATTGCACTTATTCTAAGAGCAATGAAAAGGGATGTTAACTTAAAGCGAGTAGCTGCATTTTCTAAACGTCTACTGCAGGTATTATTAAACTTCACTTTCTCTATCTTTCGTCTTTTTGTAAGATACGATAAGATTAGACAACACTATTTTTTTATTCATTCAGGTTGCACTTCAGCAGCCACCACAATATGCCTGTGCATGCCTTTTCCTTCTTTCCGAACTATTTAAAGCCAGACCACCTTTATGGTAAGTAATGATGGATGGTGTTTGCTCCATGTCATTGCCATTGTTACTACATTTTTTTTTTTTTATAATTGTCAGTGTGAAAGATTTGTATGTTATTCATTTGACCAGAAAGGATAATCATCTATTCATCATCTTCACTTGTCATATAGGAACACGGCATTGCAGAATGAGTCTATTGACGATGAGTTTGAACACTTTGAAGATGTTATAGAAGAAACTGACAAGAAACCTGTAACTGTGCCAAAGAAACCAAGTGATGATATTGTACCTGTTCAGAATGGCGACACTGCCAATTCTGACACAGATTCTTCTGAAAATGAAGATGATCAGCTAGCATCTTCGGAAGACGACGACGACGACGATTTAGACGACGCTTTGGAGGATGGAAGTTTTTCACTTGAAAAGAGCAAAACAAAACATAAAAAATCGAAGTCTGAATCAGACGATGAAGATAAAAAAACACAGGAATCTGCCAAGAAGCCTGTGTTCCCGGGAGACTATGATCCACGACACAGAGAGCCCTCTTATTGGTAATTTGCTTGATTTATTTTCATATTAGTTCTCATTTAGATATCAAAGAATAAACTTTTTCTGCAATCATTTGTTCAAAGCATTGGGGGCTTACATAAACTGCACAAGGCACATGCCACATGCCACATTGCTTCTGACAAAAAATACACTGTAAGATCGGAATAGGTAAAATGTTGTTAGGTCCATAATATATTGTGTTTGCTTCTAATGGGATGAGAAAAGTGGTTAACAATTCTAGTAGATGAGAGGTTGCAATAGCGGGTGCCTTTGGTGGGTGTTATAATAAGAAAGATCATTTAGCGACTCTTGCAATTTTATACTAAATAGTGTTTTTGGAAAGGCTTGAGTTTATCTAATGCTATAAACACTTGTGGAAAAGTATTTAGACAGTTTATAATAATAGGTTATTCGGCTTTATACCTAACTCAACACAAAATCGTCTTGTAAGGTGAAAATTGCTCAAGTTTAATAAACTCTTCAGGTCTTTGTCTGTAACCTATACGGGACTTGAGTATTTTTGAACACACCATCTCACATCCGGCATGATTGCACATTTTTCGTGGATAATATGAGTGGCTCATATTGGCTCCAATACCATCCTGACTCGACCCTACAAAACCAGCATGTAAGGTTACCTGAGTATTATAATATAGGCACTATCTGGATGTGGGACTTTCGACTCTCAACACTTATGCATATCTCTAAATTTTTAGCTTATTCTCAAACTCTCAAAATAGTCTATAGAAATGAATTATATTGATAACTCATGCCAATTTTAATTTTATTTTCTATTCAATTAAATTATATTTAGCACCTCTCTTGTTAAATAGGCATTCAGTTAAATGTTTACAGAACCTTCTTGTATTCATTTTCTTGTAGCACCTTCTAACTAAATTGTTTATCCATCTCAACAGCAATGCAGACCGTGTAAGTTGGTGGGAGTTATTGGTGCTTGCTTCACATGCACACCCTTCAGTTGCCACTATGGCAAGAACTCTCCTTTCTGGTGCCAACATTGTCTACAACGGAAACCCTTTGAATGACCTCTCTTTAACAGCTTTCCTAGATAAATTCATGGAGAAAAAACCAAAACAAACCACTTGGCATGGTGGTTCTCAGATTGAACCTGTCAAGCAGGTAAACAAAGCGTTGTTATGTTGCCATACAAATTTGACACTAAATTAAATGGTTAATGCAATTAAAATATGTGGTTAATTACATTCAGTGGATAGTTAATGAAAAGAACAGAGTATTACTACATATTAACCATCACTGAACACAATTAACTACAATTTTCTAGTATTTATATTTGAACACTGATTATGGTTAATCGAATATCATGTATATTTGTTCATCTGGAAATTTTGGTTAATGATGTGCAAAGTTCTGATTAATTGTGTGAAGTAGATGTTTGATGAGTTGAGATTCCTTGTTATATTCATTAGTCATCGCTGAACGTAATTCGCCACATATTTGAACAACATTAACCAATCAACCATTATCAATGTTGCTTTTTCAGCAACTTGATTTTTTAAGGTTAATGAACCTTCCTCCAGCCTTCTGATTCAACTTGTTTAACATTTTTTCCTTTCCATTTTGCAGATGGATCTTAACAACCTCTTGGTTGGGCCTGAGATTCTTTCACTAGCTGAAGTAGATGTACCGCCAGAGGATCTTGTTTTCCATAAATTCTATACAATCAAAAAGAGTTCTTCAAAGCCAAAGAAAAAGAAGAAGAAATCAACTGATGACGAGGATGCTGCAGATTATTTTGATGCTGATGGCGATGATGAGGTTGATGGTGGTGATGAAAGTGATAATGAAGAGATTGAGGATCTCTTGGATTCTGCTGATCCCACTTTGGGACCAGACGGTGATTATGATTATGATGATTTGGATAATGTAGCCAATGAGGACGATGATGACTTGGTTGGCGATGTTAGTGATGGAGAGATAGATATTGGTGATGTTAGTGATGCAGAGATAGATATACCCTCAGATATGGAAGAGGATGATGCTGATAATACTCCATTTGCTGCTGTTGATGATGACAATGATCTTGACATAGGTGATATTGATGATGTTGAGGGTCATGTTGACAAAAGAAAAAGAAAACGTAAAATTGGTGGCAAAAGTGGTGCATCTCCATTTGCAAGTTATGAAGAGTATGAACATATACTGGAAGATGATGATGCTGAGAAAGAGCATACACTGGAAGATGATGATGCTGAGAAAAAACCTAAGAAAAAAAACAAATCCAAGAAAAGAAAAAAGAAGTCTGGTCAATGAAGTATCCCCAGTAACTTGTATTATTTATAGTCTTCACAAGTATTGTTTGTGGTTGTTGGCGGCCATGCATTCTTAAAGTGCTTCTTTCTACAAATATTTTTGGTAGTAAAATTTTTGTATTATTCTTACAAAAATATCTTTTTGGTGCTGTTACACATTTAAGAAAGATTTATTTTTGTCTTCTGTAATCAACATGTAACCTGAATTATTTAGTTTCATACGATTTTTTTTGTGTGGTTATTAGTATTGATTGACCAGTACTTTAAAATGTTTAAATTTTTTAATGACAATAGACGTCGTATCTTCGATATAGATGTTAATGGCCGTCTCTTGGTGAAAATGTTAGATTGGGGATGTAAAAATGCTGGAATTTTATTTCATGAAATGTGCAATTAACAAGATTTCATGTTTTGGTCTCTTAAGGTATATATGTAGATTGTTTGAATTTGGCCTTTGAATAGCTTTCCTCTGTTGTTATGAAGGTGAAAATGTCAATTCAAAATTTCAATAGAAAATAGAAACACAAATAGTGAATGTGTAGAGAGTTGCACTATAAATTCAATAAGAAGGTAAAATGTGTGTTTTGAGGGGTGTCATCTAAGAATATTATGATATGGCATAAGATTGATGAAGTGTGACCCTGGTTTCATATTTAACCTGAGGTACTTGAAATTGCAGCCTTCACCTTCACCGTCTTGGCGTTTTTGCTTTCCATTGTTCTTGATCAGAAGTGTGTTCTATCGTCTTCAATTGTCACTTGCAACGAACACATTCATTACATAAGTGCTTGGGTCAAGGCTAAAGAAAAACAGAAAAAACAAAGCAGACAAAAAGAAATGAGGCTAGCGCCTCAGGAAGAGAACTCCTAATTCATCCGTTCGTCCTAAGCAGAGGCAACAGGTCCTCTGGAGGAGAAGAGTGGATAGACAACTCGACATCATTCGAGGCTCCCAGTTTGACCATAAAGACCGCACACTGATTGTCTTCTCTGAGCGAATGTTGAAGGGAGAAATTTCTAGAACTCATGAGGTCTTTGATGTTTTGGATAAGAACATCATAGACATGAAAATGATTTAAATATCTTTGATGAGGTTTACAGCAAGTAGGGAATCTGAATAGCAAGTCAAATCCTCATAATTGAAGCTAATCGCCAACTTTAAACCTTGATAGAGAGCTATGAGCTCCGCAAACAGTCTGTCCTGGGAGTGACTGATGGTGCCCGAATAACCTGCTATGTATGTGGCTGAGTGGTTGCGAAAGACACCTCCAAAACCTGTGCGAATGGGATCACCCTTGCAGCTAGGCATGGCAATGGGGGGGGGAGACGGGTTTTACCTTCCCCATCCCCATACCCTATTCTCACATACTTACCCGTTACCCTACCCATTCCCAACATGGATGAGAAATTGAATCCCATCCCCATCCCCGACGGGTTCGGGGATCCCATCCCCGTATCCGTAGTGAATCATTTTTTATTAATTTTTTTCAAACCCCAATGGCAATATTGTAAAGCATTATGTTCCCTTTAACATTTCCAGAAAAGTGTCGCCTGACAATGAGATCTGCTGTTTGGGCTGAAGTGAAATGATCTAGGGTTGTGTTTCTATTTATATAAAAGGGGTAAAAAAAAAGTAATTTTTTACATTTGGGACGGGTATAGGTATGAGTTCGGGGTGAGTACATATAACCCTGTTACCCGTCCCATACCCGTGTTTTGAAATCGGGGAAAACCCATACCCATACCCAAATCCAACATTCAAAATTGGGTATGAGCGAGTACCCACAGGGATGGGTATTGTTGCCATGTCTAGTTGCAGCTGCCATCAACATTCAAAATAATGCACTGAAAGTTGTTATTATTCCAGCGAATCAACCTAGGAGTGGGAGCAGCGCCTGCAGCTTTGCGGAAAGCAGTACTGATGGAATCCGCCAAACTGAAAATATTATTGTTGAGATGAATTTCTGACATAGTTTCATTGCTGAGACACATGCTGTTTCGTTGCCGCCAAATCCACCATAAACCAACAAGACCGTTGAACGCAAGCAGCTGGATCCCTCCCTCAACCAATCAAACACCGAATTGGAGGAGAAGAAAAGCTGAGAGGAGAAACCGATTCTATTCCAAATAACAGCAGAAAATTTATAATCCCTCACTCAGTGAAAAAGAGTTTCTTCATGGACACCGCATCTAGAGCAAGTTGCCGAGTTTACCATGTTCTAGTGATGAAGCAAGGCTAAAGTGGGGACAACATTATGACAGCCAACCAAATCAAGAATTTGAATTTTTCAGGGACTTTTAATCTCCAAATCCAGCTCCATGAATCACTAGCTTGATTGTCAGGATCGTGATGAGAGATTAACCAGCTGTATCCGCTTTTAGTAGAGTAAATTCCATTTTTGTGATGAGGCCAAATGTAAGCATCCATAAGTGACAGGTTGAAGCTTAACCGAGTGTTGTTGATGGCTTCTGCTATTACTGTGGGGAGGATGGTGCAGAAAGACTGAGAGTGCTGACCATCATTTGTGATAACATCATGAACAATGAGGTGAATATCATGAATGTCTACAAATGGAACCTCAGTGCCAAGAACACCAAGATGGCTCCAACTGCTATACCAGAAAGAAGAGTTACCTAAACCTGCTCTCCAAATATACCAGAAAGAAGTGCTTATGTAATATGCATACAGTAAGCAAACATATAGTAAAAATATGTTTTTATAAGTTTATAAGCTTATGAAAATAAGCTAAAAATAGTTTTAAGAATATATTGAACCCGTTACGGATTATAAAAAATTTGGCTTTGGTATTTAAGAAAAACAAAAATTGCCGTAGGAGGGCTCTTCATCCTGACGACATTTACTGCATAGGCAGCTGTGGTGTCCTGGAATCAACATGTCATCTCCTTTTCCGTTGCGCCGTTTTTGGCAGTGTGTGGCACAGGGTCTATCAGTGGCTTGGTATTTCATTCATCTCTCCAGACTCTGTCCTTGATCATCTTCACCAGTTTGGCCACATGGCAGGGTTACCGTGTTATACACATTCTTTCTTCAAAGTTATCTGGCATGTTTGCGTTTGGACTGTTTGGAAGGAAAAAAACAACAAGATTTTCAAAGACAAAGTAGAAGATTTGGCACAACTTTTAGATAAAGTGAAGTTTGTGTCTTTTTCTTGGTTAAAGGCTAATAGGCTAACTTCAACTTTCAATTATAATGACTGGTGGCGACACCCTTTAATTTGTATGGGTGTTATGGAGTAGTGTTTCTTTTCTTCTTTTTTGTGTCTGTTTTGTCCGGCAACATACAACTCGAATTTGTATTCTTGGTGATTTTTAATCTCATTTTGGCTTCTTCAAAAAAAAAAAATTGTTGTGTTAGTCTTTTGGAATAAAAATTATTTTATTGTTTTTTCAAAAAATGAGATATTAATAAATTCTATTATTTTTTAAGAAGTTGTAACAAATAAACTTTTAAAAGTGATTACTTTGTTTAAAAAAATTGTAAAAAAAAAACCTCAATACAAGATCTCCCAAAGAGACTCTTAATCTCACAATAGACAGACATGAATAGTTAAAAGAGAATCACTTTTTTTATAAAGAGAATTCAGGGTGAGGGGATGATCCAGTACAAGGTAGAGAAAACATTCGAACTCAAAGATACTTATAAATAAATTTACATTTATCTCTCTCCAATGACATTTACGGGTCTCGAATTATGAACCTCCAGGTCCAAGACCAAACCCTTGAAATTAAAAGAGAATCACCTTCATGTCTCCTATATTTTTCATCTCAAATAACAATTATTGATTTTAAAATAATCACACAATTATTTTATTTTCATACGTTATACATACATATGAGACTATAAGACAAAATCATTACTTCAAGTAATTCTTCCTAAAAAAATAAATTTACTTCAGGTAATTCTAGGAAATTTAGGTGAAGGGCACAAAACAAATGAGGTTTTTTCTATATTTTACAAATCTATGACTCATGCACTACAAGATTGTGATCAAGTTGTTACTACATAGCTAAAAACCATTTTATATAGGATAAAAACCAGTTAGCAACCTACTATTTAACCACCTCAGTTACTTAATTAATATAAAAAATACTCATCAAATAACCACTCACACATTCATCTCTTGTGACACATTAAATAATCCATATGGAGCTAATTTTACATGTCTTAAAGTGAGACAAGACATGAATCTCACAATAATGTCCCTTTTAGGAATAGATGCAACATGGGAGGGTTAGTGATATTGATATGCATGATTGTTTCATGGATAATCTTACATAGATGGAGTCAAAGGAACAAAAAAGGACCCAAAACTTGGCCATTTCTTGGAGCTGCAATTGAACAATTGATGAACTATGATAGAATGCATGATTGGCTTGTCCAATATTTTTCCATGTCTAAAACTGTTGTGGTCCCCATGCCGTTCACTACTTATACATACATTGCTGATCCTGTTAATGTTGAACATGTTCTTAAGACCAACTTCAATAATTATCCAAAGGTAATCGTTTTTTTTCACTTCAATAGCCCTTGTTTGAATTCACTTTTCTAAGAGACAAACATATTTTAGATACATACACATCATTTTGACATGTTTATCTAATTCCAAATTTTTGCCTCCAAATGTAATTTTCTCTCTCAAATTTACTGCAAAATTCATTTTAGGTAACTATTAAAATATGAATCATTTTACATTTCATTCACTTTTGCCAAAACAATTTTCTAAAAAAAAAACTCTTAAAATCAATTTTCTTTACCGCAAAATGTTGTTTGGCTTTGCTGTGACAAAAGTTAATTTTGAATGGATTGATTTTATAAAATTTAGTTAAAAGTGAGTTGAATGTAAAATGATTTATGTTTATATACATTTATATAAAAACAAATTGAACAATAGCCCAAGGCTACAAACTCAATTATCGAGACAAACACTATGAATTTTAGTTTCAACTTAACTAGAGAACATTCCAAACATGTTATAATCAATTTAGAACGTCATCTAAAAGTGGAACCACACTTATGGGACAAATGTGGGTGTGGAATCAAGTTTAATGTTAATTTTCTCTTTACTTGCATAATATTAATTCTTTGGATGGATATACTTATGATTGTGAATGTAGGGTGAAGTGTACCATTCATATATGGAGGTTCTACTAGGACATGGGATATTTAATGTTGATGGAGAGCTTTGGAAGAGACAAAGGAAAACTGCAAGCTTAGAATTTGCATCAAGAAATTTGAGGGATTTTAGCACCAAAGTTTTCAAAGAATATGCTTTAAAACTCTCTACCATTTTAAGTCAATCATCTTTTCTCAACCAACAAATAGACATGCAGGTACTACTAAATACAAACATTCTTGATTCTTAATTCTTATAATTTAGTTTAAATGCGCTTTTGATTTCTCTATATTAACTGAAATAGAATTTTAGTCCCCAAAACCCTATTACAAATTTTTTCCCACTTTCATTGATCAAACACAAACCTATTCTTTTGATCTCCTAGTTTCTTGTTCAAATAAACAATGTCACATTATTTCTTTAGTTGTAAGAAATAGTACTAGATGGTGCAACTGACAATGTTTCAAATGTGATTTTGTAGGAGTTATTGATGAGAATGACATTAGACTCCATATGTAAAGTTGGTTTTGGAGTGGAAATTGGAACATTGAATCCTAATTCACCAAACAATTCTTTTGCTCAAGCTTTTGATACTGCTAATATAATTGTAACACTTCGCTTTATTGATCCCCTATGGAAAATTAAGAAAATTTTAAATCTTGGCTCAGAAGCACAACTTGATAAGAGCATCAAAATCATTGATGATTTCACTTACTCTGTAATAAGAAGAAGGAAGGCTGAGATAGAGGATGCTAAAAAGAACGGCCAACAAAACCAGGTACTACGTATTAATTTTATGGTTCTAAACTGTAGTTGTGGTCATAGTTGCAGTTGCGATGTGAACCTTAATATTGCGCCAAAATGCTAACAAATGAGGTAGCCAGTTCAACTAGTTGAGTTCGTAACTGGTCAATAAGTCAATCCATCAACCGCGATCAGTTCTCGGTTATTTGGTTCAACTGTGGTCTAATAGATTGAATCAACTTAACCATGACCAAAGGTCTCACAAGTTTGATATCTGGTTTTGTTTTTAAAAAATTTATATTAACATATAACTCTTATCTTATTAAAAAACAGGTAAAAAATGATATATTATCAAGATTCATTGAATTGGGAGAAAACCATGCAAGTGACAAAAGTTTGAGAGACGTTGTTTTGAACTTTGTGATTGCTGGTAGAGACACAACCGCAACAACTCTATCATGGGCTATATATATGGTGATGACACATTCCCATGTTGCTGAAAAACTTCACTTAGAGCTCAAAACTTTTGAGGAGAATCAAGCAAAGGAAGAGAATGTTACCTTACCTCAATGTGATGATAAAGATTACCATGAATTGTTCAATCAAAGAGTAGTACAGTTTTCTAAGTTATTGAATAAAGATTCACTAGAGAAGTTGCATTATTTGCATGCAGTCATAACTGAGACACTAAGATTGTATCCTGCGGTTCCTCAGGTATGCATTTTTTGGATCTAAATATGGTAGTTTTGTAATGAAAATTGAAAACATGAAACATAATCTCAAAACATGTTGTTTTAAGTATATCAATAACCATTACTAATAATGTTTTTGTGCAAATATCAATTGTTGATTGAAGGATCCCAAGGGTGTGATAGAGGATGATGTGTTACCAGATGGTACCAAAATAAAAGCAGGAGGGATGGTAACTTATGTTTCATACTCGATGGGAAGAATGGAATATAATTGGGGGCCTGATGCAGCTTCATTTAAACCTGAGAGATGGTTCAAAGATGGTGTTCTTAAGAATGAATCTCCATTCAAATTCACAGCATTCCAGGTAAATAACTAACCTATAATTTTTTTGTCAACTCAGTGTAAGCTATTTAGGCTCGTTATCAGACTAGTTGTTGAATCAACAGGGGTATTTAATTTTTTTTGGGCTACAACCAGTGTGGTAAAACCGCCAAACTGGTATAAAAGTTCGGTGCACCAATTATGCATTTCTAAACTGAACCATACCGTACCAAACTGCTATTATCAACTCATTAGGACCATTAAATAACAAAAAGTCAAACAGATTATCAGGATTGTTTAAAAAAAACCAAACTACCGAACTGAACTGCTTTGAAAATAACAAACAATGACATATAGTTCACGAACCGAACTGAACTGCCTAGGAATTTATAATAACAATGTAATTTACTGGGAGAGAGTCATGCTGTCACTTCTCTACCTTGTCGGTAGTTAACATATTTTTTGAATTCATAATAACAATGTAATTGTGAAGAAGGTATTGTAAGTTTTGAACCAAGATGTGAAATTATTAAACACTTAAGTTTTATTTTCATTTTGATTACACAGGCAGGACCAAGGATATGTCTAGGTAAAGACTCTGCATATCTTCAAATGAGGATGGTGTTGGCTATTTTGTGCAGATTTTACAAGTTCAAGTTAGTGCCAGATCATCAAGTGAGATATAGAATGATGACTATTTTATCAATGGCACATGGATTAAAGGTTACCGTAGAGAAACGTTCTTGAGATGCTGCCTTATATTATAATTCAACTTGTGACCAATTGACTCATCGATTCGATTAGTAACTTAAGTCGAATAATGACATAAGAACTTCTTGTGAATTATATTTTTATACATAAGTGTATTTCTAAATCATAATAGTTATTGTGGATAAGAGTTGAATCTGAGAATGGTCAGAAATTGATCAAAAGTTAGGTTTCCTATCTTCATGAGTGAAGTAAACAACGTCTTTGCTTTATATGTGTTGTAACGTAAACTACTGTTTTAGGTTGCAAGCGGCAATCATGAGGTGCATGTTCTCTTTGTTTTATAACTAATGCTAATAATAACAATGCTTTCTTGTGATGACTGATGATGTACTCGTGAGTTGAGTGTATTGTGTAATTATAAAGTTCATCACTATTAACCTATTATTTTCCTTTATAAGAAAGTTGCTTATTTTGAAATATTCAATCTTTCTGTAGGCAATGTTCAGTATATTTAACACTTAACTTTTTGATTTCTTAGATTATTATTATTGTTCATCATTGAACAAGTAATTTAATTTTTGATTTGGATCGTTGTCTCACTTCATAAACGATCCAAACCACACTGCGAACACCCTTACAAGCACCCACCGATAAGTTATGAATGAAAATCACATTATTTGTGCTTGTATTTAATGAATCTTCAGAGTGCGGACACACTCAAACAAGGGGAAAGCCTAATTGTACTGTAACTCCATTTTCCTTTACTTCCATCATCTAATTATGATCATAAATAAATAGAAACAAATTACACTTACAATTCATCTGAACAACATGGAGGCACCAAGAAGCCTTTGAAACCTTATATGAGATTAGTGTTTGGTATTTCAACTAGGAAATGAGAAAAGCATAAAACTTCAACTTCATATGCTTTTAAGTACACAACTGAGAGAAAGACTTAGAGGCATAAAGCTATAAACCTTCCTTTGAATTCAAACTATGTATCTAACATCAAATTATGTGCTCTCTCTAAGTATTGAGACAGACAGACGGTCAAATTCAATCTCTCATTATAAGAAATCTCTGTTTGAAGCCTGTAAATCATGATTAGTGCTGCTAGCTAGCGCTATCATTGCTGTTGCAGACAACATTTGCTCTTTCCTCATTTTCAAAACCTGCAACACCACCACTATGAGAACCTTCCACTTTGGGACAAATGCGTCGCGGAGGTTTTGATACTGAATTGTCCCGACTTCTACCGCGCTTCTCTTTTTTGTCTAGATATCCAAAGGCAAAAGCTTCCAGCACTTTTTTTGTTGGTGGTCGGTTTCTTGTGCTCGTCATCCGGGCTTGCATGTCAAGCTGGTGGTCTGAGTGATCAACCGGTTCGACATTTGTCCCTACACTAACCTCGCCTGATTCCTTGATTGTATCAGTTTTCTGTATCTCAGACACTTCATTCACAAAAGGTTCATCAACATCAACTTCTGGTGAGAAAGGTAATTTAAGGTCAATCATAGTCCATGGCTGAGGTTTCTGATGTTGTTTCTTTGTGCCGGAAGAAGTAGCACCAGGAATACTTTCTCTGCAGATGAATGAGCTGGGATTTGACAGAGGTTCTGTTAATTTTTTCATCACCTGAGTTGGAAAACCTTGAAGGTACACTGTCACTAGATTTTGGGTTGTAAAGACGGTCACTGTCCATGGCTGAGGTTTCTTGATTTACTCTGGGAGCCACAGAGTGAGCAGTTACAATCTCACAGAGTTGTCTGGATCGCGACAGAAACTGACCTCCTCTTGTTTTTTTTAAGGCTACATGCAGCTACGCTCCCTTTTTTCTTTTTTTTTAATAGGACCTAGATCAATTATGTTATCAGATGAAGGTGCAAGCATTGCATACGCTTTTCCCATTGGTATTTCTGGGCGAACCGGATCGGCTTGGTTGATTTTACATAATAAAGCCAAGGACTAAATTGGCCTCTTCGATTTCAGTCCAGGTATCAGTTCGAGAACCATGAACAAGAATCTTCCCTTTATGTCTACTGCCAATAGCCTCAAGTTTAGGATTCAACTTCTCATGGTCCAAGTCATTTTGAGTCTCTTATGCGTTCTTGTTTTAGAGATTCAATTTTATTGATGACTCCAGTTGACTTGCATTCGTGTTTTGGTGGACTGTCATTGTTGTTCTCTGCTCCATACTTTATCCAAATTATTTGAAAGTTATGCTTCATTGGTGTTCCTTTGAAACCAACAATACTCAGATGTTGTTCAACCTGGTACAGATATTTCTGGATCACCAAAAACACCTTAAGCAATGGACAACTCTGGAAGAAGTGATTGTTCATCTGGTTGCTCATCAATACCATTCACTAGGTTATAATTAACTTGAACTGCATTCACCTGTCCAAAATGTTAAATATATTTGGTTCTAAGGCAAATTGAGTTTGCTCTTCTCTTTTTTATGAACATCACTTAAACTATATTGTTCAAATTTAAGATTTTCAACCTGATAAAGTTTTTGTAATGAAGTGATAGCAGAAACAAACTAGCAAGAATACATACAGCTTATCATAATGGGTGGATTTGTGAATGAGAGAGAACAGCTTTTGGTTGTGGATGTACAAAACAAAGGTGAAAAAGAGAAAGGTTTAGCAAGTCCCACATCGGCTAGTGTAGCAGGAAACGTAAGCTTCTTGTGTTATAAAAAGAAAGAGCTTCTCTGAATTTAAATCACGGAACCGTGTGATAAGCACAAAGCGAACTATTCTTTCGCCTTTTACTAAAGAATACCGTGTGCGTGTCACTATAAGCGGTATACGATTATTTTTGGAAGGGTTCTCGAAAAGAGAGCCCTGCAATATAGTTCAATTTTTTATTTGTTGTTCTTACGCTCATGGGAGTGGTGGAAAGAAAATTCTTGTTAAATCAAATTAAGTGTATCCAACAAGAAAGTCAAATTAAAGTCAGTTTTTATTTAAGCTAAAGATTCTTTTTAAAGAAGGTATTTACATCAATGTCCATTTAATACTGGCAGAACGATATTCTTTTTGATATGTACTTTAATTATACAAGAGGAATAGCTAACATGTGTCATGCTAAAAATAAAAATTATCTATTAAAAATTGTGCTAATCAAACCGGTCAAGTTTTTTCAGCACAAGCAATTTCAAAAAAGACTCAAAGTGCAATTACAAAATAAATATACATATCGATTTTTTTTCACATAACGTATGCATATTCTCGTATGCATATTCTCCTGTGCGTGCTGAAAAGTACGTTTGTTTCTTTCTTTTTAAATAAATATACATATCGAAAAATCAAGCTAAAAAAGAAAAGATGGTTAAACCACATGATGGTTCAACCACGAATAAGACTAAAATTTAATTTTTTTCACATAACGTATGCATATAAAGTACGTTTGTTTCTTTCTTTTCAGATAACACACAAGAGAGCCAAATAATCTTCATTCATGAACATGCATGCCTCGAAAAGCCACCTGAACAACAAAAATGCTTAAGATATTATGTAGGTCAGATACCTCTCTGGGTCCTTTAAGTTTTACGTTTGTTTCACATAGGTCCTTTAAGTTTCTAAGGTTTCAGTTAGATCCTTTAAGTTTCGAGTTTGTTTCGGATAGGTCCTTTAAGTTTATAAGGTTTCAAATAGGTCCTTTAAGTTTCGAGTTTGTTTCAGATAGGTCCTTTAACTTTGGCTTAACGGAGGTTGATAG
>Ga0315913_1006073_pt1 | contig 14657 bp, 6 predicted proteins | sample MpolsnodulesMG_FD_207736 | JGI IMG/M metagenome (GOLD analysis project Ga0315913, IMG submission 207736) | Medicago polymorpha root nodule microbial communities from Los Angeles, California, United States - small nodules | ecosystem: Host-associated > Plants > Roots > Nodule | place: USA... | reverse complement strand
AGTCTCTCAAGATCATTTGAAAAACAATCCTCATCAAAGGGAAATTGTGTATATTGGATGGAAGAGACCTTCAAATGGTTGGATGAAACTCAATTGTGATGGAGCGTGCAAAGGTAAAGGGGAGTTTGCTGGGTGTGGCGGTATTTTACGTCAATCTGATGGAAGATGGATCAAGGGATTTAGTCGCAAAATTGGAGCTTGTGATGCTCTGCATGCTGAGATGTGGGGTCTTTATCTAGGGTTTGATATGGCTTGGAGTGAGGGTTTATCTCACGTGATCGTTGAGAGTGACTCAAAAGTGCTTATTGATACGGTTACTAACAATTGCAAGATCAATGGAACCATCCCTTCTCTGGTTTGATGTATTCAGGAGATCCTTCAGCGAGATTGGCATGCTCAGGTTATTCACACTTGGCGGGAAGGCAACAAATGTGCTGACTGGCTGACAAATTTTAGCCTATCATTGAATTCTTGGAATTTGGTTGTTTTGGAGTCTCCACCCAATGAACTTCAAAGACTCATTTATGATGATATTTCTGGGACTTGCATGCCTAGGAATCTGCGTGTAATTTAGTTTTTTTTCTCTTTCTTTTGGGCCGTAGGCCCTCTTTTGTAACTAAAAAAAAAAAAACTCAATTTTGTGACACGTTTCTTAGAAAAAATGGAGTAATGGTTTATTTATGCATAGTGACGTGGCACCACGTGGATTGTGAATAAAGAAAAAGAAACAAGTGAAAGTCAAAGAGGAGAAGGCATTGCCTCCGTGGAAGTGGGAACCACCAGTAGATTGATCACGGACTGAACTAAGTTAAGCTGCAAGCATCAAGCAGGATATACCACTCATTCGTTTCATTAAGATTTGATAATGACGTCCTTGCTGACGTCTTCTATCTAATACGAATAAGTATCTTTCTGAAAAAGTAGACAAAGCAAAAAGATACAAAATACAGTATTAAAGTAACTTTAGGGGTGCACGGTCTCTATGCTACGTAGTATTTGTGTGCATTTTTTTCCAAATTTCTAAATCTAATCCACGAAAAATAACGACCTCTTAAAGATTATTTTATTTCATATAATTTTATATAGATTATACTATAGACTGTACCTCCCTCAGTAATGTATGGACGGGCATTGCTATATAGTTATTGACTATTGAGTAGAGTAGAAAGGTCGTTGTTTGAGAATGAACGGGCTAAGAGGCGAAAGAGCGCCTCTTTTGGAGGCTGAGCGCGGTGGTGTAAGTCAATTTCTTTCTTTCTCTTCTATCCATAATAATCCCTTCTTCATCCTTTATTTATTTAGATTATGCACGTTTTTATTGTTTAAGAGTTAAGACTACTCTACTAGTATTGTTATATGAAACTGTAGTCCCCCACCCCCGATTCATTCATGCTTATTGGTTATGCATTTATTATTATCATTACAATACAAAAACGTCCAAAATTATTTTGTACCCTGCATTTATCCTTGTACACTTGTTTACTACTCTATTCGTTGTTTTCTTATATTATTATAGGTAAGGGGAAAGAAACGCGACGATTCCACGGCAGCAGATCAAGTATCAGACCTTGAACATGGTGATGGCGTACCGGTAATCATATCATACCCCCTTATTATTTATTATCCTGGACAATTGTTAACTTTATTATGTATTAATATTTCAGGCTGCACATGTGGGTTTCTTTAGAGTCTTTTCACTTGTAAGTAGCCACTGGCTTAGTTGTTTCATTTATGTATTGCTTCCATTTTTATTTTATTTTTTTAATTAAGATTGTTAAAGTTACTTCTTTTTTTCTGTTTTGTAAAATAATCACAGGCAAAGCCTGAGGCTGGAAAATTGGTCATTGCTACGGTAGCTCTGTTGATTGCAGCCACGTCAAGTACCTTAGTTGTATGCATCATTTACTCTTTTTTCTGTTACTCCAACACGTATCTATATTACTTGCTCCCACTCTATAGATTTTATAAAGTTAAAGGTTCGCTCTTACGAACATGAAAATATGTGCTTCTGCAGCAAAAATTTGGTGGGAAGATAATTGACATTGTCTCAGGAGATATAAGAACACCTGAGGAGAAAGATGCAGCATTAGAAGCTGTCAAGAACACCATACTAGAAATCTTTCTCATTGTTGTCATCGGGTAAGTATGATCCTTACGATCACCTGTACTTTTCAACTCATCATGTAGTTTTATCTTATAATGATCTCAAATGGTTTACTGAGTAATCTGAGTTTTACAGTTCAGTTTGCTCCGCACTTCGAGCCTGGCTTTTTTATTCTGCCAGCGAAAGGGTTGTTGCGCGGCTAAGGAAGAATTTGTTCAGTCACCTTGTAAACCAGGTAATTTGTTTGTTTCTCTTCAATCGTGTTACTTTTGATAACTTGGAGAGTTGAAAATTTTAAATTTTGTAGCTTTTAATCAGTAATGACCCTTTATCCCACGTTAAATGTGTGTTTGTTAATTCACGGATGATGGTTTTTCAGGAAATAGCTTTCTTTGATGTTACACGGACCGGGGAACTTTTAAGTAGGCTATCTGAAGATACACAGATCATTAAGAATGCTGCAACTACCAACCTCTCAGAGGCCTTGAGAAACTTGTCAACTGCATTTATTGGTCTCAGCTTCATGTTTGCAACATCATGGAAGTTAACGTGTGAGTAATATGTGCAGCACCTACACACCCATCAAGGCATACCAACCATTGAACCAATCAAATTCATGAAAATTAATTATATATTTTTAATACTTAACAGCATATTAAGTAAGATTAGAATCATAAACTCATAAAAAATCTAATTAGATGAAATTTCAATTGAGCAAAATGACACAAAACTACATGTACTACAAGTTAAAAATATTTAATAAGAAATACTAAATAATAACAATCCTTATGTGGACTGTGCATGTGAGATTTTATTCTCATTTTTATTCTTGATTGAATAAAAAAAATCAAACTGATTTGTCACCGTTGGTTTTTCTTGTTTTTAAACTGGTTGAAAAGGTTCTCTTATTGTCAGGTTTTTCGGATTGTCTGGACAAATTGACAAGTTTTTTGACGGATTTGGTCTGGTTTTTTAATCTAAGATTTATCCTAACGTGTGTTCTCTCTCTTGACAATATCTTATAGTATTGGCTCTGGCTGTTGTACCTGTTATTTCTGTCGCTGTTCGTCAATTTGGTCGTTTCCTGCGTGAACTCTCTCATAAAACTCAAGCTGCAGCTGCAGTAGCTTCTTCAATTGCCGAGGTATGTCTCTCCCATTAAACAGATTAGAATAGCTTCAAGTGTTTTTCATAGGAGAAGATATGCTAACCGATTTAAATTTTGTCTGTGTTGCTTAGGAATCCTTTGGTGCAATAAGAACAGTTAGATCTTTTGCTCAGGAAGATTATGAAATAGAACGCTACTCTGAGAAAGTTAACGAGACTCGATCACTTGGACTTAAACAGGCTGTGAGTTAGTCATTCATATTTTGATACACATGCTAATGTTCAATTTTATTGCCCGTATTTAATCTTGTCTACTTTGTTATACAGAAAGTTGTTGGACTCTTCTCCGGAGGTCTTAACGCAGCATCTACACTTTCAGTTATTGTAGTTGTTATATATGGAGCTAATTTGACGATCAAGGGTTCCATGACCTCGGGTGATCTTACATCTTTCATTCTTTATAGTCTCTCAGGTATTTTCCTCTTTCTATTTTTTCCTTTTCCAAGCTAAAGAGTCCTTATCCACAATTGAAAATATGTTAAGTTGCTAGTTGTTTTTCTTCTTTATTTAATGCAGTTGTGATTTGATCTGTTGTATTCGAATTCGAGCTGCCAGTTTTGTACTTATGTTGACTCAATTACTTTGCCTTGTAGTTGGATCTTCTATATCTGGTTTGTCGGGATTGTATACTGTAGTTATGAAAGCTGCCGGCGCTAGCAGAAGGGTATTTCAACTGTTGGATCGTGCCTCATCAATGCCTAAGGCAGGAGATAAATGTCCTCTGGGGTCAGTTACATAAATTTCCTACAGTATTTTCTTAAGTGAATTTCAGAATTTAAATATACCCCTTTTTAGCTTAAAATATTTTTCGATTTAAGAAATTGGTGATCTCTTAAAATGAGAAGTGATATTAAATGTCTATTATTGTAGTGATCATGATGGGGAAGTGGAACTAAATGATGTATGGTTTTCCTATCCATCACGCCCTAATCATATGGTGCTCAAGGTAGCTCTTTCCTTCTAGTTTTGTGTTCTAGTGATATAACTTTAGCGGTAATAATTAAAACAAAGTATAATTCTCTGCTCTTTTCTAGGGCATTAATATAAAACTGCAACCTGGCTCAAAGGTTGCTCTTGTTGGTCCAAGCGGTGGCGGAAAGGTTAGTTCATATTTTCCTGTGATCATCGTTTCTTACTTTTTCCTTTGTTCCATTGGTTATTTTGGCAGCTCATCATTCCAAAGGTTATCATTAAAAATGCTTTAATAGAAGCATAGAAAAAGAAAAGTATAGTAAAGTGGATGCGAATAACATCATGTGCATTAATTTACTCGGTTCTTGTTTGTGCAGACTACAATTGCAAACTTAATTGAAAGATTTTATGACCCAACTAAGGGAAATATTCTCGTGAATGGTGTTCCTCTGGTAGAGATATCACACAAACATTTACACAGAAAGGTATTTCTTTTATTTTAATATTTGGCTCTTCAAATAGTTTTGTATTTCTATTTATTGCCAAACACTGTAAGTCTGTATCAATTAATAATTCGGCACAAAGCAGCTGTTCCGCCATGTAACCATGGTTTAATATATGATATGTGTATGATCTCAATATAAATTTAACCCTCCAAGATCTAATTTATTTTTGTGATTTCGATAACTAAAGTGGTTTGCTCCCATATTTGCAGATCAGCATAGTTAGTCAGGAGCCTACACTCTTCAATTGTTCCATAGAGGAGAACATAGCTTATGGATTTGATGGCAAAATTGAGGACGCTGATATTGAAAATGCAGCTGTAATATTTATTGTCTTCTTTCACTAACGAGACAACATCTCTCTCCCATCTTTCATTTGCTCATGATTATTATCTAATTGAATGCAGAAAATGGCCAACGCGCACGAATTTATATCAAATTTTCCAGAAAAATACAAGACCTTTGTTGGAGAACGAGGCATAAGGCTTTCCGGAGGACAGAAACAGAGAATAGCAATTGCTAGAGCGTTGCTTATGGACCCAAAAATTCTCTTACTGGATGAAGCCACCAGTGCCTTAGATGCTGAAAGCGAATACTTGGTGCAGGTGAGCTAACACATTATTTGTCTGAGTTTATTTTTCCAGCTTCACGAACATGTAAAATTTTCCTATCACTGTGGTTTGCGCAATAAGCTAAAAGATGTAATGAACACGGTGCAGGATGCTATGGATTCTATCATGAAGGGAAGGACAGTTCTAGTCATTGCTCATAGGTTATCAACTGTTAAAACTGCTAATACAGTTGCAGTTGTTTCTGATGGTCAAATAGTTGAGAGTGGCACTCATGACGAGCTTCTCGAGAAGAATGGTGTTTATACTGCATTAGTCAAGAGACAACTACAGACAACAAAAACCGAAATCTAATCTATGCCTAGCCAAGAATGGTGTTTATACTGCACTAGTCAGGAGACAACTACAGACAAAAAAACCAGATAACCGTTGCCAGTTACCATGGTACTTTTGAGAACACTCCAGTCTGCTCGCAGACCGTAGAGGGGAGGAGACACTTTATACGTCGACACACAAGTTCTAAGTTAAAAAACTTGCTCCTTATATTGAGCATTATGTTTATCTAAACTTAATTTGAGCAAGTTTGCTTGGCATAATCTAAAGTTAGCTTTGCATGCTAGTCAGATAAATCAAAATGCTGCAAGTTAAATGAAGTTGCTTAAATCAAATGTAACTTATGGCCAGTTTGGAGTGACTTATTTGAGCTCATCTACTGACATAAGTTTGAGAGACTGTTTGGGGGAACTTATGAAAACAGCTTATGACAATTTTCAAAAAAAAAATTAGCTTATTTTCATAAATTCTCTAATATAGTTTATAAAAAAAACTTATAGCATATACAAAAAAGAAAACTATTTCATCTTTTGATAAAGAAATAGCTTATGTAAGCTTGTCAATAAGCGCTTATTTCATGGTAAGCACTTGTGTTATAAGCTGCAAATAAGTCGTGTATCCAAACATGCCCATAATTTGCGAATCAAAATAATAATGTACGTAACAAGCTTGTTTTATGCACGACTTGTGGGAGTGAACCAGAGAAAACGTGCAGCTAGGGATTTCATAAGAAATTCAGAACTCATTAATGAGAAAAATATGAATCAATCCTTCAAAAATAAAATGAGAAACATATGAATCAAAGCATTTCTATTTAATTGAATGAGGAACAACTTTTAGAGTAAGTATTTATAGAAACTGCACAATTGCATGGTTATGGTCCACAAAAGAAAGTCTGCTATCTTATTAACAAATTAAAATAAGGGAAATATTAACTAGTGACTGGGGCACTAGTTAAGGAGATTAATATATAAAAAATTTATTGGGAAATGATGAAAGGGGAACATTTCCACTTTATGAAAGTTAAAAAGTTGTTGTAAAAATTTCTATTTTTAACTTTCTTAACTAGTAGTCTAGTACCTCAGAGGTGTCTCTGGCAAAGACACCGTTTAACATAACCTTTTTTATAAAAAGATAAGAGGATGTATATACTTCCCATAATTTTTTTTTAATGTCTTCTTGTCTTTGACCTAACACAACATTGTTAGTTCTAATACCAACACATCTTATCTAGTTATTTTTTTTGGTTTAACTTCCATTTATCTAATGAATTTCTTTTTGATTTCCTTCGAAGTTTAGTTTCATCAAAAAGATTTTCATAGTTGAAGTTGAATCTATTTTGTTGGTGAACAATCTCTTTAACAATTGAGTCAACTTTCGTCGATGATGCCATCAAAATAACTTACAATGAACACGTTGATAATATTATATTGAAATCAATTCATCTAGATTTCAAATTCAAAAATTGTTTTTTACCAAAGATCTCAAATTCAATATTTTAGATTTATAAAATTGATCTTTAGATAAAGAAAGGTAGCATCATATTTTTAACACGCATTCAATACAACCCTTTAAAATTTATTTCAAACGAATCTACTATATTTACATGCAATCAATGAGCTTCAACCACCCAAAAAACTTGACCACATTACAATCTAAATTCCTAAAAAGCAGTTGAAAATAACCACTTTCTGTTTAAAAAAAAAAAAAATCACTTTTTACTCCTTCCAAATAAACGGGATTCTCAACCCTTCAGCTAGCTTATGATCAAACAGTGAACAAAAAAATGCAGAGCTTAGTTCGGCGGTTCACGGCGGTAACACGCCACCACCACCACCACCACCGCCCTCAACCCAACCTCACCTTCAACCCACACCGTATCTCCCACACTCGTCCTTCAACTCACATCGCCCAACCTTCCAATATAAATAACCACATTCCTTCACCTTCCTCCGCCATTCACTCATGGCGTTTCCTTTCCACCAAAATTCGTTCCTCTCTCTCCCAACCAATGATCGTTCGAAGAAACTATCTCTCGATTGCCAAAAGCATCATTGATCGTAGCTTTCCCAGAGTTCATTTTCATCGACAGAACTACATTTCAAATTGGAATAGTAATTCGTTTCGGAGTGGTTGGTAATTTTCCGTCAGATTCTCTATACCCGTTCATTTCTTTACAATCTGAATTTATTCAATCTCAATTGTGATTTTAATTTGGACTGAGATTTAGTTTAGGGTTTATGAGGGTTTTGCTTCTATATTTATTTTTATCTGTTATTTATCACCTGAATTTTACCAACTTTGAAAATTTCAATCTTTTTGCTTATTACTAATTCTTATGCTCATTAGTAATCATTATTTATTACTCTATAATGTTGACACCAGTTGTAATTTAAGAACATGACATAATTGAACATGACATTATTGAACGTAATCACATGTGTAGTGTCGAACACCGGACACGCCTTCAATCAGAAGTTTAGGTGCTATAGAGGTTTAGGCTTTTACGTGTTATATGGGATTTCAATAATATAATTTGTCATTTTTACAGGAGATCATGGCTAAACAGGCTGACACCAAATGACATGGTTTTGGGGTTGATTGTAGCTAATGTTGCTGTTTTTTTATTTTGGAAGATAGCAACTCAAAATTTTATGCTAAATAACTTTACAGTGAGTTTCTTGATTTAAAATTTTATTCAACTTAATTGTACTTGTCGATATATTTGCCCAACATTTGCTGCTTTATATGTAACACCCGCCTGTTATATTGGTTTATCAAATGTATGTTTCTTAGGAAAGTTGTCAATACAATTGTATAATTTGTATTATTGCAAGTGTATGATCTATTACTATTATCTTTAGAGATGTATGATGTATCAGTGTTCTTGCCTTATTTTTATTGAGGATAGAAAGATAAAATATACTTCTGCTTTAAACAATTCCAAACAGCCAGAGCATCATAATATTTTAGTAATTGTTTCTGGATTGGCACTTTACCAGCTGTTGAAGGATGAAATTGATAAATGTGTTGTTTTGATGTTTTTGCCTGCGTGTATTTAACTTCATCTAGAGTGCTGATTCATTTATTTTCTGTTCACAGATCTCTTTGGACAATATTAAGAGTGGACGCTTGCACACTTTGATTACCAATGCATTCAGTCATGTAGATGCCTGGCATTTAATGTCCAACATGCTTGGACTCTACTTCTTTGGATTGAGTGTGCGGTTTCTTGTTCTCATTTTTTATCATTATTTTTCTCTCATATGTTCACTTTTTTCTCCTTTTCCTTACCTTAGTAATATTTTGTTTTAGGTTGGTGTCTGCTCTAGACTCACATTCACCATAAAACAGAGAATAATAAGTCATATGGTTATGAAATTTGGAGTCTGATATTTAAGTTGAAATGCAATAATTTTGACAAAAAAAATAAAAAAAATATCTGAAGTTCTTAGGTAATCTAGATAGATTATCAGGCATTCAGGCTTGTTTGTTTAGGTGGCAATTTCAGATCTTCTGTCTCTTGAAAATTGTTTGTTTGGATCACTCATCAAATGATTTATCTTGAGCCACTTCATTCGTCAGATGATTTATTTTGAGTACATTGTATATAACTAATAATTAGTTAGTAATCATGCAGCAAGCTTTTATTTATAGATAATCTTTTTTCCCAATCACTTTTGTCTTTAAATTTTAAATATATGCAAAATGCTAATAACTACTTTATATCATGCTACGTATATTATGCAATTTCATGTTTTCTCTTTAATTTCTGGGTTATATGACTGGATATGCCTATTTCATATTTTTCCTTTTCTTTTTGTAGGTTTATGTACTCCTTCTGATTAATATGTTTTATTCATTTTATGACTTCTTCGTATCCCTGTTACTAGATGTTAGATTTAGGAAGAAAACCCCCGTATATGTGGAATTTGAGTTTGTAGTTTAAGCAATATCTACTAATTGTTGGGACTTTTAATACTACACAATTTGAAGACTGTGATTTTACCACTAGCCATCCTCTCAATTTTCGTATTACTGATATTTGTTCTTTTTCTCGAATTTTGTAGTTAATGTAATGTCTTTTTCATTTATTTGCCTTACTTTTTGGTAGACAGTAATAGATTTAATTATTCGATAGTGACATGTAACTTGACTTGTTAAGAACATCAGTTTGAGTAACCAGTTATTTGTTTTCCTCTGCAACCAGTTATTTATACCATTAGCTTCATTAACCTTTAACTCTTTTCAATTGGGCTTTGAGCAGATTGCAAGTAAATTTGGACCTGAATTTCTGCTGAAGCTATATCTTGCTGGCGCAATCGGTGGTTCTGTTTTCTATCTTGGGCATCAATCCTACAAGTCTCTAACATCAAAGGTCTAGTGATGATTAGAAAGGAGCCTTTCTGCCAATTCTAAAACTTTCTTTTAAAAATTTTTTTGGGTGAAACAAAGGAACAAAATCTTGATTTTAAGCCTTCACCAGATGCTAGAAAAAATTGTAATTAATATGCTAATTCATTCTTCAGCCTCAAACCTTTGATATATGAATTTCTCAATTTTACTTTCATTTTGCTTTAAAAGTTTGAAAGCTATTTTTTTGTTGACAAATGTATGGTTTAGTATACGATGATAATAAACATTTTGTAGCTAAGGTGCCTAGTGTATATTTTGTTAACATATGAGCAAAAGTTAATATTTACACTCTTGGTTTGAACTTGTAATCTTTTGATCGAAATACTTTGAAAGATGTGAAAAATCATCATCAACATTTTATTTGACTTAACATTTCTCTGTATCTTGTTTGCAACAGGGCTATGGAGCTATCAAGGCTTCAAAGGAATTAGCATTGGTGAGCTTATAGTAACTATTCTATTACCGGCTTCCCTTCTTCAGGGATTGTAGGACGTGTTATGTAATTACTGATGTTCTTGGTTTCACTAGTTAATTATGATTTATGAGCAATGTGTTTTGAGGGAATGATTTCTACTTTTATTCTGTGTTAATTTCTTTGAAGACTCTTCTATTCAAAAATCAAATTGAATAGGATGTTGCCTCGTAAATTCCATTTTAGGTTTTAAATTATGTTTGTAGTACCTCTATGGAACACAATTGTGTAAATAAGTTTCATGGCCTGTGGGTGTCAATCAACTATTTGACTCAATCAAGTTCGCCAAATTGCAGAAATGTCAATATTTGTTAGTCTTCTTATAGTTAGGTTATCAAGTTTTTTTTTTTAATAACTCAGACCCTTATTTTCAAGTTTTTTTTTTGTATAGTCACTGAATGATTACTTTCATTCATCACTTATGGCATTAGTTAAACTCATTTTTAATTAACAACTTTCCAATGATTAGGGAGCAAGTGGAGCTGTGAATGCAGTTATGCTGCTGGACATATTCCTCAATCCAAGAGCAACTATATACTTGGACTTTTTTATACCAGTTCCTGCAGCGTTGCTGGTAAGCTGTTATCTACCTTGTGATAGGTCAAAAACTGAACTTTGCAGGTCGGAGACTGACATATCCTTTTCTTCTGTGTAATAAAATTATGGCGAATCAAGGGGATCTTTTTGATCGGGAAAGATATGCTGAGGATAATAGAGGTATGATGGACCCTGTCAATCTTGTATTCTTGTATATTATCATGTTTACCTTTTTTCATAGCATTTTCCATCTCAAGTAGCTTAGTTGTCCGAGAAGGATCACCAAACTCGTAGTCATAACTACTTATGCTATGATATCACTATAATTTCTACAAATTTCGAGATTTAGTATACTAAAATCATCAAATTGATGCAATCTAGTAGGTCTGTCCATTGTTATGAAATATCTGTACAAATCACTAGTCTTTTTGTGATCATCTTGATGCTTTAAGCCTGTAGAAAGATGGTGAAACAGACGGCTTTGTTTAGGCAGAGAATTTATTAGATTGTTTTTCTTGTCCTTTATTTTTCCTTTTAATAAAAAAAAAACAGCTACTTACCAGGAAAAACGAAAACCATTATTTTTCTTTCACAGCACATTCCTTCTCAAAAACAAAGCATTAACATTTGGCTAACATTATAAATAATTGTTGGTTTTCAAATTGTAGGGAGACAGTGCGATATCAGGATCTGCACATTTGGGTGGCATTGCAGTTGCAGCCATAGCATGGTCAAGAGTTCGGAAAGGAAGATTCTAAATCCTTTTTCAGACCTCCGCAAAACAAGTTTTTTACTCTGTTAATTATGATGCTATAATCTATCATTTTTAATTAGCAACTATAAATTAGGTGAAGTTATTGGGTTAGATTGTTATTAAAAAATAGTTATTCTGTCAAAAAGAAGTTATTGAGTGAATAGGCAAAAAAAACCCTGAAATTGTAACTTTCGTCAAAAAACCCCTGACTTTTAAGAAACTTCAAAACCCCCCTGAAATTGTCAAACGTTAGTCAATCACCCCCTCCGTTTGTTTTGGCTGTTAAATGACTTTTTTTTTCCTTCATCTTCTTCCTTCCACTTTTTCATCATATTCAACATCACCTTCATCAATATTCATAAAAAATCTAGAAAAATTAGGAGTATTCTTTAAATTAATTTGCTATAGGACGCAAAACACCGGCCTTTGTAATGAAGAGAATCGTCCGGGAGGTATAAGCTTTCCTCTCAGGTAGAGAGTTCATCTTCTTGATGAATGACAAAAGCATGTCGTGGTAATCAATAATAAATAGTCTCTTTTCCACCAAGTTCTTGCTCCAGTAGTTCCTTTGTTATTGCTGATTCAGGAGGGCCATAGATAGTTGGATCTAATTTGCTGCGGATTGGAAACTCCTGCAAAGACCAAAAACACCTTCAATAGTTGGATACTCATGTAACTTCATAATTGGTATGAATAAAAATGAAAACTACCTTCAATTGCTCAATATTCACTGGATTGACTCCAGCTAAGGCTTGCCTTGCAATTCGTTGTCCCGCAACCAAGCAAATCTATCTCCTGTAACAATGCAAAAGGACTAGTTTGTTGAATGAATGTGGTTCTGATAAATACAAGGTTCTAATCTACATATTTATAATTAGTAATCCACTGTCTTTCAATCTTTGTTGATTAACTTAGGTGGTGTTATTGTTGTTGATGGTGGTGGATGTATAATAATGAGATGATGATGATGTTGTTAATGGTTGTTGTTTCTTAAATTTTTTCCTCAACTTTTTATGAATATTGATGAAGATGATGAAAAAAGTGGAATGAAGAAGATGAAGAAAGCAAGAAAAAATAAAAATAATAGTTATTTAACAGCCAAAACAAACGGAGAGGGTAATTGACTAACGTTTGACAATTTCAGGGGGGGTTTGAAGTTTCTTAAAAGTCAGGAGTTTTTTTTACGAAAGTTACAATTTCATGGGGTTTTTGCCAATTCACTCATTTATTATCTTTCTGTGCCTTTTCGTTCATTTTTTAAGAGAACCAATTACATATTTTATTAAATCAACTTGGTATTTTAATTTTATTAAATCAACTTGCTATTTTAATAGAAAGTGGAGGGTAACATTGAGAAATAAAAGTCTAGCCCAGAAAAAAAAAGTATTCCCTTTATATATGATTGGTATAGATCATTGCAAAGACTATAAGTCTTGATCAATAGAAACATATATAATTATATTCAAAAATATCTATATATAATTAGCGTTCAGACGAGTACTTCGTGTCTGTCTTTATGCTATTTTTATTACGCTAATTGTAATATTCCGCTTATTAGTTCAAGATATTTTATCCGTTAACTCGCCTTATGCGCGTATTAGACTGAGGGGCGGTTTGGTAATTACATACAAGGGCTTTATAATGGGGTTTTAGACCCAAAGCAACTCATTTTGCTTGCTCTTTCTCTCTCTAAGTTCAAAGACAGAATTTGTCCTCCCTCTCCCTCTCTTGAAGCTCTGCTCAGCTTTCTCTCCCTCTCATCCAATCTTTCCAAACTTGTGTGGGTACAATCATGCTGCATGTTAGAGGATTCAATTGAGTTAGTAGATTGCAAGCCATCACTCACTCACTCTCCTTCCTTCTCATCCTTTTAGAGTGGATCCAGCCCTGCAATTGTTGTGTGTGTGCATGTCCCTTAGTGTCTGCAGGTGAGTTCTTTAGCTAGCAAACATCCCTGGGTTTGTGTTGTATCTTGTGAGATAATTGTGTAGTTAGAAACCATATGAACTTAGGGTTGAATGCCATGGATTTGCTATGATTCTGTTGATATTGTGTAAATGGTTGCCATGCAATGTTTCTAAACTGTTTTTCAGGTACCATGGGTGTATTGTGAGCACTAAAGACTTGAATTTGAGTCCTTGGCACCAAAATACGATTTTCTGCATTTCTGGGCAGATGAATGCTCGCTTAAGCGTGCTCTGCATGCTCGAGCGTGCAAAACGCCGTAACTCAGGCCCTGTACGCTTACAGGTACGCTTAAGCGTACTGGCAAGCGTACTGCACGCTTACAGGCACGCTTAAGCGTACAACACTTTGACAGCATGCATGAAAATACTTCTTCGTGGTCCAGAGTGCCGTCCGGAACTGTTTTTACAAACCTTTACCATTTTATAACATCAGTGCCAAAGGCCTTTAATATCAAGTCGATAACATGCATTCCCATGGTGCGATTCTTTTATGAATTGCATGAGCAACATTCGCCAATCCAATGGACCATGGCTTCCGAGGGTTATATGATCATGCTGGGTAGGAACTGATATCTAGACGTGTGGAATACCTAGAACCCTATCTACTGATGGGTTAGAGTACCTTAGTACGCCTCTAAGGCGTGTTAGGTAGTGACCCACTATGATTATGTTATGTCCATGATTGTTTATGATATTAACCAAGAAGTAGGTGTCGTGTTTCTTGCGATCCACGCAAGGTTGGAATCTCAAGAGATTCTCGCCAGGAGAATGGGATAAGCTCCGCAAGGGGGGCCCGCACGTCACCGAGGGAGTCCGATGTACCCTAGCTAGGATTTCATCGGTCATGTATGGGATTGTACTCGGGGTTACTCCACCCGATACACTCCATAAAATGAACTCAGATAATTATATGTCACACCCTT
>Ga0315913_1006071_pt1 | contig 14658 bp, 9 predicted proteins | sample MpolsnodulesMG_FD_207736 | JGI IMG/M metagenome (GOLD analysis project Ga0315913, IMG submission 207736) | Medicago polymorpha root nodule microbial communities from Los Angeles, California, United States - small nodules | ecosystem: Host-associated > Plants > Roots > Nodule | place: USA... | reverse complement strand
AGCATTGTTTGCGAATCTATATATCTTTACCAGTATCTTTTCAAGATGAGTTTTATTGAACTATCTTTCAAAAGGACATGAACTTCATCCAAAAATTAAATGTGTTTTGATATAAAAAAAAAATGTTAAAAAATGTATTATTAACACTAGTCATCTTGTATTATAAGACTTGATAAATTATATGCTAACACATCAAAAAAATATGACAAAAACATCACTGATACTTTGTCAAAGAAAAAATCTACTGGCCATGTATAAAATTAAACTCAAATATTAATTAAAGTAACAATGAAATAATAATAACCATTTCTCTTTGTAATAAGTTGTTTTAAAATAAGCTATTTTGAATAAGTTGTTTTTAAAAATAAATTGTTTTGCATAAAGTAAGTTGTTTTTAAAAAGAGATCGTAATACGTTGTTTTTCATAAAATAAGTTTTTTTGGATAAGTTGTTTTCCATAAAATATGTTATTTTTTTAAATAAGTTGTTTTGCATAAAATAAGTTGTTTTAAAACGCTGTTTTCTAAAATAAGTTGTTTTGCATAAAATAAGTTGTTTTTAAAAAAGAGATCGTAATAAGTTGTTTTTCATAAAATAAGCATTTTTGAATAAGCTGTTTTACATAAAATAAGATGCTTTAAAATAAGTTGTTTTGAATAAGCTTTTTTTTAATAAGCTGTTGAATAAGTTGTTTTTCATAAAATTATTTGTTTCTAATAAGCTTTTTTTTATAAAAAAAAAAAGTTGTTTTAAAATAAGTTGTTTTGAATAACAATACAAACTTTATAAATAGAATTTATTTGGGTTGAATTCATTAAAAGAAATAAAAATAATGCAGAAAAAAAAATTGGGTGAAAAAAAAAATGGCCAACTTTAGATCCCCTTCATATGTGGGACTTACAATTTTGGGGCTTATAAAAAATGGGACTTATCATCTTTAAATATTTTAAGCCCCATTCATATATGAGTTGGGGTCCAAATTATTAAGGCCCCACAAATTGACAAATGTAAGTCTTCTAAGTCTATTACATCAAATGGGATGGTAAGTAAATCACGAAAGCTGTGAAAAATGATAGCTATGGGTTGGATTGCTTTAGAAATAAAAAATAATAATTACGATTGTAAGTCTGATGGTGGGGTGAGCTGCATCAATGGATTTTTTGTGCTTTTTACTATTGCTATCGGTGATTTTAAAATATCTAGGGGTATTTTGGTACTATCATAAATAATTAACACTTCTCTCTTCTTTATTTCTTTCATCTTTCTCTTAATCAAAACAATACATCAAATCTAACCTATTTCTCATCTTTTCTCTCTCTTTTGATACTCTCTGTTACCAACTTCTCTCTTCACAATTTCTCTTCCAAACCAAACACACACTAAACTAAACGTAACATTAGTCTCCCATAAATCAGAGTGTTCACTGGATTTTATCTGCAAACTTTTATCTCCCAAAACAGAACTGCAGAACAAACCAATCATCATAATCATATACTGAAAGAAAACCTCAAAAGTTTTAATGGAAAGAAAGAAAGAGAGAACAAATAGAAATCGTGGTTTTATCATTAATCAATACAATTTACAATTTACAAACGTTTTGCGTTTCTTAGTTTATCAACATAAAATACAAGCAACCAAGCCCAGAGGCAAAATGTCCTCTATGGCCCATTAATAGTTTACAAGCAAACTTGAATTTAAGGTAAATAACTAAGTAAACCCTTATTTAAACAACTTGAGAAACTCAATTTTTTCTCGCTTTATTAAAAGTTGAGATTATCCACAATAATAGAATGATGATTACAAGTACAAATGTGGTGAAAGCCTTGGACGAGGATGGGCCAAAATAGGCACTGCTCTTTGTAAGGTGAGCCCATATGCTTCATCCATATTGAGCTTTTCAGGACTTTGACCATTCTCCAACTCCCAATCATATGCATGAGCTAACGTTGCTGTGAGAAGTTGAACCATCCTAAGACCAAGACTCATACCAGCACATATTCTACGTCCAGCACCAAAAGGTATCACCTCAAAGTCTTTTCCCCTAACATCAACATCAAACTTCTCACCACCAGGGAGAAACCTTTCTGGTTTGAACTCTAATGGGTTAGACCATTCTTTAGGGTCACGTGATATGGCCCAAACATTGACCAATAGAGTAGCACCTTTAGGGATATGGTAGTTAAAGATCTCACAACTTTGTGTTGCAACCCGTGGGAGGGATAGAGGGGTTGATGGATGAAGACGAAATGTTTCCTTCACAACAGCCTCTAAGTAAGGAAGGTTGGTCATGTCTTGTTCAGTTACCAATCTATCTCGTCCCACAATAGTGTCCAACTCATTTTGGATACAAGCCATAAGTTTTGGATTTTTTATTAGTTCAGAAATTGCCCACTCTGTTGTGCTTGCTGTTGTATCTGTTCCAGCTGTGAACATGTTCTACAAGCACAAAAAATTGAACTCTCATGAAAATTATTAAACCTATTTAGAAGTTCATTAATGTTTTAATTTTTATTGAAAATAATTTGACTTTATAAAGTCTTATCAAAGATTAATAAATTCACATTTTTTTTATATATAGATTGTCGCATAAAAAGTAACAAACGACCTTTGTTAAACAATAAAATAAAACTTATTTAACATGGATTTTTATATGTTATATGGTCATTAGTGGATAAAATATTAAGAGTTTGGTTTCATTTCTCGCATTATATAAAGAGATATTTTAAAAACATGTATGAAAATATAATATTGTTTCTTTCAAGAGAAAATATAATTTTTTCCGGGACCAACATTATTTTCATTTTATTATAATTAAATAATGATATTTTATTTTAATATATTGATATAATTACGACTTTTCCGCAATTACTACTTAAATTTCCAGAATTATTACAAATCGTTTGTCGTCAGTTTTTGTAAGCTTGAATAAATAGATGATTTTTTTTTAACAAATTAAAAGTATTCTCTAGACCAAAAAAAAAAAGTATTCTTTTTATCAAGCAAACAAACAAACAAGATTTAATTGGACAATAGAATGTACACGTACCAAGAGTAATGCTTTGATCTCAGTATCATTGAGTTTGTCTTCATCCTCAGGAAGTTTTTCTTTGAGTGACAACAACGTACTCAACAAATCATTGTGCTTCTCACTCTTGTAAATCCTATGGTCCTCAATAATGTTTGTTAAAAATGCATCAAACCTTTTGTGTAATTTTTTCATCTTGGCTTGCACACCTTGAAGATCCAGCCACTCCAAAGCAGGAATAAAATCACCAATATTGAAAACTCCAGCCAATACCATAAGTTCAACCACCATAGACTTAAACTCATCAGCCCTAGGATCACATTCACACCCACCATTCCCCTCATTAAATACTCGCCGTCCAATCATTACCCTAGCCAATGCGTTTGTCGTACATGCATTCAACATTTGTCCTAAGTTTGCTGCTTTGGACCCTGAACTTGCCAAATTGCGGATCAACCTTGCTACCTCTTCCTGCATTATATGTGCATTTTTGTTAATTCAAATTTTTATAATCTAAATTACTTTACAATTTTTTTTTAAAGAACTTTACAAATATATTAAATGTTTAAGTTTGCAAACGACTATACATTAATTCATTTACAGATAGCTTTTCATAAAATAAAATAAAAAAACTCATAGATATTATTATTTATCAAGCACAACTTTTTCCTAAAAAAACGATGAACATAACTGCATGAAAACGAAAAATGATCCTTACCTGACGTATGTGTCTAAATTCATCCAAAGCCTTAGAAGAGAACATGTGAACGTACGATATTTTCCTTAACAAACGCCACCGTGGCCCATAGGGAGCAAATACAAGATCTTGATAATTATATGCTATGTATTTGGCGCCGGAGTTAGTTGGACGGCTAGAGAAATTGGTATCATGAACCTTTAAGAATTGTTCAGCCACGGAGGCGGAAGCGGCGACAATCACGTCGACGTAGCCCAATCGGAGGTGCATGAGAGGGCCGTGTTTAAGGGCCAAAGCTGCTAGGGCATGGTGTGGTACTGGTCCCATGTGAGGTAGGTTTCCGACGATGGGCCATGGGCTTGGCCCGGGTGGAAGAGGTAAGGAAGGTTTGGTTATTAGGTTTAAGAGACGGTAAATGATAATCGCTGCCGCAATTGTAGCAAAGACAATAATCAACGGAGACATGTCTGTGTGTCTAAACTGTGAAGTGCAAGTGCAAAATTATTTTTAGTGAAGATTGTGCAAGTGTAATCTCCTCTAAACAATAGTGAGCAATGGCACGTAGATTCAAAATCACAAGACGATGATATGATATATAGGCAGTGATAGAGGATGTGTTTGGTGTCTGTTTTTTTTAGGTGTGATGTAGTATTTCTTTTTACAATTATAATTAAATATATAAAGAATTGGAAAAATATATCATTAAAAAAAGTGGAAATATTACACTTGAGTCCAAATCTTAATTAAAAAGCACATTGGTCTCTCTTTCACCCAATCTTATTACCTATGTTTCACTTCATTAGAAGTGTGAATAATCTCAGTAAGAAAAGAAGGGGAAGTATGAAAACAATCAATCAGACAGAATAGGATCATTTTAGTTTAATTTTTTGAGGAAAAGGATCATTTTAGTTTATGTTTTGACAAAAGGATTTTTTTTTTTTAATATTGAAATTATTGAGGGGTTTGACGTATTCTATTGTTTGCGTTTTCATATGCGCCTATCAGATAATAATATTAAAAAAAAATTTTTTTACCGAATTTAAGAACAATGTATTCGTCCTTTGAAAAAACAAAACTACATACTGATAGTGTAAAAACATTACACCAGATATTATTTTAGTTATTCATTGTGTCATTTCATATTTTTCATATAATTATTTTGGAAAATATATATGCGTGTGGGGTGTAAGATATATTTTCATATAGTGCACAAAATGAAAAGTGGCAGGATGGAGTCAAATGGAAGGTACAATGGAACATGAAACGTGGCCGACTGGCCGTTAAGAGTCAAAGGAAAGATTGGATGATTGCGTTGCGTTGCGTTAAGTTGATGAATCAGTCAGTCAGGGTGGTAAACATGTACTTGTAGATGTAAGAAATTCAGTTGCAAAAATTGCACGGATCAAACGAATTTACGTGGTCAATAGATAGTCGGTCATATTTCTCAACAATTACAAAATAAGCCAAAAACTTGATACCAATATGGATATCGTTCTATGGAGTAGTAAAAGGTTATCGATCCACATAGAATTATATGTAATTACCAATCTTGTTTTTAGTTTATATCTCAATAATTGCTTTGTTAAAATTCATCTTAATGTTGGTTGGTTTTATAATTGCTTTGTTAAAATTCAAGTAAAAAGAGTCCTAGGATTGTTGGTTTCATCTTAACGCCTAATCATAAACTCCAAATCTATTTCTCTATTCTTAAGTTAAATTATTTTTTAAAGACAAAATTCTTTGTATTTCATGTTTCCTTTCGTAATACATAAATGTATCTCAATAACAACCAAGCTTATTCTCATGATTGATCGTTATTGATAGCCTTTAAGTGTGAATCTTTTTGTCTCAAGGCTTCACAAAACTATTCATCTCAGGTGTTCCCATCAAGTTTTGTGTTGTTTTGTCTAATCTCATTTGTTCCAATATCAAACTTCACATTTCGGTCCTTCGTTTGATATTTGAGATGATGAAATAACAACTATTAAACTTCATCTTTCAGTCTTTCATTTAACACTTGTTACTGAGTTTAAAAACAATGAGATTAGATTAGAAAATAGAGTTTAAACAAAATAGGTATCTATACTTGGTTTGAATATGATTAAGTCATTAGACTATTCCAACAATCATAAGACTAAAAGGTCTACTCACTCATGATCATAGGATAAAAAAGATTGAAGTAAAAAAGCATAGATATAAATTGCGTAATTGTAAATGGCTAATTGTAAATTGCTAGAATTGTAAAGAACATAAAAATAAATAGCAAGAATGTAAAAATGCAGAAAAACTAAAGCAAATGAACTTAGAACAAAATGTAGAACTTTGATTTCACTATATGAGGTCTGCAAGCATTCCAAAATAATTACAAATCTGATGGAGGACCTATTTATAGCTTAGAACCTCAAGACAAGGCATTAAACACGGATTTACAAGCTTTAAAATTGGAAGACCAAAGAGTTTTGTAACAGTTGTAGCATACAGCAAAAACACATGGTATACACAGTAAACCGTGCACTTTTCAGTTGCCAAGTGTTAAAAATGCATGGTCTGCTTCTAGGGAGAAACGCACGGTCGGTGCGTTTTCAAAGCTAAACCGTGTGTTTTTTCCACCAACATTTTCACTCCTTTCTGTTTTGAATTGAGCTTAGGTGTCTTCATGAAAGTTGTAGATATGGATGTTATTTTTCATTTGCCTTTGGTTTGACGCCATTTGGACATCTACAACCTAAGTTATGATAAAAATAGGTTAAATTACTCCATCGGTCCTTTAAGTTTGAGGTTTGTAACAGATTGGTCTTTTAAGTTATTTTGGTCACACATAAGTCCTTTAAGTTTGAGGTTTGTAACAGATTGATCATTTAAGTTATTTTGGTTTCAAATAAGTCCTTTAATTTTGTAAACGTTTTTGATTTAGTCCTTCTATTAACCAAACAATGATGTGGTTGAAGGACTAAATCGAAAACTTTTACAAACTTAAAGGGCTTATTTGTGACTAAAATAACTTAAAGGATCAATCTGTTACAAACCTCAAACTTAAAGGACTTATCTATGACTAAAATAACTTAAAAGATCAATCTGTTACAAACCTCAATTTAGCAGTAACACCCATACTAAACGTATCTAGAAAGTTTAGCATGTGCATTATCTTTAGTACTGGATACATTAAAATTTACAAAAGTTGCAAAGAAAAGCATCGGATTACATTTGGACCATAAGAAGTATTTTAAAAAATGTTGTGCAGGTGTTGCACGCTTAAGCGTGCTCCCAGGTAAATATATCATGTTTATAGGTACAATACAATGCAAAAGTCTTAAAAGAAATTATGTTGTAGGATTTTTTTGTGTTTCGTCTTTTTTAATATTTTATTTTAAGAAAATGTTAATACGAGCATTTATATCAAAAATAGAAATTATTATATGTATTGAAAATTGTATCAATTTATTTTTCAAAAAGTTAAAAAATTAATTTTTCTCTAAATATTTGTTATTTGTGGCACTGGCACATCTTAGCATATATTTTCGTATATACCTAAAAAAATAAAAAGAACCATAGTGATTCGTACTCCTTAATTTGTGGAAGCGACCATAATTTGTTCTTTATTTGTTGTGGCACCACTGTACGTCACGTAGTACTCATCCTAGAATGAAAGAATTCTATGAGGCCACGGCTACATGTGAGTATTGCAAGCCCCACTGGTTTTTATTAGGTTGTTATACTCCAAAACTCATACCTACCATTTTTCTATGAGCTCACAATTCATATCATCACCTACCTGTTCACCCCAACTACCACTCTTAAATAAACCACTCTTAAATAAACCTACTATTCCTAGGATGAATTCAAATTTATTCTCACATGAGCCTTTGGTAGCCTACGTTTGTATCAACAAAAAGTTACATCACATTAATGCATAAAATATGACTCAGATATATATTGTAAGAAAATTAAGGTGCATTATATTAAATCGAGATTAATTCTGAACTATTATTAATGTTTACATGAGTGTAAATCCCTATTTTAGTTTGGAGTAATAAAAAACAATTGATTTATGTCAACAAATAAGAAGCGGAGCAGTCCCTCTATTGCCAGTTATGATCGATGGGGGATAAGCCTTCATGTGAGCATAGTTAAATTGATAAATACAATACATTGTTATATACAGCAACCGAATGAATTCTAGCAATTAGCATAATGTTTGCCAGTGTTTTCGGTAAACACAGAGCTAATTTTGATTATTACAAGCATGGTCAAACCAAAAATCTTAGGACATGTTGTGCAATCTTTTTTCAAAAAATAAATGAATGTTCATCATATTCATAGGTTACTTTATGAATACAACAGTTTTTTGTATGAAGGTAAATGTCTTTCGACGGAAAGAAGTAAAGAAAAATGCAAGTAAAAAGACATATAAATTGCATTGCATTTAAATGTAAATGTGGTTCGACAAATCAGTTTGCATACATTTTGGATGACTCTTTTCTCTGGACGCTGGTACTTCGAGTGCTAAAATTCTATAAATGATTAGCGACCCATTTTTCATATGAAAAACTATTATTTATACATAGACGAAATAACAACAAAAAGCTAAACTGCCACGAGTTGCACTTCCTCGACCAGAAACTGCTTGTCTCCCATGTCCTGGACATTTGAAGCCAACTTCTTCACTAAATTAAAACTTTCTGTTGAAACTTGGCTTTTGTCGAATGACCTAAATGTAGCCGAATCCCAACAACCTTTAATCGTGGACTTAGAGAAATTTGCAGCTTTGAACCTCCTTTTACGTATCGAATGTATATAAGATAAAATTCGGTCCAACACATACATGTTATAAAAAACGGAACAAAATAAACAAGAGTGACTTTTGTCAACAAAAAAAAAAAACTAACAAATCACTCTATATATATATATATATATAAGTGACAAACCACTCTCACATGTGAACATGACCTATATCTACTTTTCATGTTTTAATGAAAATGACTTGTTTACTTCACTACTTAATTTTATTTTTTTTAAACATACTTCACTACTTATTGTATGTGTCGAAAGCCAAAATAAAACAAAATATAAAGGATAATTAGGAAATCCCAGAGATTAAAATCGAATATCAATAAGTATGTCCTATGAAATGAAGAGTGTATTTGATTTTACGACGATGGTAACTGATTTTGAATTAATTGATTTTGTATAATTGATTCTGACTAAAAGTGAGTTGAATGGAGTTGAACAATAAATTTAAAGTTAAAATCGATTATAGAAGCTAAAAAAACTACAAATTTTAGTTTCAAATAAAATCAATTATACAAGCAAAATAATTTTCACTTTAAAACATCCAAACATATCAAAATCAATTCTACCCTAACATCATTCTTTTTTTTTTTGGTCAAGACCCTAACATCATTTTTTATCATTCCAAAATTGAAACAAAACATACGCGAAATGTTTTTTTTTGTTGGAACACGAAATGTATTAAGGAGTTGCTTTCTTAAATCAGATTAAAATTGGTTTAACGTTTAAAACGTTTGGGACCAAAATAAGACTTTCAATGCATACAATTTACAAAGCCAAAATAAAACCTAAAATAAGGAACCAAAAATATTTAAGAAAGTCAACATGAGTTGCTTGCCACAGAAGGCATATATTATAACTACGATATGTGAGAAAAACTTATAGTTTATTGATAGACAAAATGGCCAATTTGATAGTGTTTAAAATATTTAGTACCTACGCAAAATTGTTAATGTATAAAGATATTAAAGAGTAAACCCTCATTTTAATCGTTAGAAGTATCATGCATGTCATTTGATTAATTAAACTTTTGAAAAAACTCTCCGGATGCTAACTTTGTTAGTTAAATTAGTCCAAAACTTCAACAAAAATCTGTCACATTTGTCGCAATTTGCTATGTGAGATGCTTATGTGACCCTTCATCATTTTATGATATTATCTTCAGGAGGCCATTTATGATTACTGTTTCTAAATGAAAATGTTGCCCCTAACATATTGCCAAAATCCCCACAACCATAGAATCCTCATTAATCACCCGTGTAGAAAGTTGAATGATAAAAAGGGCAAAAAAGGTGTTTTTGGTAATTTGTAGGGATGGAGGTGCAAATATAGGAATACAGGATGAAAAACTTTTCTTTTCTTTGAATTTAGTTAAGAAGGAGCAAAATAACTTCGGACTCATGTTTTTGTGGGTCAACACAACAGACTTACTTTGAAACCTATAAAATAAAAAAATGTGTAATTCAAGATCACGAAATGAAACCCCCTCTCAAAGAAAAAAAGATCATGAATGAAACCTTATGTATTCACCAATAAACAAGTTTTTATCTGCATACTTAAATTTAAATTTGAATAGCAAGTATAAACCTAGAGAAGAGAACAATAGGTGAATTACTTTTTGTGACAGCACCAGAATCAAACTACATGTTTCATCAACTTTAGTAAACCCCAACCATAGCTAGAGCCAAATTTTAGAAATAGTTCCAAGTTCATTTATTTAACAAAAAAAGTTACATACATACTTAAAATCATCCCATTTCCCACAAATCCCTTGCATAAGATATCAACAACACAATGGAATCAGAGGACAATAAAACTTTCTTCAACAACCAAGTCTTCCTGCTTTCAAATTCATTTTACAATAAGTCATTAAGCGCTTATCAAAAACAAAATGGGAGAAAAATGAGCTAATCAATGAAGAAAGAAACCATAAACTAAGTAACAGTATTGTCCGATTGAACTTAGAAACAGAAAATTATTGACTACTAAAAAGCGGATCTTACAACCTACAAGGATTTGAGTTTCATCCTTCAGACACACCAATCCAAATTGACAAAACTATATAGTTCGAAAGAGCAGAAACTTAACATGATTCACACAAAAACATCATTACAGGTACACTGAATTCACTCTTCCATTTCATCATCGTCAACTTCCTCAATTCTCATTTTCTTGACAGCCTGAACAGCATCACTTTTAGGTCCATTCGGTATCTGAATCAATATATCAGACTTCACCCCAGTTTCAGCATTAACAATCCCTCCATTCTTTTCTACCCGGTATGCCAAATCGCTTCCCTTAGGACCAGCATCTATGTAAACCGTTGTATTCTCATCAATTTCTTCTCTTATGAGCATCCTAGAGAGTTCTGTCACCACCTTCTTCTCTAGCCATCTTCTAATTGGTCTAGCTCCATACACCTATACAAGTAACAGCAATAACATAAACCAGTTAGTATTGTTATCCACTACCATTTTGACTGAAGTATTCAGTATCATAAAGATTACGATGATATAATAATCACTTACTGGATCGTAGCTCTCAGCAAGAATATAATCTAGAGCTGCATCTGTCACTGCCAATGCAATTCCTCTCTCGGCAAGACGGCTAGCCACATCCTTCATTTGCAACCTTGCAACCTTTCTCAATTGGTCATGTGATAGAGGATCAAATACAACAACTTCGTCCAATCGGTTCAACAATTCTGGCCTGAAATGCCTTCTTACTTCCTGCATCACACGATCGCGAGCAGCTTGCATGGTACATTTTCCTGAAAGTCCGCTCAAGAGATGCTCAGCACCGAGGTTAGAGGTCATGATAATCACAGTGTTCCTAAAATCCACAGTTCTGCCTTGTCCGTCAGTCAACCTCCCATCATCCAAGACTTGGAGAAGAGTGTTGAATACAGATGTGTGTGCTTTCTCAACTTCATCAAAAAGTATGACACTGTATGGTCTTCTCCTTACAGCTTCTGTTAATTGACCCCCTTCCTCATGCCCAACATACCTGAAAATTCAATACAAAATGAGATACTTGTTCTCATAGACCACATACTGCAATGTTCAATTCAAATTTAACTCAAGCTACTAGTTTAGGCTATTAATCTAAATAAAATTCAGGTACGAACCTAATAACTTACCCTGGTGGTGCACCAATCAATCTTGATACAGAGTGTTGTTCCATGTATTCCGACATGTCAATTCTCACCAACTGATTTTCATCATCAAATAGCTGCTCTGCAAGAGCCTTTGCAAGCTCAGTCTTACCAACACCAGTCGGACCAAGGAATAAGAAGGAACCAGTTGGTTGTTGAGGTCTTCCTAAACCAGCTCTTGATCTCAATACAGCCTCAGCAACAGCATTAACTGCTTGGTCTTGTCCCACAACTCTAGTGTGCAGTCTGTCACCAAGTCCAACCAACCTTTCTTTCTCATTTTGTCCAAGCCTAGTCACCGGTATACCAGTCCATCGGCTAACAACCTCGGCTATTTGGTCCGGTCCAACTGTTTCCGTCAACATTAAGTTTTCATCAGTGTTCCCATCAGTGCTACCTTCAAGATTTTTAATTGCAGTTTCCACCTCTTCAATTGCACCATATCGCAGGTCTGCAGCTCTGGCTAGATCATACCGCCTCTCTGCCTCCTGCAGTGCAAAGAGGAGCTCTTCGCGTTTCTGCTTCAGCCTTCGAATCTCATCAATCCTTTCTTTCTCTTTACTATACTTCATCTTCAAAGGTTGAAGCTTGTCTCTCAAGTCATCAAGTTCTCTCCGTACCTGCGAAAGACATCAACTATCAGAATCATTGAAGTACTACAAATACACAATATAAAATGAAAACTGATACCCAATTTGAACCATTATCCCACATTTGCAGCAGCACCACAATATAGTTATGTTTTTAGTATTACAAAAATGAAGTTGATTTAGAACAAATGAAGTTAAATTAAATTAAACTAATGTACATCTGCTTAAATCTACTTGAATGAATAAAATTTGACTAAATAAGGTATTTATCAGTCAATGAATAAATATATCTTCATTGTCAAATATATCATCAAGATTAATGCAATTATGGCATATTTGAATTCGGAGATGAGTGATTGAAAGAAAAAACTTAACATCCATACTTACATCTACAAGACGGGCTTTGCTAGCTTTGTCCTTCTCTTTCTCTAGAGCATGAAGTTCAACTTCTAGTTGCATTCTCTTCCTTTCAAGATTGTCAATTTCCTCAGGCTGACTATCAAGTTGAACTCTCACATTAGCACATGCCTCATCAACTAAATCAATCGCCTTGTCAGGTAGATGACGCCCTTAACAAATACAAAACACATACCACATGTTAGCATAACCAAAGGTGAAATCATCACATTCAATACACAAAAACACACAAATATGAACAGAGGAATATAAACAACAACATACCGGTTATGTACCGACTAGACAATTGAGCTGCAACTACAATTGCGCGATCTTGAATTCGAACACCATGATGGCCCTCATATCTCTCTTTTAATCCACGAAGAATACTAATAGTATCCGGAACACTAGGTTCGGCCACATAAACCTGTTGAAACCTTCTTTCAAATGCTGCATCTTTTTCAACATACTTTCTATACTCCTCAAGCGTCGTAGCACCAATACATCGAAGTTGTCCTCGAGCAAGCATTGGTTTAAAAAGATTAGCAGCATCCATTGATCCTTCAGTTCTACCAGCACCAAGAACAAGATGAATCTCATCAATGAAAAGAATAACCTTCCCTTCAGCTTCTTCAACTTCTTTCAAAACAGCCTTCAACCTCTCTTCAAATTCACCCCTATACTTCGCACCAGCAACCAATGCACCCATATCCAAAGCAATTAACCTAACATCAGCAAGATTGCTAGGAACATCACCTCTAACAATCCTCTGAGCCAACCCTTCAACAACAGCAGTTTTCCCAACACCAGGCTCACCAATAAGAACAGGATTGTTCTTAGTCCTTCTTGACAAAATCCTCACAACTCTTCGAATCTCTTCGTCGCGTCCAATAACAGGATCAAGCTTCCCTGCTTGTTCAACCAAATCTCTACCATAAGTCTTCAATGCTTGAAAATTGGTATCACCAGAAGCACTTTCAACCTTTTTCCCATCTTTACCCCTCAGCTTTTCAACCTCAGTTTTAACCCTAGAAACAGCAACACCAGCTTCTTTAAACAAATCACCAATCTGAGAATCCTCAAGAATTCCCAAGATTAACTGATCAACAGCTAAATGAGTATCACCACGTGATTTCTGTGCAGCTTGTGCTCTACGAATAGCTTTGATAAGCGCGGTGCTTCCAGGTACTTCATCTGGTGGAGGGGATTGAGATGGAAGTTTCTTTAATGCTTGTTTCAAAACACGTTCAACAGCACGTGCTGATTCTTCACCAGCAACGTTTGAAATTGCTTGGAAGAAAATACCGTTAGGATCAGAAACTAGAATTGATGCAAGGTGTAGGGGAGTGATTTGTGCATGGCCTGAAGTCATTGCTAGCTCGTGTGCACCAGCAAGTGCTTCGTTTGTTTTGTGAGTAAATTTTTCTGGATTCATTGTTAACGATGATAATTGTTGATGGAATGAGAATGTAGAATTGTTGATTGATTGAAGCGGTGAGGAAGAAGAAGGAGTATTTGTTAATGGAGAAGATGAGTCCGGATGTTTCTGGGGGCAAGAGAAAAAGAAACTACTAGAATTCTCTCTTCTATTCGAGTCTTTTCTTTTCGAATGACCGTTTCTTTTTATTTTCCTACAAAAACCATTTTCTTTAAAGAAATTGAATAAAATGCTTTTGAAAATAATTCTCTGTTATTTATCAATATTTATACTTTAAAAAACATCATTTCATTGTTTATAAGAATCATATTAAATTTTTAACATTTTTTCATAAAAAATAATCAATATTCTTTGTTTTTATTCTTTGGTAAATAAGATTTAATTATTATAACTGTCAATGATAGAAAATAATGTTTTTTCTTCGAAAAAAAACTCATTTAATTATTAATTTAACGATTTTGTGTATTAGTATACTCAAATTTTTAGATGTGCCATAGAATTTGCCTTTTATGTTAGATCAACTTTTGTTAAATAAAATAGTTAAAATATCTAAAAAAAAAAAAAAAACAA
>Ga0315913_1006067_pt1 | contig 14662 bp, 14 predicted proteins | sample MpolsnodulesMG_FD_207736 | JGI IMG/M metagenome (GOLD analysis project Ga0315913, IMG submission 207736) | Medicago polymorpha root nodule microbial communities from Los Angeles, California, United States - small nodules | ecosystem: Host-associated > Plants > Roots > Nodule | place: USA... | reverse complement strand
CCCGACAACCCTAGCTCAGAACGATATTGATTGTTGAACGGCTTAGAATATCGCACCAGTCCCTGTGGAGACGATAACATAAATACTTACTTTTGTTGCTACATCAGGCGTGTCTTAACTGGTTAAAGGAGGGAGATGCTAACACAAGATTTTTTAATGGGATCATGTCTTCTAGGCGGCGTCATAATGCTATACAGTGGTTACATGTCAACGGTGTCCAAGTTGAGGGAGTACAAAATATCCGTGATGCTGTTTATTGTCATTTTTCAGCTCATTACAAAGCCTTAAGTATGGATCGGCCAAGGGTGAAAAATTTAAAATTTAACCGTTTGACTATGGCGGAGTCGAGTAATCTTATTTGACCTTTTACTATGGATGAGGTGAGAAAGGCGGGTTGGGACTGCGACAGTTTTAAGAGCCCAGTGCCGGACGGGATCAATTTTGGTTTTATAAAGCAATTTTGGTCGGAGTTGAAGGATGACTTTATGCGTTTTGTGTCTGAATTTCATCGGAATGGTCGGTTGACTAAGGGGGTAAATGCCACATTTATTGCTCTTATTCCCAAGGTTGACAGTCCTCAAAGATTAAATGACTTTCGCCCTATATCTTTGGTAGGATGCCTCTATAAGGTCTTGGCTAAGATTCTTGCCAACAGACTTCGATATGTTATTGGAAGTGTGGTCTCAGATTCCCAGTCAGCCTTTGTTAAGGGGAAACAAATTTTAGACAGTATTTTGGTAGCGAATGAGGCGGTTGACGAAGCATGTCGCCTTGATAAGGATATGTTGCTCTTTAAGGTTGATTTTGAGAAAGCCTATGACTCGGTTGACTTAAAATACCTGGAGGCGGTTATGGTTAAAATGAATTTCCCGACTTTGTGGAGGAAGTGGATGTTAGAATGTATCGGTACGGCCACAACTTCAGTGTTGGTTAACGGCTGCCCCACAGATGAGTTTCCCATCGAGAGAGGTCTTCGACAAGGTGATCCTTTGTCCCCGTTTCTATTTTTACTGGTTGCTGAAGGTTTTAATGTTCTTATGCCGTCGTCAGTAGAGGCAGGATTGTTTAACGATTATCACGTGGGTCAAGGTACTAAACTATGTCTTTCTCATCTACAATTTGCTGACGACACTTTGATTATTGGCAAAAAATGTTGGGTGAACGTGCGGTCTATACGGGTTGTGCTATTGATTTTCAAACACTTATCTGGCCTTAAGGTGAATTTCCAAAAAAGTTTATTGACTGGAGTGAATGTATCTGATACCTGGTTGAATGAGGCATCTCTTCTGTTGAACTGTCGAGTTGGGACTCTTCCCTTTGTGTATTTGGGCCTTCCTATCGGAGGGGATCCTCGTAGGTTGGATTTTTGGAAACCGATTGTGAACAATATTATTTCTAGATTGTCGAACTGGAAAATTAATTTCTTTCGTTTGGTGGTCGCCTGATCCTTCTTAAATTTGTCCTATCATCTCTTCCGGTTTACTGTCTTTCCTTCTTCAAGGCCCCCACAGGTATAATTTCTTCTATCAAATCTTTATTTAAAATTTTTTTTAGGGGGGGAAGTGAGGATTATAGAAAAATTGCGTGGGTTGATTGGGATTCTGTATGTTTACCGAAGGAGGTGGGAGGTTTAGGTGTCAGAAGATTAAGAGAATTTAATATTGCTTTGCTTGGTAAGTGGTGTTGGCATATGTTGGTTGATAAGGAGAGTTTATGGTACCGGGTCTTAAAATCTAGGTACGGGGAGGAGGGTGGGAGGTTGAAGGATGGGGATAGGGAGAGTTCGGTGTGGTGGCGGATGATGACTGGCATTCGTTAGGGTGTCGGTTTAGGTGTAGGGGACTGGTTTGGTGATAATGTGCGTAGGGTGGTAGGCGGTGGTGATATGACTTTCTTTTGGACTGATAACTGGGTGGGAGGAGTGCCCTTAAGGGTGCAATTCCCTTGATTATTTGATTTAGCCGTTGACAAGTGGGTGACAGTGAAGGAGATGGAGAGTAGGGGTTGGATGGACGGGGGCGGTGCCTGGGAGTGGAGGAGGCGCCTTTTGGCTTGGGAGGAGGAGTCTGTTACAAATTGTTCTTTCTTGCTGCATAATATTGTTTTGCAGGACAATGCTCTAGACAGATGGCGGTGGCTACTTGATACCGTTGCCGGTTACTCCGTTAAGGGGACATATCAGTATATTACAACATCTGTTAACTCCTTAGAACGGAGTATGTTCGACGCTGTGTGGCAAAGGCAAGTCCCTCTTAAGGTCTCTGTGTTTACTTGGAGGCTCCTTCGTCAACGACTTCCAACTCGAGATAACCTTCTTTGTAGGGGAATTATTTGTCAAGATGGCACTTCTTGCATTGGGGGGTGCGGCTTTTCTGAGACTGTGGCTCATCTCATTCTTCAATGTGACGTCTTTGGTTCAGTGTAGTACTATGTTTATCGGTGGGTATGCATTTCTTTTATTGCTCCTGCTACAGTTGGTGACCACTTTCAGCACTTTGGTCAATTGACAGGTTTGTCGAGGTATACTAATTCTTTTCTGACAGTAATCTGGCATGCTTGTGTTTGGGTCAAGATTATGTCTTTTAAGTGGCTGAAGGCAAATATGCCCAACTTTGTCTTCAATTATGATGTCTGGGGACAACATCCTTTATTATGCATGGGTGTGCTGGTGTAGTTTTTTTGTCTATTTTCTTCTGTTATTTGTTTTACCTTTTGAATTAAGACTGTACTAAACTTTGTTTTTGTTGGGTATTCTTTTTTGCACATGTTGTGCGAGATGAATCATCTGTGGTAATTTAATATATTTCATTTTAACTTGTTAAAAAAAAATGGTACAATAAAATGACAGAAAATAAAATAAAAAGTAATGTTGTGCAATAAAATAAATTTATACGGAAGACTGTGTTAACTGTCAGACTATCATCGCTATTTCAAACCTGAATAGAGGCACATTAGCAAGACTTGTGATCAAACCGCTCTTTGTTATGAATATGGAAAAGTCTACACTCAAACGCAAATAGTTTTACAGTCTTTTTAAAAAAGAAACTAAATTATCCTAGAAAGGATTGAGAATAAACACACAACAAAAAACAATCGAAGAAAAACTAAATTAAAGAAGTAGAACTTGTCTTCCTATGGATAATACTTGGGTGACATTGTGGTTAGTGATATTGGCCAACCACAATGTCACACGTGTATAAAGAAACAAAAAAATATTATGAAAGAGAAAGAAGAAAGACACTTGTGGCATTGTGGTTGGCCAATGTCACCAACCACAATGTCATCCAAATATTACCCGTCTTACTATCATCATCCATATCTGTATGGAATAAAAAGAGAATGCATGCGCAAAAAAAAAAGTAAAGAAAGAAAATGAGACTTATATAGATAGTAAGAGAGGACGCAAATCAGAATGAGAGAAAGAGATGCAACAGATGGCTTGTGAAGAGAGATGGTTTTGAAATGAAGACACACTCCACAATAAATTACAATATTTAAATTTCTAATTTCCTAAATGAATTAGAAGTAATTACATATAGATGAAAGAATCATATATAGATGCAAGGCCCATATGATAGATCAATTAAATCACACATTCACACACAACATACAATTTACAAATGTGGCTTAGCTTGGATGTTGGGGTCTAGGAGTTTTTATTTTAAGGGTGTTTTGTGGGTGAGTAGTGACGATGGACAGTGGTGAATATCATGTTTACGGTGTTTGTTTTTTTTTTGGAGTCTTTTAGGTGGTGGATATCCTTGTTAAAATCACGGGAATTAAAAAAGTGGATATTTGTATTAAAGTTGTTTGTAAATTGTAATCACTATTGTTTTTACAATTTTATCCTTAAGAGAGAGTTAGTTTATGTTTTTCATATGCTATTTATTGTTGATTGAAGAAAAAGATGTATAATAAATAGAACATGTATGTAAAGAAATAATTAATGTAGTTGGAAATAACAAAAAAAATCTTATAAAAATGGACAATTTTGTTTTTCAAAAGGTTCTTATAATTTGAGAGGGAAGTAATATTATCACAAATAAATAATGAAAATTGAGATGAAAATAAAAAGGTAATGGAGCCGAGAAGGAATATAGAGCATAAAGAAGAAATGTAGAAGGAGAATACAACTTAAACCTGCAAAATAAAAATTAAGTGAAATCAAAGGATAAGATTAAGAAGTTAGCAAGTTCAGATTAATGTTCAAAGAAACAAAAACAAAAGGACGCTGAGAGAGTAAGAGTTGAGAACCACCTGACGACCAAACCAGAGAACTGACACACACAACTGCCGCTCAAAGGAATGGGGACAGAACAACAAAATGAGAGAGCGTATAAAAGAGAGGTGCAGAAGAACATAGGAGGGTCAGATTTTAGAATTCAAAATTGTTGAAGATTGTCATTTTTATATAAAAATAAAATGACAGAAGTTGGAGCCTTGGAACCCGTTGAACCTTTAATGTGGAAATGAGAAAACCTAAAGTCACTTTTGGTAAGTGCAATTCCAATGTTCATCGGCAAGTGGAAAGTCACAGAAGAATAAACTGAGTTTTTTTTGGAGAGAAGAAAAATGCATTGAGTTTAATGAGAAAATTTTAAAAATAAAAAAACAATACTAATAAGCCAATGAGAGATGAGAAAAATGATAATACATTAATGGGGTCATTGGAAAAATTGCAGCGGTCATTATTGTTTTGTTACATGATTACAAAAATTTAATTTAATCAAATAATAAAATTAACAGATAGAATTAGGCTGATAGTTTCCCCTTTTAGCAAATATTAGAGAAGTGCATATTGGAAGGAATTAACCATAGCATGACAAATGGCAGATTTGTCAAAAAAACCTAACATTGCCTTATTATTATAATCAATAAAAGAATAAATAAGTATTGATATTTAATTTTAGCGATTTGGTTCAGTTTTGAGAAAATGATCCGATCCAATTCGATCCGAGCAGTTTTAACAAAATAACATCAAATACATCAAAAAATAATAACGATTTCAACATCTATCATAATAATCACTTTTAAGTGGCTGTTTTAAATAGTATCGTCGTGTCCAAGATTCGGTCCAGGTTCGTTGGTCTCCGCCACCCACCCAAAAAAGCACAATCTATGTTTTAAAATTATTTTCGTTACACGCGCTCTGTGTAAGTAAAGAGCACGTACCTTTTATGTTTAGGATGATTTTAATAATTTGTTTAATTTAATAATTTTTAATTATTGTGAAAATAATCGAAAAAGTAGCGTTTTCAAGTTTTAGCAGTGAAAGGAGGAGCGTGACGCTTGAGCGCGTACGTGAGTGATGAAGCGAATAATAGTAATAGCACTTTAAATATATGTACCCGTGGTAAGCACGTGACTGCGCACACAAAAAACAAAACCAAATTTGCCTTCGCCTTTCACTGAATCGAACAATACAAATTTCATTTCCACCACTGCTAGATATCACCACTATAAAGTTGTGGTGATTGAGTAGCAGCATCTAATTGCGCACTCACTCGCACACTGTGCTCCTTTTTCATTTCAACGCAACCCAAAATCCCTCATGACGACGTCGTTTGCAGCAGCGGCGCTCAGAGACCCCAAGCTTCAGATCCCTACCTACCATGGCTTCCGCTCTTCTTCATCCTCCGCCGCCGCTTCTTCACTCTCCCGCAATGCCCTCTCCATCCCTCGCTCCTCCTCCTCCCTCATTCGCGCTGTTTCCACGGTTCACTTTCCTTTCCATAATCATACTTTTTTTTTTTTTATAATTATTATGTAATTATATGGTGCTAGCTACAGTTTGGATTCTATATTGTTTAATTTCATTTTGTTAAGTCTATCAACTTCTGATCGAAGACGTGTCTCGGTGTTTGACACAGACACATGTGATTATATTGAATTACGTAATTTTCTCAAAATTTTAGTATGTCAGTGTCTGTGTCTTGTGTCCGTACTTCGTAGTTATTAATTTATAGTTGTGGTTGAAAACTTAGCATTTCTTTCTTTGTAGCCTGCGAAGTCTGAACCTGTAACGGAGAAAAGGAGCAAAGTCGAGATATTCAAGGAACAAAGTAATTTCATAAGATATCCTCTTAATGAAGATATGTTGAATGATGCACCTAATTTAAGCGAAGCTGCAACACAATTGATTAAGTTTCATGGTAGTTATCAGCAGTATAACAGAGACGAGCGTGGTTCCAGGACTTACTCGTTTATGATAAGGACCAAGAATCCTTGTGGTAAAGTTTCCAATCAGCTTTACTTGACTATGGATGATCTTGCTGATCAGTTTGGAATTGGGACGCTTCGTTTGACTACTAGACAAACGTTTCAGCTTCATGGTGTTGTTAAGAAGGATCTTAAACATGTGATGGGGGAGATTATTAGGAATATGGGCTCGAGTCTTGGGGCGTGTGGTGATCTTAATAGGAATGTGCTTGCTCCCGCTGCTCCGATTTTGAGGAAAGATTATCTCTTTGCTCAGGAAACTGCGGAGAATATTGCTGCACTTTTGACTCCTCAATCGGGTTTCTATTATGATGTTTGGGTAGATGGGGAGAGAGTTATGTCAGCGGAACCGCCTGAGGTGATTCAGGCACGAAATGATAATTCTCATGGTACAAACTTCCCGGATTCAGCTGAGCCCATCTATGGAACTCAGTTCTTGCCAAGGAAATTTAAAATTGCAGTTACTGTGCCAACTGATAACTCTGTGGATATTCTTACAAATGATATTGGTGTTGTTGTTGTCACTGATGATAATGGGGAGCCTCAAGGATTCAACATATATGTAAGATGAATTTATATAACGGTTGATTAAAAGATTTTTCAGCCGTCGGTCTAACTGGGATTTTGTAATTATTTTTGCAGGTTGGTGGGGGGATGGGAAGAGCACATAGGAATGAAGCCACTTTTCCCCGCTTGGCTGAACCATTGGGTTATGTTCCAAAAGAGGATATTTTGTATGCGGTGAAAGCAATTGTTGTTACACAACGAGAAAATGGAAGAAGAGATGACCGCAAGTATAGTAGAATGAAATATCTGATCAATTCTTGGGGAATAGAGAAGTTCAGAAGTGTAACTGAGCAATATTATGGCAAGAAGTTTGAACCTTTCCGCAGCTTGCCAGAATGGGAATTCAAAAGTTATCTTGGGTGGCATCAGCAGGTTAGTTCTCTTTCGAGTGTATAATATCAATGTATTTATGCTTGCTTGTAGGTAACTCTGTTATTGTTTGTTGATGCATACCATTCGTAGTTACATAGACTTCCACATGATAGAAAGTTTTTGGATAGACTTTTGACATGTTTGATGTCTTTTCATGGATTTAATAGCTGATATGATGAGAATGGATCTTTATGTATGCCATCTCACCTGCAAGGTGTACACTTTGTTTCAGTTTTGTTTTAACTGAAAAGGTATGCTAGGCATAACATTGAAACTGACAAAATATCTGGCTTAGTAGTTAAATGAAGTTAATAGTTAGTTCTGATGTTTCGAGGTATTGTAGATTTTGCTTACCCCATTCAACTGTAAATATGCATATAAATTTTTGATGTGTGACTATGTGAGAAAACTACATGTTATCTCCTATATATGTGGCTAAGTAATCTGCAGGTAGCTCATTCTTTGGTGATACTGCCTTTGGCTAAACTATAGCTCCATGTCTTTATATTTTGTTGGCTCATTTGTTGGATTTCATCTTCCAGGGTGATGGCGGTTTATATTGCGGGCTTCATGTTGACAATGGCCGTATTGGTGGAAAAATGAAAACGGCACTGAGGGAGGTTATTGAAAAGTATCATTTGAATGTTAGGTTAACTCCAAATCAGAACATCATATTGACTGATATTCGTGCTGCATGGAAACGTCCCATTACAACCATTCTTTCTCAGGCTGGTCTGCTGGTGAGATGTTCACAACTTAATTCTTACATATTATTATATACCCTTGCCCTGTTTGTTTATGTTAAGATATACTCCCTCCGGTCTCAAATATAAGAAAATATTCCTTTTTTAGATTCATTGAGTACTTAATGTATCTGGTCTACATTGTAAAGCAGATACATTAATTATTCAATGAACCTAAAAAAAGAATCTTTTCTTATATTTGAGACCGGAGGGAGTATATGCTAATAAAAGATTGAATTGAATCCGATTGTCCCTGCTCAGGTGACATTTGACGTTGTTTGTTAACCTTACACTGTGTCATTTAGAGGTCATAATTAGTAGTTTCATCCTTTCACTGTGTTGGGTTTAGAACACGTAAATTATTCGTACAAGCCCCACATTTTATTTACTATTCCATTATTTCAGGGATGTCCATTTGTATTTTTTAGGTGTATGTAAACCTGATCAGCTGCTGCTTTGCGATGACATATTTTTTATGGGGATAATGAAGAAATGTTTTCCACTCACTTTTGACTGCTGCGTATATATAAGGAATTATGCAAAACAGTTTTAAGAGAGAAAAATCCAAGTTATCCTAAATTACTCCTAGATCCAATCTCTATATTACAAGATATCCATATATTCTAACAAAAATTCACTTTAGTATATTTGGTTGTACATTGGTTAACTTCTTTAAGACCTTGCTTGGCTCCATGCTAATTGTTTGTTTTATTTTATTTAGGTCTATTACCTTTTCCCCCTTTTGTATTATTCTTGTTTTGCAGTGTATGTCCGTGTGCGTCTGTACACACATGTATGTATATTCCATTATTAGGCCTGTTCTGACTCTCTTTTGCTGTGACTAGCAACCAAAATATGTAGATCCCCTTAATGTAACAGCAATGGCATGCCCGGCTTTTCCATTATGTCCCCTGGCTATTACTGAAGCTGAACGTGGGATACCAAGTATTCTTAAGCGGATTCGTGCCATGTTTGAGAAGGTATTGCTGCTAGATAAAAGTGTAGTATTGAAGTAAATGACACTATTGATTTGATGGAGATCACTAATTAGGAAACTTTCTAATTATCCCTTCCCAATTCAGGTTGGTCTGAAGTATAGCGAATCTGTCGTTGTAAGGATAACTGGCTGCCCTAATGGCTGTGCTAGACCATATATGGCAGAACTAGGACTGGTTGGTGATGGCCCAAATAGCTATCAGGTTTGTTAATCAGTGGTTGAACTCACTTACGGTTCTGTGAAAAATTCTAAATCCCATCTTGATAATCTCTCTCATTTTCTCCCTTCCTTCCGATGTAGGTTTGGCTTGGAGGCAGCAGTAACCAAATGTCATTAGCTCGAAGTTTCATGGACAAGGTGAAGCTTCAAGACCTTGAAAATGTTTTGGAGCCATTGTTTTATCATTGGAAGCAAAAGCGTCAATCTAAAGAATCATTTGGTGACTTCACAGCCCGACTGGTAAATTTTGACCTTTATGCTATTTGTTGCATCTTGGAGCCCCTTTAACTTTCTTTTGAATATTTAAAGTTCTTATTATGAATGTTAGTGTTAGTTATGTTTGGCGAAAATGACACCATTGTTTGTTTATAGGGATTTGAGAAGCTTAAAGAATTTATTGAGAAATGGGAGGGTCCAGTAGTAGCATCAACACGCCACAACCTGAAGCTTTTTACTGATAAAGAGACATACGAAGCAATGGATGGATTAGCTAAGCTTCAAAACAAGAGTGCTCATCAGTTGGCCATAGAAGTTATCCGCAATTATGTTGCATCAAACCAAAATGGAAAAGGTGAATTTTAATTGACTCGCCCATTGAAGATGTATGTGATGTTGCATTTTGGTTGACTGAGAATGGCGACTGAGCAAACTCTCTGTTACTGTGCGGTAACCCTGAGGATAGACTAAATTAATGTTTGGTTTTATCAACTTTTGTATAAAACAAGCTTTCAGCTAGAGTCTTTTGGTGCTTTATTTTCATTATGAGTTTTCTGAAGACAAAATAAGCCCCTCTATTTATTTTTGGTTTTCCACAACTCCAGGTTTTTCTTCAATTAATCCTGTTTGGTACGATATGTTGCTCAGTTTTGTTTTTGCTTCTTTAAAGTCAATCAATCAGGATCTACTAACTGTAATAGGCAGTAGTTATAAGCTACATATTGTGGTGCGGCTGCGAACCATATGATCTGTTTTGTCTGGAATACAAGTGTTTTTTTACCATGATCTATACGTGCACTTGCTTTGTTTTTACTTTTTACAACGATGGTAATTTTAATGAAATTGTAAAGGAATTGAATCGTGTGGAATGGATTTTGGTTCATTGTGTATGTGTTTGAGTTTGATCTTTCATTTCATGTGTATGTGGAAAAAAAGAAAAAAAACTTCTGGGAGTTTTTATTTTATTTTATTTTATTTTAACCTTTGACAATAACAGAAATTGATACAAGAGCAAATTGATAGAAGAATTTAAATTTAAATTGATGAAAATGACTTTGATGGAGAAATAAATGGCAAAGTGAAAAACATGAGACAAGTTATAAAAGTGCATGTAAGTGAACTGACTAGAACTACATCTGAGAACAACAGATTGGCAAGACAGGAAGTTGACAAAAGTACTAAATAGACAGTATACACGGAGAGAATAGAACCTGACAAAGTTCAACAAACAACATAATCAAAGTGGCTAAAAATAGCAAAGCGACGAGAAACAACAGTAGTACTGAAGAGGTTGCAGAGATGAACGTGTGCCTATTTTTATTCTTGTGTATGAGAGCTAAAATAATTATATATTTAAGAGAATAATTGAGAGAGTGACACAGTGACACATGATATAAAGGATATTAGCTCATACGTGCACTAACAATTTCCATACATTCCCTTGGACACAATTCTTCCATGAACACACAACAATGTGATATGGAGAATTATTTATTTAGTTATTTATTTGTGTCTATGGAAGGTGCTTTATTGCCAATACAAAAGCTGCCTTTTCTCTTCCTTGATCACTTCATGGCTTTTGGTGGGATTCTAATAGCTGAAACAAACAATGTCATCACAAGTTTAGTCAGTTTTCTTTCTCAAAATATTTATGATTCATTACTAGCTATGAAAAAAACTATGTTTCAATTGCAACTAATACAAGATTATAAAAATATCAAACTATATCTTGTAGATGATAAAATTGAGAAAATAACTAATACAGAATTACATCACAAAAATGACTCTCAATTTTGGACAAATTTTTTCTTCCAATTTTTTTTCTCATACACATAATTATAAAAAGGTGATTTGAGCACAGGTAGTGTATAAATGTCTAGGATTACTCGTTGCCACGGATAAATTGAAATTAATTAGTTGAAAACAAGCTTTTTTTCGCATACAAAAATTTAGATTTATAGGGTCCTCCAGCAAAAAATCCGGATTAGAACTCAAGTCACAAGCTCATCAGTGTGAGCGGAATGTCTAACTATATGTGTTATCCGCAATTGGTTGAAACAAACATTTTCAAATCAAATGAATAGAAGAATATCTTACCTCCACATTGCATTCCCGCTGGAAGCTTCAATCCACAAGACCGTGCAACAAATATTGCCTTTGGAACATTCACAAACTTTTCAGCTCCTTTAGTGATGAGTTTGCAAGCACATGGGATATTAAAGCTTCTAAGGACTTCACAACACCCTGGTGATGGTGGAATCCTTGGTCCTGATTTCTGAACAAACTTTGAGCATTCTGATATAAGTGCTGGAAGGCTTCCTCCACATTGAGCTGAAACTTCATTTGTGTTGTATATTAAAGTTCCAAAAACAACCAAGATTGCCAAGGTCAAACAAGTGCTACTAGTTGCCATGTTCTTGTTAATTACAATATATGCAAAATTCTATACAATTGTGTTGTGTCACACCAATGCAATGAAATAAGAATTGGTTTGCGTTTATATATATACAAGTGTTGAAGGAGGGACAAGAAATGACACAAGTTATCGTACCTTGTTTTTATTTTTTATATTTTTATTATTTTTTCTTTGACTATTTTTTTTAATTAAATATTGAACTTTTTGTTACTATGTAGGGAGCAACTATAAATTATACACTAAATCATCAATCTAGTCTCTAAAATATCACAACTTAATTTTTTCAATTTAATCCTTAAATATATAAATATGTCAAACGATCTCTAAAATATATAAAATCCGTCAATTTAATTCATAAAGTATATAAAAATCCGTCAATTATTATCTAACATCTCGATGATTAAATTGATGGATCTTATGTACCTTGGATATTACTTAGCATATCTATATATTTTGAAGACTAAATTGGAGAAACAATAACCAAGTGATTAAACTCAAGTGATTAATGAACTTCATAAAAGGACGAACCGTTCATGAGAATGCAAGTTCGACTCCTGAGTCACTTAGTGGAACAATTCTTGACCAATAAACTCAAGATTACTAGGACCCCTTTCCACTAGAAAAGATGATATATTATGAACTAAATTAATGGTTTATTTAATTACTACATGTAACATTCGAATGAAATCATGAACGACTTCCTGTGTAGATTACAATGTACAACCTGATCCATATATACATTAATTTATTTACTTTATAAACTGATCCCCAAATGGTCATGATACACAGACATGTAAAACCCTTTAGCATAGGAATTTAAGAAGCAAAAGCCTAGTTGTTATCTTGCTTCATCTGGATACTACATTCGGCAGGACAAACATGTAACATTCCAGTTGCAATTTGGGACAACTTAGATAAAACTTATCTTGGAAAAGTGATTATTACTAAGATAAACACTTTTTGGTGTAACTAGCAAGAGAAATATTGTTTTGACGAGAATGGGCAATATGCGGCCGTTGGTATATGCTGTCGGCGGACGAAAGCAAACAAAAGGATAGGCCCATAGCCCTATATTTTTGGGGACGAGTCCTTGTAAAATTTGCCAACTTCATCTATTAATGATTTTTATTTTTTTTACTTTTTTTTGGTCAAATAGGATAGCGGCAGAGAAATTCACCTTAAAGATGAATAAGTGGGGTGTCCGGAGTTCGAACCCCGGCCCCCGTATAAATTATGCATAATTCCTTACCAAGTGAGCTAAGCTTACAGTGACATCTATTAATGATTTAATTGGTCAAGATTAACAAGTTAAACCTTAAAATGTGCTTGTGGAAATTAACAAACCGCGCAAACATACTATATATATATATATATATGAAAAAATTTCCTTCAAACAATTGAACTTAGAAGATCATTTAGGATTTAAGCTAGATCGTTAAGCGGTTATTAGTTGATAGGTTTAAGGATACAATCTTTCTATTAAGGTGTAGAAACATTGTGGACGAAGTTAACAAAGTAAAATGTGAAAATGAAAAATACACCTGCATAAAGTGTGCAAAAGTAAAAAATAAAGGGAATATTTATATATATAAGTGAATTTTATATAGTGAGGAATGTATTTATCTAGTAGGTGTAGTATTATGAAATAGAAATAAACTTCTTTGTATGAAGTTTGATTTTACGATTTATAGACTATAAAATAAACTAACTTCTAACATGCATGGATGTCATATGTCATCTAACTTTAAGTAAATAAAAAGCAAATAAAGTGGGGGGAGTTTGCAATTTGATTTGATTGTGCTAAACAATTGAGTTTATTACAGAAAATTAAAAAGGGTTTTGATTGTAGATTTTAACAGTGGTTAAGATTTTTTAAATCTTCTCTATTTCATTGTTGGATTAACATAAACAATTATCAGTTATGAGACAAATGTTGTATTTAAGTGGTGCGTTCGTGGGATTTTAACGTCCCTCCATATGTTAAGTTGTTCTTGATGACCACCCTAAGTTTATGCGCGTGATACAGGATATATGGTCGTCAATCCTGCAGGGTCTTGTATGCCATCATAGGTAATTGAAACATAAACAAAATTGGTATTTCTAAATTTTTATCTAAATGATCTACCTATGCCTATGAATCTTAAAAGTTCACCACATACCTTGACTTGTCCATAGCAAATTAAATGGATAGGCCTAACCCTATCTTACTAAGGGGACAAAATAAAGCTTACAATGCAACGTTTGGTCAGAGACTCCCTAAAATTCTATGATCAGTTAAAGACTCTAGATATGCCACACTCCTAAAATTCGCAAAAACATTAAGATCTTTGCATATAAAAAATTAAATAGATCTCAAAACATGACTAAATAAAAGATATGTAAAATATCTTGGTTGACATAACCACCATCCAGACCAAATCTATTAAATGTATGTTCAACAATTTGGTTTGATTACCAACAATATTCTGCCTTAATTTTTGTCCAACCTTGGATTTGGCTCATTAAGATAAGGGAAATGCTAACCGGTGCCTCCGGGGCACTGGTTAAGGATACTAAAAAGGGAAATTATATAGTAATTATTGTATTGAAAACTGTGTAATTAATCCATAAATAAGTCAACAAAGTTTTCTTTTATGGTAATAAATTCCTTTTTTTGTATGCTTAACCAGTACTCCGGGAGCACCGGTTAGCATGACCCTTAAGATAATTTATATTCAACAAATATACATTGCCATAATGAAATCCTTGTGGATTTGCATCCACTAATTCCAAGTTCAAATTACTATTCTCATTATAATTTCGCATAGCCTCTAGATCGACAAAAGTTTGTGGCTCTTGAACCGTGTTTCTTGGCTCTTGTTGAGTTTTTACTTCTTCAAGGGATGTACATTTGTTTAAATATTATGACTTTTT
>Ga0315913_1006066_pt1 | contig 14662 bp, 7 predicted proteins | sample MpolsnodulesMG_FD_207736 | JGI IMG/M metagenome (GOLD analysis project Ga0315913, IMG submission 207736) | Medicago polymorpha root nodule microbial communities from Los Angeles, California, United States - small nodules | ecosystem: Host-associated > Plants > Roots > Nodule | place: USA... | reverse complement strand
TTTTTATTCCCTCTCTTCCTTTTTCTGTCTCTATTATTTTTAACCAATAGAAATAGTGAAAAAGGAAGTTGTCATGAAAAGTTGTCACCAATGATTGTTCATATATCATTGCTCTTTAAAAATCATATTGGACATGATGACACTTTCAAAACATAATTCAATTGCTTTAATTTGCTCAAATCAATTCAAGACAAAACTCAACCAAATTGTTTAAATAATTGAACCGTAGACAGTACTAGTTTAAAATTCAACCAATTGAAAACCATATGTACTGTTAGTTTGATGTTATCCTAAATTAAATTAAAATGACGTAAAGTCCTCAAAAGAAAAAAATGACGGAAAGTGCTAGAAAATTCTTTTGCATTATTTATTGCATAATACAGATGGTGCAAAACCTCATCACCAACACAACATTGGTTTTTGTTTTTAAACACCCAAAACAACACTCAAACCTCAAAATATCCAACATAGACCACACAAATGAACGTACGAACTAGAAATCTTGATATATACTTTTTCTTTTTTGTTGAGGTAAAATCTTGATGTATACTATTAAACAACCATATCATAAACATCAATTATTCGTATGACACAACACAACCAAGTATACATATACTTAATAATTAGGGTTTGCCAAAACGTAGCCCTCAATGGCCTTGATAAGTCCAGTTCCTTTGGCCTTAGTTTCCTCACGCACTGCTTCAGATAAAACGGCATCACCTTTGGTGTGGTATTTCACTGAAATCTTAACAATGGATCCACCATCAGATCCAGCCACAATACTTGTCTCGAATTCAACTTTCTCTAAACTTTCATCCAACCCTGTTCCTCCTACTATGCTATAGTTGTATCCCAAGTTTGCCTCATCCACTGCTTCTAATTTGTGTAGCACATAGTCGGTTTTGCCACCTACAATGTATCCACCATAACTTATATAAGTTTTTTTTTCCACCTCAAATATAAATAAAGTTTGACTAAAAATTGTTTCAGTCATCGATCGATCTGAATGTCCGGTTATCGTTAATTACTTGATTGTTGAATCTCATTTCACTATACCAACAATCAACTCTAGTCCGAAAAAAATCAACTGTGTAAATGTTATATGTTGTAGACCACATATTTTGTTGGCCTGATTATAAATAGAGTTGATCTTATTATCATTTATGAACATGGACCTATTTACAAATAAGTTAATTTTTTTTTTGAAAATGACCTATTTACCATTAAGTTGAAAACATTTAAAACAGGTTAATAGTCATTTTGATCTCGGAATATGTAACGAATAGTCACAATAGTCCTTTTATGTATCGAAATTTCAAAATAGTCTATCATTATGCACTTTCATAGACTCTTTTATGTATCCATGTCTTAACATGCCTATTCAAATACTAGAAAATTGAATTCAACAACTCTTTTTGGTACACTTGAATTGAATTACTATTAATAAGCCCTTTTTTTAGGGATATATATATATATATATATATAGTATATGCTCTTAATCAATTACCTTCAGACATGGACAACTTCTTAATGGTTCCAGGTCCTCCATTTCCTTCAACAATTTCAACACTCTGGGCAGCTGCAATCACCTTTGGGATGATTTCATCAGCATCTTTTGCAAGAGCTTTGTAGAGTTTTGCTGGAGCCACAGTTGAGACATGTTCATCAATGAAAACAAAAACACCCATGATATATATATATCAAGATAAAAAGGAACAATATACAAGAAGTAAATGAAAGGAGAAGTGTACAATATGAATACAACTAATTTAGTTTGTGATGCGGTTTATAACATATTGAGGGTTACTATTTATAGAACTTTGGTAGGACCTACCTTGCTTGAAAATCTAACTTATTTAGCTGTAGTATTTATTTATTGGGTCAATCCTCCTTGTGGATGATTTGGACAATCTTGAATTCAGTTCAGAAAATAAAGACTATAATGTGAATTAGTCTAGAACACCATGACTAAGTGACATAGTATTAAATTTTCATTAGATATTTTTTTTTTGACAAGATAAATGTTTGGTATTAAAGTCACTAGATCCATTTAAAGTTGCGTAAAAAAAGGAATTTAAGTTTGAATTAATATTTGGTCAGAATTGAAATGGAACCCACAGTTTTTTCAATCCTCTCCCTCTTGCCAAGAAACTCAGCTCAGGGCAGCAACCTATTAATTACATATTTCCAGTTGTGCCCCTTTCTTTTAAATACTTTATACTTTAATTAACATGCAGTACTTTTTTACGCATTAACAATTTGGAACTTCAGCACAATAAAAAAGTAAAACATTTTCCACTTTATTTCATGAGATATACACTATTATATTACTAATATAAGATAATTTTTATAACAAAATTTAGATGGCATAGTATAGTAGCAATATTTTACAATTTTACTTATAATGGAGGATGTTTTTGTCCTTTTCAAAGAATAAAACATCTCTTTCTCTTATGTTTCTCATCTCATTCTTTTATACCAATCAATGTTTCAAATCTATTCCATTACTCTTTTTTTTTTCTTTCTCTCTTCTCATGTTCTTTTTTATCTATTTCTCTTTTTTCATTTTGTTCTCACATCCAAACACATTATTAAGATTGGATGAAGATTGATGTATGAAAATTTCGAAGTCGATATCCTGGAATAAGGAGACCCAGTCATTCATAGCCACATACAAATTAATAATAATAATAATAAAAAATCTAGGGGAACTGTTTACGTAGTGACAAAAAACAATTTTTTTACTTTTTTTATTACAAATACAATAATCAAACTAATGGGAATGAAGGCCGACAATGAAATCATTCTACTTTTTCTTTTTTATGAATAAAGAAATCAAACTACTTAACTTAGTCTCTGTTTGGTTTTGCTACATAACAAAAATTGATTCTAAATGAATTGATTTTGTATAGTTAATTCTTATTAATAGTAGGTTAAATATAAAATAATTTATATTTTAATATATTTAAGTAAAAGTGAATTGAACACTAAATTTATGCCTAAATTCAAATGTAGAAATTATAAGGTATACATTTTCTGAAGAAGTTATAATGTATAAATTTTAACTTTAAGTATAATTAATTTTAAAAACAAAATCAATTCTACTTTAAAACATTCAAATATGTTAAAATCAATTATACTTTTCTAGAATTAATTTTGGCCTTTTCGAAATTCTAACAAATATCCATTTAATACCGTTTCTTTTTAAAAATTACTATCACTTATAATTTTGGCCATTTACTTGTAATTTTTTTTACCAAGTATAGATAACTAGTGTTTTCTTTTTTCTATTATAAACACCTAACAACTAAATTCACATATACTAAGTGTTAAAAAAATAAAGAATTACATATTTAAACTCGCGCTCCTTTACACTTTTTACCATTTATGTCTTTTTCCATTTCTTCCATTTGGAGAGATAAAAACACATAAAATCTTGAAAAAAGTAAAATATAATTAATGGTGGTAGGACCCACTTAGTGGTAGGATCCACCATCTATTTTTTGTGTTTATCTCTCTCCAAATTGCAAACTCCATTTATTTTGTCAAATGGAGAGGATCTTAACCTCAAAAAATGTAGCTTTGATCCGTAAAAAAAGATAGTGTTTCTTGGAGGTACTAGGTACAGAAACAGATTCCTTATCACAATTTTCTTTTGAGTAAATAATCAAACCTAAGTTTCCCATCTGTTACTAGCAGTGCTACATTAATAAGTACGGTTACCAAGTGTGTAATTAAAAGCTGTCCATATTAGAGAGCGTGTATTATTTTTCAAAACCATTAATTGTGGAGCATATCTTCAAAAGGATATTTTCAACTCAATAATGACTTTTCTTTTGATAGATATATAGATATAGATCAATGACTTATTAGCTCAAAAGTTTTGGCCGATGAAGAAATTGGCAAAGAAATTAAAAATCGAAGTTTGACTTGGACAAAAGCATAAAGAACTCAATTCAAGGACGGCAAAGTTTCAATATTTGCAACCTATGTATCGTATATTTAATGCTTTCACATTCATCATTCATAAAACTTCGATTCCTTTATAGAATTTTTCTCTTGCCAAATTATCCGACTGCAAGGAATACTGAATTGAAGTCCATTTGGTTTACATAATTTTTTATATCAGAGTTTGCATGATTAATTTAAACATAAATGATAAATGACACATTGCTTTAAATTTGGAGATATTTTTATGTCCTTTGAATATATTATGAATTTAAATATAAAAATATATAAAGAAAATGGAGTTTTACACTCACACATATAAATACACACACATTGCAGAAGGAAATTGTTATTGACATGCTTTAGTATTGATATCTATTTTACATCCGGCTAATATGATATTCCCTCCGGTCCTATTTATAGGAGAAATTTGGGTCAACAAAAATTGATGTATTTAGTTAAAAATTCAGTCTAAATACATTAACTTTTGTTGACCTAACTTTCTTTTATAAATAGGACCGGAGGGAGTATTTGAACTTCATCTCTCTAGATATTATAAAGTCAAGTTCTTACCGTTGAACTGTCATTGCATTGATTAATTTTTAAAAACTTTATGGACTTATTTTTAAGTATTTGTGTATATATTTATTTATAAAAAGTATTTAATTGTGTATGTTATTATACCATTTTTTTAATTCTTTGTTTTTTCTTTACAAAGCTTAGACAAGCAAAAATAAAATACAACAAAACAATAGAAAAATAAATTATAATATAGGAAACTAAGTTCCCGTAGAGTCTGAGGAGATGTGTGAACCATGAGTTCCAAGATAGCAGAAGCACCAATTCAGCCAAGAAATCAACACAACTATTTCCTTCGTGGAGGGTTTGAGCAATGGAAGCAAGTAAGTAGAGGTTGAGAAGATCCTCGATGTCATGAATCAATGTATCATAGTTATGAAATCTAGCATTTGGTCATACGAGGATATTAACACATTAGAGGAAATCCACGTAGCAAATAGCAAATTGAAAATTCAACTTCTTGGCCAATAACAACTCCCGATGAAAAGAATGGAGTTCAACATGGAGGATGTTAAATGTACCTTCAATGTAACCTAAGAAACCTGAAACCCAAGGTCTAAAAGGGTGATAGAGAATGCCTCTAGACCCAACTCTAATGGGGTTACCTAAATAGCTGCCATCAACGTTAATAATGGTGCAACTATGATAAGAAGAATTTCATTGAACCTATATATCTTAAAGATTTTGGGTCGGGGATATAGAGAAGCAAGAATTGAGAATGACAAAAAATTATGAGCCTCCAAGGCTAAAAGGTAAGTATGGATTGTGGTATTCAAAAAACTAGAGTTCATATTTCTTGAAGACGACTGATAGAGTTTTGGCAAGTGCACCAAATACTATCGAAGTAGTAAAAATATCGTTCCCACAAGGACTGGTTTTGATCTCAAGAATTCAATTACGTTATTAAAAAGGATGTATAAAGTTTCTTTTAAATTGCCACTAGGCGGTTGGTTTGGTTTGATTGATTAAATCAAGTAATCTTAAAATAAGATTGATTAAGAAAATTGAGAGAGAGATGAGATCAGGTCTGTCGAAACCTCTAGTGTTTTCCTGATTGGTAGACTGTACCTATTCCTTACGAATGATTCTCTAGTTCCACGATAATTAACAAAATAGTCCTAATCAATCCCTTGAGTTAGGACCCTCTTCGCAACTACAGCCCCTAATTCCTTAGGTGGTCTAATAATCTTTGAAGGTTTTATGCACATTAACCTAACATCACTAATAAACGATTATCCATTCTTAGACTAACCATGTTTATTAGAACAATTCAATTTGGTCTAAGTCGAAAGCTAGGGTTAGTAGTCATTTATTCTCACTAAATCATGTTATATTTGATCAGGATATAAAAAGCATTAAGAACAATTGAATTGAATAAAAACTAGATTGTCATTCATAATAAATAGAGTTTCACAGCAACATAGATCAATTAGGGTTACACAGATTTATCTCGGACCTAATCTCTGAGAGATTTAGCTACTCATAATTGAGTTTACAAATAGCATAATCAAGGAATTAATTAAAACATACATGAACTGAGTAAAGGATGATGAAATCGCCCTTCGAACAGTCTTCAGGTCTCAAAATCGCACTTTAGATCTCCCAAAATCGTAACCCCTTCTTCTGGCACTGGCTTCTGTTTAAATAAGAAATCTTTTTTGATCGAGAATCGCGCCACGACTGTTTTTAATCGTGTCACGATTTCATAACAACCTGGAGTCCTTCGAGATCCTTCTTTCCAATCGTGACATGCCTCCCGCAATCGTGTCACGATTTTAAGCAATTCAAAAGCCTTCCTCTCTGCCTATAAAATCGCGTCACGGCATAAGCCATCGTGACGCGTTTTGCTGCTCCATGCTCTTGGTTTTTTTTTTTTCGCTTTTCTGTCGCTTCTGGACATTCATATTGCTCTAAACTCTATCAAATTTGACGAAATAAGTTCCAAAATTACGTAATGACAGCATGTCATCAACGACCACCACACACCAATGGCGAAGATGTTGATATTACGAGAAGTGAGCCATTTCTATAACCAATTAAGGGCATCAAGATCAAAGAAAAACTCAGCTAAAGTAAATTCCAAAACGAGCTAATGATGAGTTATGTTTTTACAATCTCCTGGGAAATGGAGAAAGGTTTCCTTGAAGGAAGATCAACAAGTGCAAAGGATAGTAACATCTAGGTTCTTATGGTTCAAAGAGACAAAATAGGGGAAACAATTTTATAGGTCAACCACACTAGGATTTTTTTTTCTTTCTGAAAAATGAAAGCGCCAAATCTAAGACCAAGAAATGGTTGTTGCAATTACACTCTCTGTTTCAAAAACCAGGTAAAACCGACTTTGATTGTGTAGATCCCATTGGTGTTTTCCGACCAACAAAGGCAAATTTTGTGCTGAAATTGCATTGAAGTATAAGGTTAATCATTTCAGCATTGATAGCTTCCTCAATGGCTTGAGGAAGCTGAGTATGGATGGTATCAAAATTTGGAGGGATAGTGGAAAAAACTTCACTATTTTTAGAGACAAATCTTTAGTGAGAACATAGACTACATTAGCATAAAAAGGGCCAAAAGTTGTGCAAGTGGGGGAACCATATATGGTGGTGGAGTGACCAAGGATACATCTGAAAGATTGAGACTCTGACTGTGTAAGTGAAATGATTTAGGGTGTGACTTTTGATTTATATAAAAGGGGTAATAAATTGATTTTCTACATTCGGAACGAGTTTAGGTATGAGTTCGGGGTGGGTACCTATATCCCCGTTACTCGTCTTGTACACGTGTTTTAAAATCCAAGAAATCCCAAACTCATACCCAAACCCAATCAAAGCGGAAAATTCCATTAAATTGGGTTCGGTTCAAGCGGGTACCCGTGGGTATGAGTTTTGTTGTCATGTCTAACTGTTGGCACCTTGAAGAAAATCAGATACAAGCTTTTCAAGAAGATAAACATTAGAGTCTCTAGTCATTCAAATGTCGAGGCCACCACAAAGCCACGAGTCTAGTAATTTTGACCGATTTAAAAAGCAATTGAACCACGTTAAAAAGTGTCGAACGACACTTAACTACTACCGATGGCCGAATGACATTTAACTACCACCAGGGTGAGTTTAGGAGAGATTTTAAAATTGAGAAGAAAAAATTTCTTAAAGTTGCGTCACAAGTCACAATTTATGGTCGAGGCAATTGGTGCAGCAATAATGGTTAAGGCATATAAAATTAGAATACCGAACGGAAAGTGCTAGAAAATTCTTCTCCATTATTTATTACAGAAATTTATAGGTGGTACAAAACCTCAACATCAACACATAGATTTTTGTATTCAAACAACAAAGCCCATACACATGTACGAGCTAGAAATCATGATGTAAATCAAACAACCATATCATAGACTTTAATTATTATTGGCATGACACAAACAACCAAAACTAAACCAAGTATTTAATTATCTAGTAATCAGGATTTGCCAAAACATAACCCTCAATGGCCTTGATAAGCCCAGTTCCTTTGGTCTTAGTCTCATCACGCACTGCATCAGATAGAACTGCATCACCTTTGGTGTGGTATTTCACTGAAATCTTAACAATGGATCCACCATCAGATCCAGCCACAATACTTGTCACAAATTCAACTTTCTCTAAACTTTCATCCAACCCTGTTCCTCCTACAATGCTATAGTTGTATCCCAAGTTTGCTTCATCCACTGCTTCTAACTTGTGTAGCACATAGTCGGTTTTGCCGCCTACAATACAACCATCATAATTTATATAAGTTTGTTCGCTCAAAATAGAAGTAAAGTTTGACTAAAAATTATTTCAATCAAAGATCAATTCTAACGTAGATATCATTAATCACTTGATTGTTAAGTCTCATTTTACTATAACATAATGTGAATGTTATAGTTTAGACAACACATTTTGTTGGGCTGATCAGAAACTTGATCTTACTATAATTATCGAATACAAGTCTTATTTAGAATAAGTTATTAGTTTTTGAAAATGACCTATTTACCACAAAATTTAAAACATGGAAAATTACATAATTTAATCTTGACAATACAAGTATATTTTGATATTTGAAATAATTTTAACTAAATTATAGTGTTAATTTGATCATTCATTTCATTTGAATATATAACTACTATATATAATGAAAACAAGCAACACTCTCACAATAGTTCCCTTTCAACCAACTGTAGTTTATACAAATAGTGGTTCTCTTGAATCTTACATGAAGTATCTTATATATATATTTTTTTCCATGGAAATTAGTTGTTTCTTGAAGCTTATTATTTATATATAGACTCAGTTTATGTATATATCATTGGTCTCCTTCAACACTCAAAATCTATTTCAAAAATACAAGTGAGTATATGATTTCTTAACATGTCTATTGAATTACTAATTAATAAAGCTTTTTTTTAGGGATATAGTATATGCTATTAATCAATTACCTTCAGACATGGATAACTTTTTGATGGTACCAGGTCCACCATTTCCTTCAACAATTTCAACACTCTGAGCAGCTGGAATCACCTTTGGGATGATTTCATCAGCATCTTTTGCAAGAGCTTTGTATAGTTTAGCTGGAGCCACGGTTGAGACATGTTCATCATTGAAAGTAAAAACACCCATGATATATATTGAGATAATTAAAAAGGGACAATATGCAAGAAGAAAATGAAAGGAGAAATTAATGTATAATATGAATACAACTTAGTTAACTTGTGATGCGGTTTATGACATGGTGAGGAATGGTATTTATAGAACTTTGGTAGGACATACCATGTGGATTGTTCGTAAATCTTACTTTATTTTGTTGAAAAATAGCTCATTGATCAGGTCGTCTTTTTTTGACTAAAGCTCATTTATTTATTGGTGATAGTGATTGGGTCAACCCTCTTTGTGTTATCTTGAATTGGGTTACGAAAATCAATATGAAATAGTCTCGCAGTATTCCATGACTCAGAGTGTAGACGGGATTCAAAAATAGAAAATTCGTAGTGGTGGAATATTTTATATTTAATTATATTCCAATATCATTATGTGGGCAAATATCGTAATAATAAAGGTAATTATATTTAATTGTGAGCCTTAATTGATTAGTGATCAAATTAAATAATAAGACAATTTGATTTCTAATTGGATAATTAATTAAATATTTAATTAGTTGATATGGACTTAATGAGTGGATGTCCGGATGACCCATTAACGGAATAATGGGAAATCCTAATGGTCATCCAATATAAAAGAGGCTATCGTCCCCAATACACCGTACACAGCATACTCTCTCTTCTCCCCTTCTGAAGAGAACTTGAGGCATAAAGGTACCGGTTGAGAAAGAAAACCATCAGCTGCCGCTAACCGTGTTGATGTTGATCTTTGTTTCAGATCACCTCATCTCTTTATCGTTGTTGTCGAGAGGGCTGCCACCAAAGCTTCATCTCCAGGTATTCCTAATACCCTAATTCTTAATATCCTTGATAAATCAAACATGTTGTAGATCCGTTCATATTCATGTTCAAATGTTTTATTTGCTTCCGCTATTAATTCATAATCGTTTCATAATCGTTGAACATGTTTTATGAAATCTGTTTTTATTAAGACCTAAAATTTCCAACACATAGGTGATATATTGGACGTAGATAAAATCTGTTAGATAATAAAATATTGAATTTAAAATATTGAGCTTATATATTATTAAGTTAGTAAAGGATTAGGTTTATGTTAACATTCTCCTATAATCTTTTGTAATGTTAAGCCATCTATATTTTATAAAATTCTAGCCATTTTGTGTTATTTTTTCCTTTTTATTAAATATTGTTAACATGGTATCAAGGGCATGTTTCGATCCTCCTTGAATTATTCACCTCTATTCTGTTGTTAAATTTCAAAAAAATGGGAATGTATATGTTTTGCGTTTTGATTTATTGGTAAACTTTTTGATTCAAAGATTCAGTTGAGTACTGATGGCACTTGGATATTAATGTGTTGGTTCTGGTTGGATTGGGATTTTTTGTTTTTGGTTGGATTACTATTTGTTAACCAATTGTCACGGTTGTTCTCTATAGATTTATTTTAAAATCCATTAGTTTTTCTCCATTTTAATTCCTTGTTCTTCGCATGATGGAATTGTTAGTACTGTGATTGGTGGATTTCATAAGGATATGATTTGATTAATGGTGATTTGATCAAGGATGGTTATTTGGTTCAATTTGCATTGGTTCTTTGGTTTCATTGGTTTAGTATGTTTACTCCTCTCTTTGATTCTTCTCTTTGATTGCCTCTCTCCCTCTTGGTTTCTTAAGTTTGACTGTCTCTCTCTGAATTGATTCTTTTGATTGATTGTCTCTCTCCGTATTGATTCTATTGATTGATTGCACTTTTTTCTATTGATTCTTCTGTTTGATTGCACTTGTCCCTATTGATTCTAAATCAAGAATCAAATGATATTACTATTCATGCTAATAAAAGGTATTTGAAACTTGAGGAATCAACATAAGTGTTTTTGAATGGAGACCAAGAAGATTATCAGGTATATGACTCTATCAATTGCATATTTGATGATTCTCCTTTAGGGTTCGAAAATAGTTGGTCTTATGAAGTAGGAAAGCTTGAAGCCTAAGATCCTCTAAAGAAGTTTTTTTTTATTTTCTTTTACAGTAAATAAATATTCATTCATTGAAGGATAATTCCAACAAGATTACATTGAAGATGACACAAAAGCTTTTGGACAGTCTCCACATGCTTAAAAGAAAAGTTCCAATACTAAAATCTAATAAGACATGATCATATGGAACTAAAGATTGACTAGAGGCCAACGTTTTGCCACTAAATCAGCATCTGTAACCTATCCCCTTGCATTGAAATATCTTCCTTCCACAATCAATGACAACAAATAGTAGAGAATCCAGAGTATTTTTATTTATCTAGCTACAGATCAAATTGGCTACTGCTGCAGGCGGGTTTCGACTATATGTGGTCTCAATAGTGTCAACTTTGATCAACAAAATAAAAGACAACCAAAACATGAAAGGGTAGCAAAAGATGATTCTAGCAGGACCTAGCCAAACCTTATTTTTTCAAATAACTCATATTTGTCGTGGCATTCCAGCAAACACATAATATATTGCTATTTTAACTTTGACAACTTGGAAGCCCCAAATAAACCAAAAAACTTGCACATAACAAGAGAAAAATCGGCTGCAGTTAACTACCGAGAAAAACCTTGGCAGTTAACTGCCGATGCGTTTCTGCTACAAAACTGGTAGAAGCTCTCTCACATCCATTATTACTCTCATTTTACCAAAATTTTCCAAATCTCTCCCAAAATCTCTCTAAAAAACCCAACCAAATCCTACCAAATTTATTCAACAAAATCACAAGTAAGTCATCATAAAGCTATAACTTACATTTAGTTGTTATAATTTTTTATTTTTTGAGTTTTTAGTAGATTTAAATTAGTTTAGTTTTTGAGTAGATTTAAATTAGTTTAGTTTTTGAGTAGATTTACATGTTATAATTCATTTTTAGAGTAGATGTTAGTTGATTAATGTAGTTAAAATGTTTGCATGATTTTTATGTTATAATTTAGAATTTTAGGGTTATTCTTTATTTTGGTGTTTTATATTTATTTTTTTATTTTAGTTTTTAAGTAGATTTATATGTAAGAGTATATGATTTACTTTAAGACTAGATATAAGTTGAATAATTTTGTTATATTTTACATTATTTTTATGTTTTTTTTTAGGTAAAACATTTTAGGGTTATTTTTATTATTTTTAGGGTTTATGTAAAATTTACACTCCAAGTGTTAGATGAAATGTATGAATGAGTTTTTTTATTGATTGTTTTCAATTTCTTATTGTGTAGATTTTAAACAATGGCCGGGTGGATCGACGTTCATGCACAATTCAACGGCGAAGAACCTCAGAGGTTGAAGTTTCGGTGCCTTGGTGTAACGTTAAGAGGTCTCAAGGATCAACTGAATGAATTCAACCAAGGAATCAACCCCAGAGACACAAGGAGAGTGAAATACGTTCGGTATAAACGTCCAACCCTCGACGAGGGGATATTATCATTCACTTGGGTGGAAATAACGAACGACGGAAACGTGAAGAACATGTTTTAGGAGCACAACATGTTCCAGTGGATCGATATGCGGGTAACATTGCTGAGATCAACTAAAGATATTATCAACAGTCTGATTCTACCAGAAGATCGTGATTAGGTAGGGAAATACACCTTCCAACTACAATAATTGTCTTCCTTTGAATGGGGTAATTCAAATTTGTTAAACGGCAGGACTCCAACATTCGACCGACATTTCTACTTTTCCATTCAAAAGATTAAATTCTTGTTAGGCTGGTTTAAATGAAGGTATTGAAGTGTCAAGGAATGGACCTCATTCTTTTGACACTTGAATACCATCATTTAAACCAAACCTAACAAGAATTTAATCTTTTGAATGGAACAGTAGAAATGCCGAACGAATGTTGGAGTCCTGCTGCTTAGCAAGTTTGAATTTACTCCATTCAGGGGTAAGATAATTGTTGTAGTTGGAAGGTATATTTCCGAATGTAATGTAATGAATTTTCCACTTTTCAAATTTATTTATTCATTATGCAACTTTTATTCGAATTTACGTTGGACTTAATTAGTGTTTATTCGAATACGCAATTTTTAATCGAAATTATTCAATACGCGATTTTAATCGAAATACACGATTTTAATTGTAATTATTCAAAACGCAGTTTTATTCAAAGTACCATAATGTCAAGCAGAATGCGCGCGACACAAAAAAAAACATAAAAAAAATCCAAAACAATTAGGCATTAGAAGCCATTACAATCATTCTTCCTTGTCACACAAGTCAATCGGATTGCCCGCTACAATCCCTGAGGCACGCCATTACATTCATTCTTCCTCGACTGATTGTACACCGGCACCTTCGAACCCTTCTTTTTTTCGGAACCATCACAAACAATTTTGTGCCATGTCATAGGCGATTTTTCTTTCTTCTTGTCATCACCCTGAACGTTACCCTGGTTCTGATTCTGAGACATATCTACATAAAAAAAATTGGCGATCAAAACCTAAACTAAACAACAATGCCATCAAATCATAAAATCAAAACCTAAACCTAAACTATCATCAAAACCTACACCTAAACCTAAACAATTCTAACAATTCTACAACAATTCATCAAAACTTAAACCTAACAATTCAATAAAACTTCTATAACAATTATAACAATTCATAACAACCTAAACCTAAACAATTCTAACAATTCTAACCTAAACTATCCTAAAATCATAAAACCTAAACCTAACAATTCTAACAATTTTAACAATTCTACAACAAATCGTCAAAACAATAAAACCTAAACATAAATCTAACATATCATAAAATTATAAAATCAATAAAACCTATATAATCGAAATTTAACAAAAAAAAAAAAAACAATTCAACCTTAAAACAACAATGCAATAGTATTCAAAAAACTTACTTGTTTTTGTGATTGAAATTGGCTTGGAATGGCTGAAAATCACACCTAGGAGAACCGAAAACGTAACAATGGAGTTTTGGAAACTCCTATGTCTGTTATGTTCTTATAACAGAACATCGGCAGTTAACTGCCAAGGTTTTTCTTGGTAGTTAACTGCAGCCGGTGCCAATAAAATTTGGCAGTTAACTGCCGAGGGGCATTTGAGTAATTTACTTGTGTTTTTCAGCCTTCTCAAATGTGTGAACATCAATTTTATTTTACTATTTGTTTATTCGTTAAATTTTTTCCACCATTTGTTGGATTAATCCAACAATTGACAATATGGCATGAGAAATAGTGTGTGAGAACATTGAAGGAAGGGATCCAAATGCTTTCTATTGTTGGTGTAGCCTAGAAAGGGACCAGGATGCACGAGTCAGTTTTGAAAAAGCCCAGTAGGGTTGTTTTCATTTGTTTTCTTTAAATGGAGTATAATCAGCTATCAAACGTTTGAATAACCTAATTCAGATCCACAAACAGCCCTATCATATCGTTTTCGGTCCTCACTCCCATCCTCCTACATGCAATTTTTGTATTCTTTCTTCCTGGTCAGTGCTTCCAAGTCTCTTCTCTGTTATTTTATGTTTAT
>Ga0315913_1006063_pt1 | contig 14665 bp, 9 predicted proteins | sample MpolsnodulesMG_FD_207736 | JGI IMG/M metagenome (GOLD analysis project Ga0315913, IMG submission 207736) | Medicago polymorpha root nodule microbial communities from Los Angeles, California, United States - small nodules | ecosystem: Host-associated > Plants > Roots > Nodule | place: USA... | reverse complement strand
TCTAATTCCAGGCTTTGGCTAGGGGAAAGAAAACCCGAATCCGGGAAATCAACACTAAACTTGATGTATAGGCGTCCCTTCATGAACGGCCTACCGTGTTGTGGCATTCCCTCATCATTTATAGCTTTATGTTGACCTACAAAGCAACATGAACATTCATAAAATCAGAAATGAAATAATTGAATTCTAATTAAATGTATTCCAAAAAAAATCTTAGTACCTGGCTTGATGACTTCACCCGGGTTTGATTTGACCAATAGTTGCCTTCCATCAAGATGTGTGACATTAAACTGGAAGCCACAGAGAGCCTCAGTTAAGCTCAAATTGTGTTCAATGTGGAGGTCATCACGCTCCCTCCGAAACTTCGGATGTCCCTTTACTTGCAAGACAAAAACTATGTCTCCCGTGATTGTGTCAGGCTGCATAATGTAAAGTTGAATATCAACTTAAGAAACAAACTGTGAAGAAGACTCAAAATCATCAACTTCTGGCAAACCGTGAAGAAGACTCAAAATCATCAACTTCTGGCCATCTTTACTAAGTAGTAAAATTATAAACCACATTTCCCTAACAGGAAAAAAGTAATAATTTCTACTTACAGCTTCATCAGCTTGTCCTTCGAATACAATCTTGTGACCCTGCTGCATCCCCTTTTCCACATGCACCTCCAGCACCTTCTTTTCTTGAGTAATCTTGTTTCCCTTGCATTGAGGGCATCTATCTCTCTCACTAATGACCTCGCCTGCAACAATGATGCATGAGCTGCTGGACAAAACAACACAGAAGCAGCTAAACAAATATGCAAAATGAAATTTCCATTACCTGTTCCTTTGCAGTCAGGACAGACGTGTTGCATTTGTTGAATCATGCCAAGTCCAATTTGCCTTCTGGTAATCTTCATACCTGTGCCCTGGCATCCAAAACACCTTCCAGCTGTTCCACTTTTTGAACCTTTCCTGATAAATCAAAAATTGCGAACAGATTATTCTTATTTCTGCTTAGTTGTCAAATATTGACAATGAATCCCTACCAAGTTATAGGTTTGCTAAATTGAAATAACAAGTACTGCAATTAAAACAAGACTGTGACATGTGTCACCACAAAAAGATTCGACTTCCCTATGGTGAGCAACTAACTAGCTTTAGAGTGTAAATTGAGTATTTAACAACCATTTAAAAACAAACCAGAGAAGAATATCGCATGCCCATCATCACAACAAATCATGAGTTCATTGAAATAACAACTCTAGATTTTCCCACCTTACAAACTTTAAAGGGAGTCAAATTCAAGGTAAAATATGGTTTATATTAAAACTTTCAGTTCACTCAAACACCATTGGTTTGGGTCCAACATAAGACCTGCTTACATGGATTGGACAAACAATAGAAGCTCTATCATGGACTGAAATATAATCTTTATCCTATTACGAGAAATCTACATCATTAAAGGAATGAATGGTGATGTGCAAGTTAAACGAGAAACGAGTTAATTTTAAACATACAGACATTTTCTGATAAATTCTTAAGACCAACACTATTTTTTTAGCTCCGGTTACAATGTGTGGTCCATACAATATACTTGTCATGTAAGCGTCTTCACTTTACTTTTTTGTGAAACCAGATCCTTAACATCAATCCGGTCTCCAAGTGGGGATTCCAGACACCGTTATAACAAAATAAATATTGAATGTGGTTAATTCTAGAAAGAAAGAAGCCTTAAGGGTACTTTTGCCCCCTCCCCTTTAGTTTTCCATTTGTGCGATTTTGGCCCCATAGTTTTAATTGTGTGCCCTCAACTTTTACTCCCTTCTTCCTTTACATTTGTCACCAATTTTGTTCTGATGTGAATCTCTATTTTCTCCACTCAATCCTTCTTCCACCTTTACATAGGATGAAGGATTGGGTGGAGATAATAGAAGATCATGTGCTCTTTCCTTTTTTATGTTCTATTATTTTTTATACGCTAATATCCACACTGGCAAACACATAGGCATGACACGTCAGTAAAAAAGCGCAAAATCAGATTATCAGAAAAGGGGTAAACATGAGGGGCCAAAATCGCACCCCCAAAAAAAAACTGGGGGGTGGGGGGGATCGCACAATTGGAAAACTGAGGGACAAAAATGCAATTAACTGATGCAAAGCTTTCATAGAGAAGCAGGGTAGGGAAATATTTGCGGAGCTGCCAAATCTAAAAAAGGAGATCCTAAAAATAAACTTGAAATAGCATAAGGTGCATTGCATTCTAAAGCGGTATGTGGATTGGATGTTAAAACTTCTATTTAAAAAGAATCTAGAGTACAGAACATTTAAGCATGGATAAGACCGTACCCTTTACATTTTGAGCACAGTGCATTCCTAGAAAGTGATAGCTTCTTTGTAGTGCCGTTATACACATCCTCCAAGGAAACCTTTATAGAATGCACCACATCTTCTCCTTGCTTCTGTCTTCTTGCGCGTGAAGGACCACCACCTAAGAGCAAATAGAAATAGTGCAATGATCAATATTGCAAGAATGAAAGATGATTTAGAAGTGAAAATAAAATAACATGAATGTAAAAAGTGAGAGCCTCACCACCAAAGCCTGCACCAAAAAATGATTCGAAAATATCAAATGGATTATGAAATGAGCTTCCTGCTCCTCCCCCCGTTCCTTCTTTAAGGGCATCTTCACCATATTGATCATACAGTTCTTTCTTTTCAGGATCGCTCAACACTTCATATGCTTGGCCCAACTCCTTGAACTGATATAGAAACAATATATTAGGATTGAAACAACAAAATCAAGGTCAGCAACAAAAGGTACATTATGCAGTTCTTCAACCACAGAAGTATGCATAAGAACATCAAAATTGAATAACATATTTCATATGTAAAAAAGTCACAAAACAAAAAACAAAAACATAGCACGCTCAAGCCATCTGCATGCCACAATAATATTGAATTATCCCTCAAGTAGCCAGTGGCGGGCTGCAGAGCATTGCTGCCGCCTACCCCAAAAACAATATTTTAGGAGAAGTTGAAGTCGAAAGGCCACACAAGAGAAGGATAAGCAAGAGTTGCAGATGCAAGAGGTGTAGTATTAGGGCTTTCAGACACATGGGTTTTTGGTTGTACGAAAAGAGGGAAGCAGTAGGTTATTCACCTGAGTCTTTTAGGGATAGCCAAAATGTCCAAAAATGATGGTTATAAGTGGAGGGCATTTTTCGGTTTGTCAAGGCTTCATTTAAGTGAGACACAAATTTGGCCACAATAGTGAGCGCTATGAATGCTACCAGTACGCAACAGCGCAGTTACAGCTGCCAATTGTCCATAAAATTATTTTCCTTATTTGCACTATATTCTAACTTATATAGAAGGGTTAAGAGGCAAAATAACCAGTATATATTAAGTATAATTAAATTATATAGTCAGAATGCAAACAAACAAGGACCATAATGGCAGGGTATTCACATTAGTATAATGAAAATGCAACAAAGTAGCAGTAACCATGAGGCTAACCTTCTCAGGATCCCCACCCTTATCTGGATGGTTCTTCATCGCTGCCTTTCTATAGGCTTTCTTGATTTCATCTTCACTAGCACTTTTTGAAACACCAAGAATATCATAATATTTGGTGTTATCACTCTTCCTGGTTGGTCCGCGCCCAAACATGATTGATGCACCTTAAAAACACTACACAAAAACAAGAAGGAATTATAAACTTTCAAATAAAATACAAAAAATAAGGAATTATAAAATTTCAAATAAAAGAAATCTACAACCAAAAACTTTATATTGTGAATTTTTCCGAATCAAGCACAGAGCATCTCACATACTAACATTACATGAGAATCCATCACAACTGATAAACGTATCCTACACAAAAAGAGCAACACTCCACAACCATAAACTCCATTGCATGCATTGAAACCAACAAATTACAGTCTAACCAGCTCAAATCATGCACAATATGCTACATGGTTCACAATTTTCATCCAAAAAATCTACCCAGGTTATACAATCCGATACCTACTGCTACAACAACAACCACACCACCACCCCTTCCACATCATCTCTCCCTCCCTCTCACAAACTCCCCTTCACTACTACCCACTCGAAGCACACTTCACCACCGTCAACATGTGATTACATTCAATTATGTCACTCATTAGCATGCATCGCAACTACGAGTTACAGTTTAACCAGCTCAAATCAAGCACAATATAGTACATGTTTAACAATTATCATAAAACAAAATCTACCCAAGCTAATTTCAATGCCATCATAACTATAAACAAGACTGAATTACAAAATAAAAATATAAAAAAAATAACTTCAACACACGATTAAGTAACAATTACTATTCCTTCCCCAGAAAATAAAATTACAACTTTTGCTTCAAAATATTATTTTTATCATCTAAAACCTAAAATTCAATATAAAATCGAAACCCTATCAGAAACCCAGCAAAATTTTGAAACTTTTAAGTAAAAAAATTATGTAAAGATCAAAATTGATCTAAACCCTAATTGAATGGATGATAAAATTTGGGATCTAAGGAACACGGAGATTGAAAAAAATTGATCAAAACCCTAATTCAATCGAAACAGATCTGAACCCTAGAAATCTAAGAGACACAATAGAATAGAGAAAGAACATACCCAACAGATTTTCCTACGTTGTTGTTTTTCTCCTTCTTCTTCAAGGGCAGAAAAACGAAACCCTCGAAGAGAGAAAAAGAAAGAGAGAGAAAATAAGAGTGAGAGTGTGAATTGGTTTAGTAGTTAGCAAAAATGCTATTTACACTCCCTTTAAGTTGTGATAACTAACAGCAATATTATTATGTGCTATTGTAAAGTGAAGTGACAAAGGTTGCTTTGTTGTGAAGGACTTGTTTGGGATTGGGTTTTGATAAGGGGCTTGTGTTTGTGATGTGGTCATGTTTGGCGGCGTTCCTTAACAAAACTTCCTATCATTGTTTTTTCTTTTTTAATAAAATAAACATTTTACAAAAAAAAAAATTGAAAACATTTTTTGAAAAAAGTTATTTGACAATTTTTTTTTAAAGGAGAAGGAAATTTTAAATTATGGACGAAAAGTTACAAGTTGACATAAAAGACATCAAAACAACAACACCGTCAAACCAAACATAAAATTAAAAATTATATTATAGATAGAGTCACTCCTAAACATAAAAAAGGTTGAGTGTTATCGTATAAAAATTATTTACCTTTGGACTTAATACATGAGCATACTAACAATTTAACTTTGTTGTATATGTTAAACCATCATGTTGGTCGAACACCGCAAAATTGTGGTGTTTCAAAATTGACCAAATACATGTCATCCAAATCGTATGAAAACATTCATTCACTTTCTTATCATGAGAAACCAAACTTGTGAATTGAATTGTATGAGAAAAACAATTATTTGTCAATACACTGCTAAAATCTAACCAAGACAAACTTTTAACCATAATTTTCTGAAAATCAAACACTCAAAAAATAAATGATTAGTTTATTCATGCAAATTACATCGAGCTACGCATAAATGTGATGCTAGATTATGCATCTCTTTAAGAATTATATTATATCTTTCGTTGGAAGATGATCAAGTAACAACCTCCAAACAAACAATGATATATTTGTTGGAACCAAATTGTTCTAAGTAATATTAAACAAAGGAGAATTTGTTATTTCTTCAAAATTACCGAAAACAAATAGGATTTCAAACCCAAATATCTTCCATATCATCATGCAAGGTAATGTTAGATAACAAGGCTTTGCACCACTTTGACGCAACAACTCTTCCTTCTCCATCCTTACCCTCCACGACACCACACCAACATTTGTGTTTTCTTCTTCACCATTGTACCTTCTAATCATCACTTTAAAGACATCACCAATGTTCCTTCTAATTAGTCATTTTGAATTCTATTTATTTTTTGGTATTCCATTCTATTAATGTTTTATCTAATAATAACAATTTTGTAACTATGAAACAATAATAATGACCTCTTGATTTTTAATCAGAGTATCTATTTTATTTTTAATTGTTTTTTATTTGAAAATTCACAATTAAATTATTTTGTAATTTTTTAAGACAACTTTGAGGCACAACTTTTTAGGCTCGAATAATTTGAGGTTGATTGGCTGAGATTCAACGGCTAGCATGAGGTGCTATCATTATATTCGTTAACCTCCCAATTAATGCAAACTTTAAGTTGTTCGTGTTTGATTATAATTGTAACAATTATTTGACAATCCAAGGTATATATATTATCTAGTTATATAATACGCGAGCTTTTAAATAAAAAGATAAAAAATCTTTCAAAAAAAGAAAGATAAAAAAGAATCCAATACTGAAAAAACTAAGTTCGTGACCATTAGCGCAACATATGTTTCTTGCATCACAAGCAATCACCTATGATGAATGAAAACTAAAGAGAAAGAGTGAGATTAGAGGATGATGATGAAGATCAAGATAGAAGAAAGTTTGTTGCAACTATATTTCATTGATTGATGCAAATGAGAGCTTACAACTTATTTATATACAAGTTGAAATCTCTAACATATCCATGGTTTAGATTCCTTCCTAGATCATTTACTTATGTTTAGTACAAAAATAAATTAAAAATCAAACATTTGTGGTTGTGGTGGACAGATATAAATTGTTTTCTTGTATTTCATTTTCTTTTGAAAGTTTTTTCTTGTATTTCATTTGGGTGTTGTTCAATAAAGTTCTTTGTGGACTGTTTTATTTGTATTTCATTTTGATGTTTTTCAAATAAAGTTGGTTGTTCATATTAAACTGGTATATATTTTACAAGTTTTGTCTGTTTTAAAATAGACAAACACTAAATGGATTTTATAAGTCAAATCAACATAGTAACTATAAAACTAGACATAGAGCACAAAGTTGTGCCCAAGTATATAGCATAACAAATTAATACAACAATAGGTATGAAGCAAACTTTTGTTAGTCTGAAATCAAAATCAGTGCCTCGTAAGTGGAGCTAGGACGGTAAAATGTTATAGGGATATTTGATGCAATGGGTTGTTGGCTTGAAATTTAAATCCACGATGTGTGCACTCAGTGTGTAAATTTCGACGTTAGACTCTTTCAAGCCAAAAGAAATATCGGCAGGAATAAGAAGCATTCCTAATAGCAGAGTTTTAAAAGCATTGTAGAAACAAATAGTGGCTCAACAATAAGAACAACAACCAAGTCTTATTCCATTAAGGGGAAGCTGAGACAGTAAAATGTTATAGGGATATTTGATGCAATAGGTTGTTGGTTTGAAATTTGAATCCACAATACATGCATTTAGTGTGTGAATTTCGATGTTAGACTCTTTCAAACCAAAAGAACAGGAGTAAGAAGCATTCCTAATAGCTGAGTTAAAAGCACTATTGAAACAAAAAGTGGCCTAACATTAAGAACAACCCAAGCCTTATTCCACCAAGTTAGATAGGCTATATGAATCAAACCACGTGAATATTTTATATAAAAAACCATGTCTTTCTCCTACTTGTTTATCTTTAGATCCTTCCTAATAGTTTCTCATATAATTTTTCTAAGACTACCCTTAACTTTAGTGAGAAGTCTTCCCCTTCATCTGATCTACTCTCTTTACTGTAGAATCCACAAGTCTTTTGTCTACATGCCCAAACCACCTTAAAAATATGTAAACTATGTGTAAATTATGTGTGTGTATAATGAGTTCACACAACTCGTATTTATAATTGTTTTACCATAAATGCATTGAATGCTTAATTAGTAGGCAAGAGCCTAAGAAGTTGTATACTTTAAAAGTAAGAACAATCAATATAGGAATCTATACAATTAAGGAAATATCTAAGTTCTCAATTTTAACACGCCTCCTCAAGCTGGAGCATACATGACATAAACACCAAGCTTGTTACAACAAAACAAAAGTCACCATCAAGATGATCATCAATGAGTAGAGAAAGCGCCATTAAAAATCATTTGTTGGAAAACAGTCATTGAGTCACCCAAATGATGAAAAACACCTGAGAATGTGGCAGAGGGGGGTAAATGTGATGGCTAGATCGGGAAACCGGTGGCCGAATAGTTGGACAGATACTCTCACACTCTAATTTGGCGACGACATGTGAGGCTCACATGTGGGGAAAGAAGCAACACGTGGAGGCATGTGCATCAGAAGATGGTAGCGGAGAAATGGATGCCATGCACGCCAGGTGCCGCTCGGTGTTAGGTCGCACTAGAAAAGTGGCAGCTAGCATTTGCATAGCATGAAAGGGTGTGATGTCACTTCAAGGGATGAGTATAGTGATAAAAACCTACTGAGTAATATATGCTAATAGGTGGTGTTGTCAGCAGCAATAGTGAAGCATGGATAAAAGGTCACAAAATCATAATTTGCTTTGATACCACTTAAAAATATGTAAACTCCGTGCGAATTTTGTATGTTTATAATGAGATTAGACACCTTATATTTATAATGGTTTTATAATAAATGCATTGAATGCTTAATTAGTAAGCACTAGTCTAGGAAGTTGTATACTTTAGGAGTAATAACAATCAATAGGAATATCGAAGGATTCTTAATTTTAACATCACCTTAGTTTCCATAATGTTTTCTACTATAGGTGTTCCTCAACTACCTTTAATGCACCCGCCTAGTCTTACAACACATCCAACATAACATTCTAATCTTTGATACACTTACTTTATTTTCGTGTTGGTTCTTTATTGCCCAACACTCTCTCTCGTACAACATAAATATAATCAAAATTTAAACATCCAAGATCAAGCATCCAAAGAAAGGAAAAATCTCGAAAGAGAATTCCAAATTCAATTGTATAAATTAAATAGCACCTCTAAATCATCTTAAACATCATAAATTTGAAATGTTTGGATCAAAATTTGTTGTTATCATAAATATATTTATTTATTTAAAAATGGATTAAAATGTAGTACATAAATGATTATTAGAGAAAGAGTTTGTAATCCGAAGCATCTCTTAGGGGAGGGAGTATAATTTATTTTAGGTTTTCACTTTTAAAGGAGGAGAGTGTAATTCAAGTTTCTTATAGGAGAGAGGAGTATAATATACTCTAGTTTTAACCGTTCTCAATTCACCCCTTATTTAAGTGCAAGCTCATATTATCAAAAGAGATCTTGTTTGTATATTGTGGCTCATATAAAATTATATAATATTTTTTAACAAATTAAAATATATAATATTATTGACTTTCATTATTGTAATATTATACTTTACCTTGAATTATATAATATTATTGACTTTCATTATTATAATATTATACTTTTCCTAATTATCATTATTATATAATTAATTTTATTATTATTGCAATATTTAATGCTTTGGTATACAATAAAATTAATTTCAACCTTATCATCTATAAAATTAAAATTAATTTAATAAAATGAATTTAAATATTTATCATCTATAAATACTCACTCCAACTCTTAGTTTTATCAACAAAAAAAAAATCTCAATTCTATCACAATGGATTCTTCAAATGCTCAAACACAAATCAGCAAAACATCCAAGCTGAATCCACATGCACAAGAGTGGGTTAGAACATCCAAAACATCCAAGTTGAACCCAAATGCACTAGAGTGGAATGGACCTAGAGAGGAGGATAGATGTCTGTTCATCACATTTTCAAAACATAATGCACCAATCAAGGCACAAGATTTAACTATGTATTTTGAAAAGTAAGTTCCTTTCTTATCAATTTGGATTAAAAAAAAAAATTACAATTCTATCTTTACTTCGATTTATATATGCCACTTCTTATCATGATTTATTTATTTATTTTTTGTCAGAAAATATGGTGATTGTGTGCAATCAGTTACAATGTTAAGGGGAAATGAAGGTCAAGAATCACCATTGTGTGCTAAAGTGATTTTCAAATTATCAAGTACATTGTTTTTGGCAACATCAGGTGAAATGAACATATTTGTCAATGGTAAGTCAATTTGGTGCAAAAGGTACCAACCAAAGAAGAAACAAGGCCAAGATAAGGGTTCGATCCAGAACGTGGAGTAAACCTATCAGATATATTTATGTAACTAGCTTATGGATCTAGCCCTAGATTATCTCATATATTGATCATGGATCTAGATATAGATCTCATCTAAATATTTGTTACTGTTAAGATTGTGATGTTACTTTTCATGTATTTTTTACTTTTCCGTCAATGAGTACTTATGAAATGGAATAACTCTTCTAATTACAAAACCTGATTTACCAATTACATAATTTGGAGTGACTTTAATTTTTGAGTTTAATTTTCAAGCACCAAAAGTTTAACACCGTGAACCATGAACGCATCATAATTAATCATGGATTAGCTTATTTTAGAGCTTATGCAAAACAGCTTATGCAGATAAAGATGCCTTTATGTATTATTTATAAGCCTGTTAATGTAGTTTATGAAAAAACGGTTTATGAAGGTACAATTTTCGTCAGTTAGAACTTATGAATTAAAATAAAAACTTATTTATTTGCATAAACTCTTTTTCATAAGCTCAAAATAAGTTCAATTCAAATCAGGCGTGTGACTCTAAAAGTAGTTTTGATAAAAGTCAAATAGTTTTAATGATATAACGATTATACTATAACAATGTATATAAATTAGTTCTAAATTAATGTAAATTTACATTTTTTTTCTTTTTAACATAACTTTTAAAAAAGGATAATGGTGAAGTGTAAAATTACTTCGTGGAATTGTTGGAAAAACATAAACCAAAGACCAATCTAGTACATAAAATCATATTGGCCATTTTTTTTTAAAAAAAAGATTGTCCTTCGACAAAAAAAAAAGGACAAATCTAGTACAAACCATCTTAAAATTTGTAGTTGACTAAGATAATCCCATAAAACCTGATTGTAAGTTGATGATCGACCCCACTTATAGAAATTTGTTTAAATCATTTTGCACCTACCGTGGGACTTTTATCAAAAAGTTTCTTATACTCACTCTATATTTAAATATAAATGAAAAATAACTATTTATTTTATTGGACTTAATTATATACAAACTTTATTTATAGATATCTTTCTCTTTTTTTATTAAACGATAGTAGACTAAATATAAAATAAAAACAAAAAATTGAGCGACATAAACCTTAGTTTTTTTTTTTTTTTTTTACGTTAAAGACAATTTCATTAACGAAAGTCTGGCAATAAATCAAAAATTAAGATTGCAGAAATACAAGACGAAGTTTCTTCGATCCATATGCAATCTAAATTCTTAAGAGCATGCTTAGTTAAACAATGAGCAGCTTGGTTGGCTTCACGTGTAACATGCAAAAAAATTAAACTACGAAAACTACCCTTAAAACTAACACAATCTCGAATAATAGAGCCAACATAGTTAGGAGATTGTTAGTGAGCATCCAAACCCTTCCGCATAGCTAAAGCTTCTGCAACTTCTGAATCTTGTAATGAAAAGACATGCTAGGAACTAGCACCAACGACAACACCTTCATTATATCTCACGACAACACCAATACCTCACTTATCACCTTCTATCGGACTTGCTGCATGAACATTAAACTTATAGAAACCACTAAAAGGAGGTGTCCAATGAACATAAGATATTGGCAAAATTGGACCTCCACTTAGGGTGTGTTTGGATTGAGGGTTTAGGAGAGGAAGGGAGGGGAGGGCTCACTTTTAATTTTTAAATTACGAACAATGTAAAATGTTTTCTTGAAACAAATCAACTATTTTTGAAGTATTATATGATCATTTATCATGTCGTTAATTCATTTTTCTAAAAATTATTTTATAATCTCCGTAATTTAAAAAAGAAAAGTAAACCCTCCCCTTCCTTCTCCTCCTAAACCCTCCATCTAAACAAACATCAACACACATAAACCTTAGCCATGAAAAGAAAAATATAATGAAATAAAAAAAAATATCCTCCTCAATGAGCTTATAATAATGGATGGAGGAATTACATACTCTCTCCTTTTCTATTTACATGTCGTATGTTTTACTTTTTACACAAATTACAAATTAAGACAACCAATAAATTTGTATACTTTTTATTTTTGGTGTACTAATTTATTTAATTTTATACTTTTAATTCCAATATTTCTCTTTTTCTTGTAGGAGAATACTAATGAGTTTTCTTAATACATTTGTTAAAGTACTAAAATAAGTAAGTTTGCATTAAAATAACCAATGTATTTAAGTCATTGGTTAGCAAAACCTTTTTTTATAATATTTTTAATCATTTATTATTTCGATTCATCTGTTGTTCCAACCTTGAATGTATGGTATGACCTTATAGATTAGAAGATAGTAACAAATACATGATAGTAACTAAATGATAGCCTCTTTTTAGGAGTATCACAAATTGACGAATAGTCAATTATTGATATTACATGTAAATACATAAACTAATTATTCATAAGTGAAAATAATTTCAATTTCTGAGTTACTTTTTCCTCCCATTTGAGCACTAAACTAGAGAGTGCCCTCCTAGAGGAACCATCTTCACTCACAGCAGCAGCAGCCCCAACTCTTAAATCTTCAATTCTTTTCCTTAATTGCAAACCTTCACCATCCCTTGAATATTGGTCCATTATAATCTTTATAACTCTTGCAACTTCTTCTCCTTTTACAATCCCATCTTCATCATCGATTTTCGGCCTCACTGCCACTTTGAAAACATCGGTGAGTGTTGCTGCGTTCATTCTCTGCTCAGCAAACAATGGCCAAGCAATCATAGGTACACCAAAAACCAAACCCTCTAGAGTTGAACTCCAACCACAATGAGTCAAAAAACCACCAGTTGAACTATGACTAAGAATTTCAACTTGTGGAGCCCATGATGGAACCACCAAGCCTTGATCTTTAGTCCTTTCCAAGAAACCTAATGGTAAATAATTTAATGGATCATCATCAAAAGTAGTATTAAAATCACCCATTTTTGATGATCCACTAAAATAAGCAAAGCTTGCGTGCTTATTTGGAACTCTAATAACCCACAAAAAATTGCAACCACTTGATTCTAACCCAAAAGCTATCTCATTGATTTGTTCATGAGTGAGTGCTCCACCACTCCCAAAAGAGATGAACAAAACTGATTTTGAAGGCTTATTGTTCAACCATGTAATACACTCTAACTCATTTTCTTTACTTTTTGACTCTCTTTGAATGATGGGTCCCACAGGATAAACACAGAGAAAATCTTGTATAGATTTTATTGCATCATGTTCCAAATAAGTGAAGCTATTGATGATGACACCATCTACCAAAGAGAGTCTTTGACACGCACAAAGAAATGCTTTGTATGTTTCACTTGATCTTGCAAAAAGAACAGGGTCAGGAAAATCTTTTACCTTAAAAGAAACATTTGAATCTGGAAAGTCAAATGTTTTTGTTGTGTCCATAAACTCAGAGGAAACACTTTCATCTAGTTTGGGAAGATTAAGACAGAATTGAAGTGATATAACCGATGAAGTAGCGAAAATATAAGACATAAGGTTGAAATTTTTAGCGATGTCGATTACATCGCTTGAGAAAAGATCAAAAACCAAACCAACAAAGTTGTTTTTTGAAGAAGTTACCATTTTGTTAACTTCTTGATGCAAATAGGGTATAGAGTGTTTGACTGTGAGTTTCATTTGTGTTGCGATGTGAATGTTGGGAGGAAGGTCTTGGATATTGATTTGAGGAAGGAGTATAAAATCAATGTTTGGTGGAAGAGAGTTTAAGATGGATTTGGTGGATGATGTGGGAGAACCAAGAGATGGAATGAGGAAAGTGACATGGAAATTGTTGTGATGAAGAACAAGTAGTTTTGCAAACTCTACAAGTGGGATTAAGTGGCTTAGTCCTGGACAAGGAATCATGGCTATGCATGTTTTTTGCTCCATAGTGATGAATTCAATTCAATTTGGGAAGCTCAAAGTTTTTGTGGATATATGCATTAATAAATGTACAATCCACCTAAGTATACCAGCATAGTAGATTTCATAAGTTCAATTACTATGAACATAATTGAAGAGAAGGTAGCCATGCACATGCACATGCACATGCACATGCACGTGAATTTCTAGCCAAAAATAATGAAGCTATGATCACGTGACTGGTACGACCTTCAACTCTCGAGTATTCATTCCTATGTGCCTTTAGATATTGACTAGTAGTGAGAAAGGAAATTACGATTTTCGGTTTGCAACAAGTATCCTATACAAAGGTCACATTAAACTTTCACTTATTCATTTTTTTTAGAAAATTAACCTAAGTAGATAGATGAGCAAACACAAACTCAGAAATTACATACAATTAATAGTCATATTTTGTCCCTAACATTCTAAGAAGAGTTGAAGGAATATAGTTGTGTCCCTAACATAATTGACGAGAAGGTAGCCATGCACGTGAATTTCTACCCAAATTACGATGTTGACTAGTAGAGATCATGGAAATTACGATTTTCGGTTTGCAACGTTTATTCTATACAAAGGTCCACTTATTATAATGGGTCACATTAACCTTTCACTTATTCCTTTTTTTAGGAAATTATGTTAATTTTTTTTACAAACATAAACGATACTTATTCATTCAAGTTGATAGAGTGCATCGATACAACGCACTTTCAAAGTTGCTAAAAACAAAAAAGAATAAGTTTGCAAAGAAACTCATAAATCTATGT
>Ga0315913_1006056_pt1 | contig 14670 bp, 6 predicted proteins | sample MpolsnodulesMG_FD_207736 | JGI IMG/M metagenome (GOLD analysis project Ga0315913, IMG submission 207736) | Medicago polymorpha root nodule microbial communities from Los Angeles, California, United States - small nodules | ecosystem: Host-associated > Plants > Roots > Nodule | place: USA... | reverse complement strand
CTGAAACATATAACAATAGGAAAAGAATGCACATTAATGATAGTGCTTAAATGCTGATAAGGAATAAAGGACTCGCATTCACGAAATTATTCGAATAGAAGCATTCAAATAGAAGAAGACAGTGATAATTAATATCAAAGTTATCTGAAACAAAGGCATACTGAAAAGGTGAATTTAGCAGGTACTTACTTTCGTAGGCACTCGTCATAGAATCCATAAACTTGAGTAATCTGCAGCACAAAGTCAATATCATTCATTACTGTTCAAAGCTAAAACATATAAAATAACTAAACAACCTACTGAAGTAGGAAGTCAAGTTTTACTCTGTATTATAACTAACTTCAGCCATTTAAAGTAATAAGTCCTGAAATCTGAATCTATAATTATTTTATCAAATTCAGTGGTACAATGCTTCGAGACAAACATAATTTGGTCCTCAGAAAGAGTTCGTCTGAAATGAGTGAAAGCGTCCATTTGCGGGCAATAGTAACTTTCCAGTAGTGATGATAGAAATTGTTTTTGCCAAGAACTCAACCGATGCTTACATTGTCTCTGAGGACATAATTAGGATTTTAATCTCATCTTTTAATTCACTATAGTCAGAAAGTTTGCATGATAAAAACAAGAACAGACCTGGCGACTTTCATGATTTCCCCTCAAAATAGTGATACGCTGACGATAACGCACTTTAAGGGCGACCAAAAGCTGCGTAATGAAGTAATTAGTGCCCAAAAAATTACTTGCAAAAGAAGCATCATTTGGAAGCAAAATAAACACCATAAAAAATATGCAATTCGAAAAATAAAAGCTATCAAGTTGTACCACAAATCATATTGAATGTCATATATGACATTTCTGACTCTAGGAAATAAATACTACAGTATCCCATGATATCTGAGGACATGATAGCATCCACCAACACAACAAAATCATTTGCTCTCTTCATTTTGGATAGCATGGTGTATTAACACAACTGCTTCAATTATGTAGTGACATATAAAAAAAATACTGCAATAATTCCCACCAGCATGGCGTATTGAATAAACAAATGGTAATCCACCATCTTTACTGCACGAATATATCACAAGGAAACAAATAGTAGGGCTGAAGGACCAGAAAACAGAAATTTTCGCAACAGCAAGCAACTACAGAAGACCAAGTAGTTTATTAACTCTGCTAAACAGATATCGAACTACTGGCTTGAGATACAATTCCTAAGAGATTTCGCTAGAACACCCTAGTTAAAACTCCCACAAAGACGTGTGAAAATATACTGACAAACAAACAAAAGTAAAGCTTAATACTTCATACTCACCGTTACAGTTTCGACAGAATAATAGCCACGATCGACGTAATCTCCCATAAACAAGTAATTAGTATCTGGACACTGCCAACAAAAAAGGTTTACCAGAAATTAGTATTTGACCATCAGATGTCATATTTCAAGTTGAAGCAAGAAAACATGTATAAATATTAAATACAAGTAATGCCATGCTAAAAATAGTGGGCCAAAAAATACCAGTTCTAAACTAAATGCATAGGACATAAGTTCTAAAATTTATAATTAGACAAGACAAATAGACAGTATGAAAGGCTTCTGATAACACTGGAGGAGGTATCAGGTTCGATTCTCCCCGGTGCCAATTTTGGTGGGCTAGTTTGGCTTTTTCAACAAAATAAAAAAAAAAACAATGGAGGAAGTTTCTAAACTAAAAATAAGACTTTGTGAGGAGCTGCTATATCAAAAAGTTGAATCAGATCTGATCGCAGTGAGTGGGACTTAAAATATCTAATGGACATCTAATATGATACAGATACACAACGAAAAGAAAACTTCACCGAACAAATAATTTTGAACATTGGTGTAACATGATTGCAGGACATTAGTATCAATCAAATGAATGTTTTACACTAGAAGGGCAATTTGGGGGAAATTATATTTATTACTGCTATTAAATTTCCAAACTTGAACATCATCTAGCTAGTGGAGCTTGAAATGACTAAACTGTAGCGAAACTTTGAAAAACTGAAGGCCTGTCTACAGCATATTATGCATGGCATTTCCTGATTTTTCCAAGTATTTTTCATTTTCTACTTTATACATCTAACAAGTTTTTCATCAATTTAGCAAATAAATGTTAAATATAAAGCTAACTGTGAGGAAAAATACCTTCCCTCCGATGCGGAAAAGCTCTGCCAGATCGTGGAATTGCCCATGAATATCACCACATATTGTAACAGGACTTTTTACAGGCTGCAATTTTTGTCAAATGAAATAATATTTAGTTTTTTCAGTCTTACGAAAGAAAATCAAAATCATATATAGACTGTACAGTGCAGACCAAACAAATATTGAACCGACAATAGTGATAGACACAATTTGAGTATGGTGGGGGCGGGGGGGAAGATAAGAAACCAAGGCACAAAACTACCCATACTGATGGACACTAATATATAGAACATGCTAACATAAAAAATAGACTAACATACCTGCACATTGCTTTCTTCCATCAAAATCTCTTTTGCCTTATCACACAAGACCCTAACCTGCATATACGAGTGAAGTCGGAGTTGGATAACGAAATGTTAAAGAACCACATTGTCTCGATGGCGAAAGCCTTTTTCAGAGGAGAGGGGTAGAAGAGAATCAATCAAATACAAGATAACAAATATCCTACCCTATGAAACTGCTTTTTGGGAAAATAGAATACAGTCTAAAATAAATTAAAAAGGTAGAGTAAAATTGAAAACTTAATTGTAATTTCTACGGATTTTAACCATCTCAAGATAGCATAATAGCCGATTATCCATAATCAAAAGAAATCAGTCTAGAACCCAAAACATGAAAACTAAACATAACAGATTACGTTTAGTTATGCTTGTATTTATTTTTTGTGATATCAGAGTATTATATTTGGTTTATAGTGTTCATTTATGAAACCGGGCCAAACTCAATATATTCTAGTTCAATGAGTCAAAGTACACTCCCGTTGATTGAGAGCATGGTCATAACTAGCATATATGTAGACTTTTAGTGGTGCAGCAACACTTATTCACTTGGTGTTTGTGTGTACCTGGCTGGAGAGAGAGTAAATATCCACGCAACTTAATAAATTTTCAACTTTTTGTAAATGAGTCTAGAAAATTCCATATGTATAATCACCAAAAAATATTTCAGATTCAACAATTATAATTATTGAATTTAGTATTTTAACGATGTAAATGCACAAGTCTCACACTGGTGTCAATTAATCCTAACTCTCTTAAAAACATATGCGCATACACATAATGTTCCTATTAAAAAAAATTGGTATAGCCAATTTGCTGCTTTTTAACTTCAAAAAAAGGTGGTTCGCCTAAAAATCAATTGAATCAACCAGAACAGAACAGATTTAGACCCATTGGTGACGTTCAGTTATGCAATCAGAACTGAATTTATTGGTTTAGTTTCAATTCATACCCAAAAAGCAATGTTGCCAATCCTACATAGAGGCGCAAAGTAGTCGTCCTAATAATACTGTTGCCGGAAAGTGGGATAAGAGATTAAAAAGGTATACTACAAAGGTATAAATGCTTAAAAATTTATGAATAAAAAAAAAATAAGATAAACACATCATCAATAATCAGAAGTCACAGTCTAGACTCAAAATTACAGACAAGAAGCACCAAGGCTAAAAAATACAGTGCAAGCTATCGCTTGTCAAAAAGTACAGAACTATGTGAAAGAGGAAGTTGCAAACAACCAAGTTGTGCATACAGAGACGGAAGAGCTAAGACCTGGAAACAGAGGTTGGGGCTTCCATTGAAAGGGGGTTTGGCAATAGTCTGTTAAGGTTGCCAAGAGGCACTGGCAAAATGAATTGAAAACAATGTTGTCAATGGTAGATGACAGTTTATCACTCATGGCCAAAATTCCACGATATAGGTGGCACTTCACAAATTGCCTATGTCAACTGGCACAAAATCTTCCACGGCTGCTATTATTCAAAGTGCAAACACTAAAATACCTCTGTATATTTGGGTATTTTCTAGTTTCCAACACTAAAATACCTCCGATTAAAAAGTGAATAATAACACAAAAATCCTCCTATTAAAAATTATAGACAATTCCAAAAGGGGTGGACAAAACAAGGACTGCCCCTGTTCAGAACTGCTGCTGAAATATAGGTGTGATTTCCTGTGTGAAAGTCATCGATCTCTATTGTGAACTATGCAGTGCAAAAATGCGATGCAGACAGGTATTTCAAAGTGGGCAGAAGCAGCTCAGCCCCACATTGGCTACATAACAATGCGGTCCAACGCTAGTAACTACTCTACCAAAAAAAATCAATCCAAACCCACGACACCTAAGAAGTGAACCCACCCACCTAATACAATGCACGAAAATAAAATAACCACAATCGAAATATTTAGCTTACTACTGCAGATGTTTTAAGGGGTACATGACCTTAGCGAGGATTTTTCGGTTATTAAAAATGTACCCAAGCCCAAGTAACCAGCTTTTTTAGCATCTCTCCTTGTCCTTGCTGGGAGCTTCCACAACTAAACGGGACAAAATAATTTTGCCATTAACCACCCACTATTTTGAAATATTCACAGATTGTCCATACAATGAAACAATTGTAATAGAACTCATGTTTTGGTTGTAACCTTAACTCAGAGATTACAGTTTCGTAAGACACTAAACTTCTTTGAGAAACTCGATGCCAACGCGTTTCTAACTCTCCTAATGGCAATCACGTGTTTCACCGAACAGGGTTAACATGAAGGGTTCATTCCATAGCACTTAGTACCCTCCCAAATAAAGCTGGTCAAAAACTCAAGTAACAACCTAATCACCCTGCTTCTACTATGTCATACAAGCTCAATCTGGATAAAAAAAATCCTTTGCAACGCATAACACCCAAATATACAGAAGGATTCCTTTTTTCCTTTTCAAGTAACTCTCAGAAATCACGTATCCACTCCTTAAACACAGAAATCACAATATCAATCATGAAAAAATCTCTTAGATCAGAAAGTAACAAACTTTCACCAAAAAATGAATTCACAACCTAGAATCACTGAAAAAAATTCCCCAAATCTGATAGAATATGCAACAAAATGCGCCATTCAATTAAAAAAAAAAAAATCCAGATTTTCACGAAACAAGATAAAATCAATTTTCGCTACAATATGCAATAGATCAATTCACAAATCGAGCTAAACTCTAGAAGAATCAATGAAAAATAGATCCGCGAGTGAAAAATGTGGAGAAAAATGAAAGGATTGGGGAAATTAGATTCACCTCTTGCTCGGACAGGGGTTTGCACTGCATGAGCTGAGAAATCTGCTCATCGAGATTTCCATGGGAATTTGAATCCATGTTCAACTTCTCCAATCAATAATCCAGTTTTTGAATCAATTGAAACCCTAGATCTAACTCAGAAAAGCCCTTTTTGTGTTTTCGATGATTGTTGTTACTTGTGTTTGTTGAAGAAACCAAAATGGGTTAGAGAGAGAGAGAGAGAGAGAGAGGTGATGAAGAAACCAAAGCTTTGGAGGGTTCGATGGGCTCTTTTGTTCGATAACCACTCCTTTTTTAGGGACAAAATGGTATTATTGATAATTATTGCAATGCTAGCTTAATAAAATCTCAATTCATATGCTTGAGATTTGGATATTAAAAGGATGAAAGATTATGAGATTAACTTTAAAAATCTCCGTGATAATTATTTTTACATACCAAATCTAATTTAATGATGTTAAGTTAAAAAGATAAAGAAAGATATGCTAATTAAATGAAATTGAAAAGATATACTTTTGATCTTTAATTGTAAGACACATTTGCTATATTTTTTAGCGTCCGTTAACAAATGTCTTAAAAAATTTGTTAAGGATTTTAAAATATAAACAATTAATAATTTTCATATAGAAAAAGTAGTTTTTTAATATTTTAATGTGTTGAATGCATAAATCTCAAAATAAAATTTATACTTTAAATTTCTTATCAACTACTCTAAAAGTGTGTTTGGATGGAGGAATGTCATATTGTAAGAGAATTCAAATACTTTGAGGTGAATTATATTATTTGGATAATAATTCGAAGAATTTTCAAAATGATATAAAGTTTTTAAGTATTTTGTTCAAATCAAATTTAGAGAATTTAAAGTGACAACTAAAAGATAAGAAATTCAAAATTCTTCATTGTTATAAATTTTCAAATTTTCATTTTAGTCCTCAAAATTTTCAATTTGACCCCAAAAAATTGTGAATTGGCCCCTCAAATTTTTCAAAAATTATAATTTGACCCCTTAAGTTTTTGAAATTTACAAATTGACCCCTAATTTCAATTTTAAAATTTGGCCCAAAAAAATAAAATTTATAAAAGTTGCCCAAAAATGATGATAATGAATTTTTTTACTACTCCATCCAAACAAAAGCATTAAGAAATTAAAGTAATTTAATTGAATCATTTAAATTGTCTAGAATTCTAAAGTCTTTAAAATTTCTCAATTAACTGATCCAAACACACTCTAAGGATACTTGTTAATATTTTTCAATTTTTTATTATTGATATAAGACAATCTTCAAATTTTTCACATTCATTGATGTTGAGTTCAAAATTCTTTATTGTTATAAGAAAATTATATCTTTTTAAAAAAAAATGTTTTTTTACATAAATATATATTTGATAAATTACCCTTAAAAAAAATATATTTGATAAATTACCCTTAAAAAAAAAACTTTGATAGATTTACATTGGGTTATACATGTTTGTTTTCTTCCTCCTATTATAGCAGTAATAATTAAGTAAATATTACAAAACGTTTTTTATAAACTTATGGCAAATTTTCGTCCACCATTCTTTAATTTAATTTTAAATAATGATGTAGTCATTTTATTCCTTTTTTTATTATCTGACTTAAGGATGATGGGGATGAAAAACATGAAGATGGAGACGTTCATATAGTTTATGAATTTTTTATTTTTAATCAAGAAATCCTTTAAAAAGCGATGTTATTAATAAAGTTATTATTTCAGCATTTTTTTTTAATGAAAAAAATGTAAGAAAGGATTAACTTGTGCATATTTTAATAAATAAATTACTTAAACGGGCCAAAAAAAATACAAAGATCAATGTGTTACAACTAAATAAGATAAACGAACTCTAGTGCTACTCGTGGGTTTAACTCAGTTGGTAGGAACAATGCATAACATGTGCAAAGTTCAAGGTTCAAACACCGCCCACCACAAAAAAAATGACCTCTAGTGTAATATGCACACATGCGTGGAGAGAGATGGAGGGGGAGATAACATATCATACGAGAATGGACTTTCTATGCGAGAGTAATAAGAATGATTCTCGACCATTTGATCAAATTTGATGGTATGGATTAACGATTCATTTAAAATAACAGTGTGTATCTCCGTGTATTATAATGAACCAGTTCACATTATCATCTTCGTCTACCCACCCTTCTCCTCAGAAATGCTCGCCTACCTGAATATGAAAATATAACTTCTAATATTGTTCTGGTTGATCTTTTATTCCACTTTCTCGTTCTCTAGTTTTCACATTCATTGATGTTGTGTTCAAAATTCTTCTCGCTCTCTAATTTTCACATTCATTGATGTTGTGTTCAAAATTCTTTATTGTTATAAGAAAATTATATCTCCTTTAAAAAAAATAAAAATGTTTTTTTACATAAATATATATTTGATTAATTACCCTTAAAAAAAATATTTGATAAATTACCCTTAAAAAAATCTTTGATAGATTTACATTGGGTTATGCATATTTGTTTTCTTCCTCCTATTATGGCAGTAATAATTAAGTAAATATTACAAAACGTTTTTTATAAACTTATGGCAAATTTTCGTCCACCATTCTTTAATTTAATTTTAAATAATGATTTAGTCATTTTTTTTCCTTTTTTGGTGATTTGATTTAAGTAAGATGATGGGGATGAAAACATGAAGATGGAGATGGTCATGTAGTTTATGAATTTTTTATTTTTAATCAAGAAATCTTTTAAAAGGCGGTGTTATTAATAAAATTATTATTTCAGCATTTTTTTTAATGAAAAAAAATGTAAGAAAAGATTGACTTGTGCATGTTTTAATAAATAAATTACTTAAACGGGACAAAAAAATATAAAGATCAATGTGTCACAACTAAATAAGATAAACGATCTCCAGTGTTACTTGTGTGCTTAGTCCAGTTGGTAAAAACAATACATAATACGCGCAAAGTTCAAGGTTAAAACACCGCCCACCACAAAAAAAAGATGACCTTTAATGTAATATGCACACATGCGTGGAGAGAGATGGAGGGGGAGATAACATATCATACGAGAATGGACTCTGTATTCGAGAATAATAAGAATGCTTCTCGACCATTTGATCAAAATCGATGGTATGGATTAACGATTCATTTAAAATAACAATGTGTCTCTCCGTGTATTATAGTGAACCAGTTCATATTATCACCTTCGTTTACCCACCCTTGTCATGTGAAATGCTCGCCTACCTATATATGAAAATATAACTTCAAATATTGTTCCAGTTGATCTTTTACTCCACTTTCTCGTTTTAATTTATCAACAAACAGTAAAAATAATCCTTTTATCGACAAATATGGCTTTTAACCTTTTTTTTAATAATTTCTTTATTTTTACATTCTAAAAAAATTAAATTGATTAATAACAATAGAAACAATGTTTTGTTCTTTAACCTTCAACTTTATTCTGATGGCCGTCGAAGATATAGAAAATGACTGTCGGAAGCGAGAGATGACCGCCGGAGATAGAGGTACTTGTCAGAAAAACGGTGGTCGTCGGGAAAGAGATGGTCTTGGATAGAAGAGATTTACGCTAACGGATTATGATGGTGGGAGATAGAGAAAGTTGAATGGGGATGAGAATGGCACACGACAATGGCTTCCCACATATTATAAAATCTATGAAAGTTTGTGCATACACTTTTGAACCAAACGGCATGAATCAATGTACACTCTCTAATTCATACTTAACTATAAATTCTAATGCATCCATGATTGTGTTGCATGCATCTTTTGATTTGATCCTTTTCACATTTTTGTATTTTAGATATTTGACTTTGCAACATGATTCACATTGTGCTTTGACATTTTTTTGAGATGTGATATCGGCGCAAAAGAGCACTAAAGCTGGGAAAATCGTGTCAACAACATTCATTAAAGCATTGTTCCAGTCAGTCACAATTACTCTAGGAGAAATATGTAGAGATTTCAACAAATCATGTTACCTCTTTGGAGCCTGAGCGATATTGTCTTCCCTCTCAAACATTGTGTGGGCAATTGCATTAGTACGTTAACTTAGTAGAAGTGACACCGACGGACACCGGCCAACGAGAAACAATATTTTTTGTTTGAGGAATGTTAGGGTCACACCCTTTAACACGCTCTTTAGACACATTTCAATAATATAAAGCCATGTTAACCCTTATTTTTTTTTCATTACCGGATAACCGGTCAAACAAGTTCGGAGAAGACATTTTTTGTTTGTTTTTTATTTTAACTTTTCTAGCATCGTTGCCCTCTCCAACTTCCAAAAACTCCATGGATCTCTACCTGCATCATATAATCTTGCAGTCACTAACTCCATCTCTAGTTACGTTTGCTCTTTGGCTACTAGATGGATCTGCAAAACTGTTTTTATAATTTGCCGTCAGCAACCCCTTTCCCTTTCGTTCATCTTCTTCTTCCTCCAACTTTAAAATTCATGAAGATCTAAATCCCTAAATTCTAAATTCACGAACTCTTCGTTTTATCTTATTGGTTTCTTTCTTCTTTGCTTTTCTGATTGAATTTACGAAGTTTAGAAACACTTGAACTGTATAATTTTTTGCGGGTTTGTTTGGATTTCAATGGAAAACAAAAAGATAGTTAATAGAGATTTCCTTTGGACCTTCTTTGGGAAAAAACTAGAATGAAGAATCGGAAAAAATTCTTAATTCTTCTGCCAAATCCTTACTGGAATAAAAAAAAAAAACTAGAATTAAGAATGGGGAAAAAATTAGAATTAAGATTGGGACCTTCTTAATTCTTCTGCCAATTTTGTTTTTATTACAACATGATTCAAATTTTGTTGTCCACTTGCCATATCCTTGAAGAAGAAGAAAGTTGTGTTACAAATGCTGTTCTAAATGGATGAGTTTTTTCCCATTCTTAATTCTAGAAGATAGTAAACAGAGATGTCCTTCTGGGTAAATCTAGAAGATGAAAAGTTAAAATAAAATCAAAATAATAATACAAAATAAAACAAGTGATTGGCTAAACTCAAACCGGTAAACCGTAAAAGGACAGCAAAAAAAGGGATGAGGTGGCTTTATATTATTGGATGTGTCTAAAGAGTGTGTTAGAGAGTGTGTCCCTAACAATCCTCTTTTGTTTTATTAATGGAATTCACAACACACTCATAAGTGTGTTAGCCGAGATAACAGTTTTATTGAGTGGTTAGCCATGAAGAGAGCTTCTAGGGCTGCCGAGTTAATGCATCTTTTTCCTTAGGTACGGTATTCTCAGAGTGAGCTTCTTCTACTTCGATCGTGCATGGGTATTGCCAAACTTTTCTTTGGCTTAAGGACGTGCCAACCGATTCACATGGAGGAGGCGGCTATGTTGTTTGATAAAGAGCTGCATGAAGCGGTTGAGGACATTGTGGTTGGTGGAGGTTCTTTCTGTAGGGACCTTCAATAGAGGTTGGCTTCTTTACCTATTAGGTTTGGAGGGTTGGGTTTGTACCCAACATTAAAGGCTTCCTCGTACGCTTTTGTGACTTCCAGGACACAATCTTGGGTGTTACAAGATCATATTTTGAGAGACCGTGAGTTATGTGGCATGGACTCAGATTTTGATAATGCTTTGGATGGTCTTCGTGGTACGATTCCAAATTTTGATGTCAGCAATTTTACTAGCAAAGACATTGTCCCTCCTAAGGCATAACATGTTTTGGCGAGTGCTACTTTTAGTAAAAGTGTTCAGGATATGGAAGTTAAGTTTGACATGACCACGAGACAGAAGGCAATTTTTGGATGTTTGCAAGCAACACACGCTCAAGATTTTCTTCTAGCTATTCCGATTGATGGGTTATGTCAGCATATGTCACCAGTGGAGTATCGTACTATCCTTAGATATCGCTTTATGATTCCACTATTTCCTATTGATGAGGTGTGCCCTGTTTGTCGTAAGGCGTGCCTGGATACTTTTGGGGAGTATGTCGTTCATTGTAAGGAGCTTCCTGGGTTTAAGTACAAACATGACTTTGTTAAGGATGTACTTTTTGATATATTTAAACGGGCAGGAATATCAGTGAAGAAGGAGGCGCCTATGAACTTCTTCACTGACCCACTAGATAGAAGGTCAACATTCAGGCCTGCGGATGTGATGGTGTATGGATGGGTAGGTGGAAAACATGTTTGTGTAGACTTGACAGGGGTTTCACCACTTGTGGGATTAGGTGTTAGACCTTTTACTGTAGGACAGACAGCTCTAAAAGTTGCGTCAAGCAAAGAGGCCAAACATGAGAAAGCGTGTTCTGACAATCAACATGCTTTTATACCATTTGCTTTTGACACTTTTGGTTTCCTAGCACCAGAGGCTGTTGACCTTCTACATAGAGTTCAAAAGGTCATGCATAACAATGTTATGTCTTCTAAGTCCATGAATGTTGTATTCACGAGGATTGGTTTTGTCTTCTAAAAAGGTCTAGCGGCGCAACCTGTTACCTGTTTGCCTTCTATTCAAATGTAAAATAATGGTTTTTATATATAAAAGAATATAAATCATTAGCCAATCTATAGACAGGTACACGATTATCTTCTACAAAGCATTTCATAAGATGCTGCGTTTATAGTCCTAGACCCTTGATAGATTGCTTATATATGTGATAGGTGTTATAAACATGATATATAATAGTTTCGCTTTGGAAAAAGTTGATCCTAATGGGTTTACATTTTAGAATCAAGAAATTTCTTTATAAGATGTTGTTTATAAAAATCCTAAAAAACACTCAAAAAGACAAAAACTTGTGTGTGTGTATTTTTTTTTTATAAAAATAGATTTTTTTTTCTTAAAAAATCCAAAACAAACACACCCATATTTATACGATACAGTAAAATGCATTAATTATTTAAAATTATACATGAATTATAAAGTAAACAATTGGCATAAACAGAATCAAATTAGCAAATAATAAAACTAACCGAATGTAAAAACGAAGATGAAGAAAAAGATAAAAATTACATTACAAATGTTTTGGGAAGTTTTACAGAGTTTACCCAAATTTGTTAAGTTCTCTATGAGTCTAGTCGAGTAAATTTACTAAAATACGAGTTTATAACCAAGTCAACTAAACCATTATACCTAAACTTATTTGATCATACAATCATATGTTTTCACAAATAAACTCACAACATTAAAGCATTGAGCGTCAGATACAACTATATTTTCCATTTCTCTTATCTTCGTTTTACATCAAACGATATTTTAATTTTCTTTATTTTTCATATCTTTCTCTATTTTCAGTTGCTTAGTCTAAAGTTCCGTTGGATTGAGTTTATTTTGAGTTTATGAAAAATAGCTTATGCAAACAAATAAGCCTGTATATTAATTTATAAGTTATCGCTAAAGAAAATTGTATCTTCATAAGTTGTTTTTCTTAAATTACCTTAACAAGCTTAAAATATGTAAAAACTTATTTATTTGCATAAGTTGTTTTGCATAAGCTCTAAAATAAGTAAATCCAAACGGACCCTAAAATCAGTTGTTAAAAATTTGCTCTTCAACTTGAGAGGCCTATATTGGATACCCGGACACACCGATTTTTCTTTTAATCCCACTCTTTTTAATTCAATTATTTTTTCTTCACAATCAATTTCATTTTTTTCATTCTTATTGGTGGGTGAAAGCAAATTGCATCAATTTTGCTTTAAGCTATCATTCTTGGTGGCTTAATCTCGTCGCTTCTTTGGTGATCATGATGTAATTTCTTTGTATTTTTTTGGCAATTTTAGTTATAATTTGATACTCCTTGTCCCGGTTTCTTCTAAGCACTCATTGTGCTAGAAATATTAGGTGTTTGGAGTTAAGTATATTATATTTTAACTTCTAAAAAAAATATCACAATAAGTATATAAGTTCTCCTTTCTTTTTTAAAATGAGCATCACTTTATCGGTCAAGTAACCTAGTGGTAGAAACTTACACATTTAAGTATACAAGTACTTCTTCCATTTTAAAATGAGTATCACTTTACCGGTCAAGTAACCTAATGGCAGAAAGTTACACATTTTAACGTGGAGAAGTGCGGTGTCGAGGTTCAAACCTTCGCCCTTGTATATATTATGCAATATTCATGCCAACTGAGTTAGACTCATATGAACACTATTATGTTTTTTTTAATCATTACATTTTTTAATATGTGTGGAAAAACTTTAAACGATATTTATTTTAAAACGGAGAGAATAAATTAAAAGAAAATAAAATCTTGAAAGCCCAACCGAGTTAAAGAAAAAAACAAAAACCAAAAAAGCTGTTTGAAACCATGTGATAACCATTAACCAAGGAGCCCAATCTCTAAAATTCCACAAAAGGAAGATATTTCTGAGATCAATGCCTTTAGTATTCTTAAAGACTCAAACAAAGAAAAGACTTTCCTTTATTTCTCTCTCTTCTTTTGCCTTCAAAGTTGGGTTGGTTGGTTGGTTTGTTTGTTTGACTCATGAACTGCAACACATTTATTAAAAGAGGACCATGGTCACAAGCTATGTGTCCTTTTAAAACGACACTTATTCAATTTATTTATTAATTTCACAAATTCATTTAACTCATGATAAAAAAGACATTAATTTTCTCAAATCCCCAAGAAAGAGAATCACACAATTTTTGTGAAAGGTGCAAGTGGAGGGTAAGAGAGGTTACCCTTAGCAACCTCATAGTTTAGTTCTTTGAAATAACTTGTCATTTTCCAATGACCCATTTCTTTCTTTGCTTTTCTTTTGCAGTTTCAAAGGTAAAAATAGAAGCTTTTCTTTTCTACTTACTAGATCGGGTTTCAAGTTTCAAAGGCTAGATTCAAAAGGGGTTGCGTTGATCTACACCATGATGCTTAATTTGCTTTGAAAAATCCATTTTTTCTACGAGATTCAGCTTTTGAGATGAATCAGTTAGTTGAAAGTTCTGCTAATTCTCAAAGGGTCTCTAGAGTTCAAGCTCCACTGGTAATTTCAGTTGATTCTAATCTCATTTGTTTTGGTTTTGATTTTCTTGTTCATGACATTTGAGACATATTCATTTGATTTATTGTTCCATTTTTTTGTTTTGTTTCATGTTTGTGTATTTGTGTGTTTATTAAGGTTCAATTTGTTACAAGCAAAGACCTAAGTTGAATATAAGTTGTGATTTCAGCTAAATGGGAAAAATCACTCTTTAAATTTTTAGGGTTCTTTGTTTGTGCAAAATAAAAATTTGATCTTAGCATACATTTTATGTTGGGTTCTTTAATTTTTATTTAATACTAAAATTATCAAATAGCCATACTATTATATAGCAATAATAGTAAATAAAGTCCTTATTGAATCAAATATGCATTATCTCTCTGTTTGATGGATAGTAATACAGATAAGCAAACTACTATGTCATTTCTGAATTT
>Ga0315913_1006050_pt1 | contig 14674 bp, 6 predicted proteins | sample MpolsnodulesMG_FD_207736 | JGI IMG/M metagenome (GOLD analysis project Ga0315913, IMG submission 207736) | Medicago polymorpha root nodule microbial communities from Los Angeles, California, United States - small nodules | ecosystem: Host-associated > Plants > Roots > Nodule | place: USA... | reverse complement strand
TCATGAGTTAGGGCACGAATCGCACTAAACACAAATATTTTATAAGGCTTGACATATGGGATTGTAAAGGTGTGCTAGACATGCTTAACACACAAACCCACTTAAACACTTTCAAACACACTCTACATTCAACACTCAAAATTTATTCAAAATTCAAAATGATATAAAATTGTGTGTAATTCATTCAACATTCAAAACAGAAAATATTCGTACACATTCACGGGGACATAATTGATGTGGTACTAAAATACAAATTTACATCATTAATGAGAAACATGGAAAATCAAAGTACATATAAATCATTAGAACGTCCTCTTTCTACATGTGATTCGATACTTGGTGGTTGACTATGTTTCTTCGTCAATTTGATGCACGATACTATATAAATCGTCGTAACTGGTATCATTTTTTCCTCCTATCCAATGTCATGGTCATTACCCTCCTGATTAGATGAAATGTATCAAAAGTATCCTTGACATGCTCATCCTCTATCAGAACCTCAACATTTTCTGGCCTAAGCTTATCAACCTCGACTGTAGTTTCTAATTTTGGGATGATATACTCTATAAACCCAAAAAAATTCAATTAATAGACTTTGCATGTCCTTAGGTATAATATGCACCAAAAAGTCCTAGAATGCATGGTCTATCTGAAATACGTTCATATCTGGTATGGCGGAGAGATGCCTTAAAATGGACTTATATACAACCATACTTCATCATCACACGCTCTAGGAAGTGGCGATAAATCATCTTGTAGTCGCATTTTATCCAACTTGAGTACCAACATATGTCGTCGAACAAACATGTCTAACGATGTTTGATAACTATGCAAATATTGGTTATTACCATTAATTTATCCCCACAATGTAATGTTGTCTTGAGTGATTGCAAGACTTAAAACATCTAATTTGTGTCTATTTAGGATTTGTTGAATTTATTTAGTTTTAGTTGTTAGTTAAATATTTGGAACATAGTAATGCTTATTATGGTTGGTTTTGTTACTGATAATAATGGTTTCATGAAGAGATGAAATTTTATAATTAATTTGAGTAACATTACAATTGTTTGCTATGAGAGAATAGAGTGTGTGAAAAAATTAGGAATTGGTTGGCAAGAGGGAAACTAACAAAACAATTGTTTGTTATGAGAGAAAGACTACGTATTAAATTTATTGAAAACCGAAAGTATATGCAAAAAAAATAGGAAATTATTGATGGATTAAATTGAGTTTGAAAATTGTCATTTTGATTTTGAGCGGCCATTTCCAGCTAGGGTTAGCAGCCACCAGAGTTCGCTCACCATCCCATCCCTTCCGTTGATGAGCATGTGCAAGTTCTTAGAGATATGAAGTTTTAGGATCATTAATTCACTCCTTCTCTATTTTTCATTTTTATGTTTAAGCTCATCATGAGCTAAACCCTTTTAGTGGTTACGACATGACGAGGTTATGATTATTTTTTCATAAGTGTTGTAGCTTCAAGCTTCTTTTAAACAAACTATTTTAGCATTAATCATTAAATGTAAAACTTGATCACTTTTACAATTATTGTCGAAATCCCTAAGATCGAAAGAAGGTAGGAATGAAAATATTTGTTTAATGAGTTACGTTTTTATCCTTGCCAGAGGTAAAGACCTTAAAAGACTATTTGATTGTCCATAGACTCGGGCAAGAGCTTGAAAATCTACCTATATTTCTTGTCATAGAAAAAAAGACTCAACCACCTTTCTAAGAAAGGGGAATTCTTGAGACTTGACCTTAATATTATATCATGGTAAGCATGACGATGAAAGCCTCGAGAGAGTTGTTACCCCGTGTTTAACATGATTGTTGTGTTCAAAAAACCCTAAGGTCACTTGGTCTCCAGGAAGCTTCAAGATTATTCAAATCTCTATATCATTGCAAACCTATGTTCATAACTGATTCATTGATTTTGTCCATGCTTTTTCATTTGAGATCTCCTAAGTGCTTTTGTTACTTTCCCATCTTTTACTGTTTTCAACTTTATTTTAATTGTTGTTAATTTGAATTATTTTATTTTATTTTTACACAAACAAGTTTACAAATTGAAAAGCTGCAGAAAACTACATCGCTCGAGTCCCTGTGGGTTTGATATTTTTATACTATATATTTCTTGAGACAATGTATACTTGCACTCAGTTAGACACTTGAAAATACAAGTGTATTTAAATCTACAAATGTTGGTCATAGGGTTGGTATTCATGTCGTTGACCTCTGGGAAATCAAAGAAGGTCTTGTAGTTGTCCGGTGACTTATAGACCTTTCCAAGAACGAATCACATTGTGCATGGCTTCTCCATGGTATACTTGAGGTCGATATCATATAGTTATACCTCGGGAAAATGCTCTATAGCCCAAGCTTAAAAAAAAATACATCCAAATGTTACAAATACAAACACCAATTAAATTAATACATATTAAAGTACATTTTTTCTTAAATATTAGAAAACAAGAAATTTCTTGCAAGGGAATACAATATCAGGCCATCTGTGCTATATTGGAAATAGTTGCCTCAACCAAGTAGTAATAAAGAAATGCTAGAAAGATGGCAGTGACGTCTCAAAGGTACTCTAGAAAAATCACATCAACCTACTAGTTTCTCTTGTCTATATAGATGGTGCATCTATAAGAAGGTAAAGCAACTAAGCTCGTATGTAAAATGTCACGTATATCTCTCAACCTCCCTTCCGAGTACACTATGAAAATGTAAGGCTTTTGTGTGATGATCCTCGAACACTTGCTTCAACCAACCAAATGAGAAGTGAGCAATCTTTAAAGCCTCAAACTCATCATGAGAAGCTTCAATGTCCACAGCCAGCTATTCAGCTAGCAAAGCACCACCATCTTCCTTGGACATTCACGCTTGATGGTTCATCGGCCTACCATGGATAAGCAAGTCAAGAAGACATGACACATCATCCAATGTGATGGTCATTTCACCAACGGACAAGTGAAATGGGGTATCAAGAAGCGGTCGAAGACCAAAAGCATCCACCACTTTCCAAAATCATGCCATATGATGTGAAGGGTTTTGCATGTCAACTATCTTCTTTCCATTGATAATGCATCTAAGTGGTTTATTGTGTCCGTGCAAAACATAGAAACAGAAAATAAATATAAATCATCACATCACTTGAATCTTAAAAAACAAATATCAATACAATATATAATCAGAATAACTGAAATTAATGTGCGTAATTCTCCCATGGAAACAGATCTTGATTTGTCATGCCACATTCTCTACTGGTCATTCTACTACTCCAATATCATTGATTAGATGATTCCAACAACTACGATATAGAAGGTCAAGAAATTTTAAAAATATATCAAAAAAATGAATTTTCCCTTTCTTTTACTGATTCGCTTTGTCTGAAACCATTGAGCGTCATCGAGAGAGAGGGAAAGAGAACACCGAGCAATCCAAAAATGGATCCATGGTGATAATTTGTTTCTAGGTATGATTATGTTGATGACTCCAACACTTTGGATTCTTTTGGGCTTGACATTGGAGTTGATTTTACTGCAAAGTTTGTTCTCCAATTTTAGATTTTGATTTTAATTATTGAGATCTACTATGTTGTTCATGATTTTTTACACATGTTTTAATGAATCATGTTGTTATTCATGCCCATATTGTTCCCTATGTTGTTATTCATGCCTATGTTGTCGCCAGGTTTGGTTGAGTATTTTGTTCTTGTCTTCAATTACTATGGGAACTTAATAATATAATCGATTTGAGTGAATTTAAGTCCTAAGAGTTTGTGTTTAGTCTTCCAACTGTCTTCTAATATCCAACTGATGATCCAAAATTCCCCACTTGAATATAAAAAATGGTCTCATAAGTAACGTCAAACGTTTCTATAAGATTGCGCGTAAATATATGTTTCTTACGACTTAAATCTTTGCATAATGGGTAAAATTCAAATTCACCAAGAGTGACTCGTAGTCTGAACTTTATCTCTAATGTAGACCTACACGCAAGGGTGTATTCTCAAAACATCTGTTGTAATGGCCTTGCACATTTATCATAGTTTAGTGAATGCTCTAGGAGTTTTTCCTCAAACTATTATGGGAATCGTCTCGAGTTCTACTCTAATTTCTCCTTTAGAGAGTTAGAGACTATTTTTGTGTTGTGTATGTGCCTTATTTCTCGTCTCTTATCATTGTGGTAATGGTTCTCAATTTTTGCAATAGTCGTGGTACGATCGCAATGGATCAACACGGTTGGCAAATATTTTTTCAACAAAAGGGTCCCAACAAGAAAGCATCTTAATAGGTAATGAAAAAGTCATCTCAAACTCATGTATTTTCTTTATATATAGTATAGGTAACAAACATATACAACTCTTTAAAGTGGTTGTTTTTATAAAATAAAAAGTATTTTTTTTTCCTTAAAAAAGTTATAACAAACGACGTTATACAGCCTATTTGATACATATTGACATTATACGGCCTATTTGATACATATTAAGATAAAATTGATTTTGACATTTAATAATTTTTAGATTTTTTTTAGAAATTTGATAAAAAAAAATAAAAATATATTTTGTGTTTGTTTATTATAATAAAAATTACTTTAAAAAATAGATTGTTTTGATGCAATTATATAAGAGTTTTTTTGTTACTCCATCCATACTTTGTAAGTGTCGGTTAAGTATAAATTTAGTGTTTCTATTTAATGTTGTTTTGATAGTTTAAGGGTATAATTTTTTATTATACTCTTTTTTTTTCTTCATAAAATTAATTAATGTTATCTATTTAGAAAACTCAAGTTTTTTTTATAAACAAAGTTTGTTTTCTGTTATTTAAGTTTGTTTTTTGTTATGTACAAAATTTTGTTACCTATGATAATGATTTTATGAAGAGTTGAGAGTAAGATGAGTAACATTAATTATTGACAATTGTTTGTTAAGAGTAAGATGGAGTGTTGGAGAGACTAACAAAACAATTAATTGTTTGTTACGAGAGAAAAAGATTAAATTCATTGAAAATAGAAAGTATATAATACACAAAAAAAAAATATTGGTGTATTAAAGTGACCGTATAACAGGAATAAAAAGAAAAGCTACAACCGGCTTAGGTCCTCTTTTATACCAAAATTTAAAAAAAAACTACAAAAGATAATGAACTGATTTTCTAAAATGTTGGAGAAATTTGTTTTAAAGGGTTTGAGAATGTCCGCAGTCTCCTTCCAACTCTCACATTATAAATACACTCTGTGAACATCCAACAATCTCACACAAATAATTCATCAAAGCCCTACAAAGAAATATTCCAAAAATCCTAGAAAAAAAACAACACAAAATCTCTCTCTTTTATTCTTCTCTCTTTCTAATTTTAATCGATTTCTCTCTATTGCATGATGAACACTGTGTACAGAACCTTAGAACTCAACATAATTTCCGCAGAAGATCTCAAAGATGTTAATCTTTTCTCCCAGATGTCCGTATACGCCATTGTTTCAATCCTTGGCGATCCACTCAACCCACAAATCAGCACCACCCACATCCACCGTCACGCCGGAAGAAACCCCACATGGAACATCCCTGTCAAGTTGACCGTCAAAGAATCTCTCGCCTACCATAATCGTCTCTCTCTTGAAGTAAAACTCATCTCCTATCGAAAATTCCTCCCATGCAGTACCATTGGCAAGGTCTGTATCCCTCTCAAGGGATTTCTTGATAACCCTACCAGTGCCAGTCATCCATTCAGTTATCAGATTAGGAAAAAACGTTCTGGGAAATCCAAGGGTACCTTAAACCTCTCCTACAAATTCGGTGATCGTTTGTATGCTCCGGTGGTGACAACAAATGTGACAAAGAATGATGACTTTTTTATTGGATGGTTTTGATGATTATTATACTGATTTTGATTATTTTTTTATATTTAAATCCACTACCATATTTGGTGGAATAAGGATTATTTTTTGAGTCGTTAGTGGAACAAGGATTGCTGTTTTTGTTAGTTTTTTATTTATCTATTTTTATTATTTTTATTTTGAGGATGCCTTTGAAATTGAAGCGGCCCTAAATCAGGAATTAGGTGACATAAGATATACCTTCGTCATAGCTCCAAAGACACCATCTGCGTAACAAAATCAAAAGGATCTTAAAAATATGAATGTGAATAAAACTGAATTTTTAAATGGATCAACGCAGATTTAAAATCACAGATTACAAGTGATACTCCTTAGGTAGGTGACGTTTACGTTGGGTAATTGCCCAAATTTTCCCATGATGGGAAAATTGCTTTTCATAAAATTGGTGGCCATTACCACTATTTGTTTATCAATACGTTGATCTTAACATGGTATGGATCATTTTCATCAATTCATATATTCTTGAGGAGGGCATAGTTCTCGTCATTCATTCTTTCACATGATTTGACTTTGTTGCATTTGGGTTATGTGGAATGAAAAGAACCATCGGTTGTTCTCTAATAACTTTAAATCAATTATGCAACTGATTGAAAAGGTAAAAATCACTACACTTTCATGGTTGAAAGCTAAAAATGTTTGCTTTCCCTTTGGCTTGTTAAAAAAAAAATACGTTGACCTTAATATGTGCACCCCTTTGTACCACATGGAAAATTTAAGTTAACCAAATATATGGTTTATGTGACCACATTTTTTTTAGTTGTGTGACCACTATTTTTTCAGAATTTATTTGGTTAACTATGTGGAAAAATAATGGTTACGCGCATTTTAGTTGCATGATTTTTCTAGAACAATAGTGGTCACACAAGTGAAAAAATGTGGTCGGTGCTAACCTATATTTATTCATTTTTTATTGAACAATCAATTTTTTACAGTAACGATAGGTTGACACCCTTAATGTGTACACCCCTTTGTACCACTCTGGAAAATTTAAGTTAACCAAATATATGGTCTATGTAACCACATTTTTTAGTTGCGTGACCACTATTTATTTGGTTAACTAAGTGGAAAAATAGTGGTCACACACATTTTAGTTGCGTGACCACATTTTTCAGCTTCTAAATTCGGAAAAATAGTGGTCACGCAACTAAAAAAAATGTGGTCACACAGACCATATATTTGGTTAACTTAAATTTTTCAGAGTGGTATAAAGGGGTCTACACATTAAGGGTGCCAACATATCTTTATTCATTTTTATTATTATTCAACATCATATGAAAAAACAATTACATTAACGCTATAAAGCTGGCAACATTAGCGTGTTAGCGTGAATAGTAAAAAGCGAAATTAGCGTGTTGCGCCTTCGGCCAAAGAAGATTGAAGTTTAATTTTGTCGAGTAGATGTTGCAAAGTGTTCTCTTTTTGCAGAAAAACTCGAGCATTTCTTTCTCTCCAAATAACCCAAACAATATATATTTTGAAAAACTTCCCAAAGCAACAAGCTGAATTAAATGGTCTGAGACACATGCTCGTTTGACAATGAGAAGCCTAACCAATTAAAAACACCACTCCAAATCTGAATGAAAAAAATTGCAAAGAATAAATAGATGATCCGCATCCTCCAGTTTGCCACACCCTCCCACCAAAGCTGCGTGTTAGCCATAATCACCCCCTCCATATTAAATTACCAATCGTAAGGATGCAATTACGTCATTCGAAGATACTTACTTTCAGGGGAACCTCTTTATGCTAGATGATAATATTATTTTTAGTTATAATGTTGTCATTCGTCGAGAGCAATAAATTATACGTGCTTTTAACATTGTACTTTTTTAGGCATGCAATTTCAAAATACACTTGTGCTTAAACCATCCAACAAAAAACATATAATGCAACAAAGCACAACACTCCACCAATTGTTCTTCCTCCCAAGTTCACAACCTCCTCTACCATTTCCAAGCCTCGCCCTCTTCCCCCAAATCTAACAACTTCATTTCACCCACCATTGCCATCTTATTATCAAGGATCCCACCAAAATAGCGTCCAAACAATGTCCCCAACCTCACACCATAAATTATTAACAATCCACTCACCAACTCCCAAATTAACACCATTTCTTATTGTTTAAATTCTTTCACCAGTCTGAAACCCCTATTTCCCCCTCACGTAAACTTCCCCCTTTTCTCTCTACCTAGCTGATATAACTCTATTACAACAAACACACATGCTTATTCTTCAAACGTCAACGCCATTTACCAAGCAAATCCATATTAAACCCCCTTAATCGTTGAACCCCCAACCCTCCATTTTTTTTGAACATATAGTATCCCAATTGTTCCAAGAAATTTTCCTAATAGCCTCACCCCCTAGAAGAAAAATATTAAAAAAATATTTGATAGAGGAAATGATACTTGCGAGGGCTTTGAAGAATGAAAGGAAGTAGACCGATAGAGAGGACATGACAAATTTTAGAAGAACCAGTCGCCTACCCAAATAAAGATTTAATTTTTACTCTTTTAACCCGACAATCTAGATTGAATTTGAAGAAGCAAGGGATGCCCAAAATTCAACTTGCAATGATCCCCGCCAACAGGAAGCCCAAATAAAGAAAAGGCATATGACCCATTATACAGTTCAAAACCAAAGTTGCCTCTCTCAACCATGTGTCAACCACATTAACATCAACCAACATGCTTTTAATAAATTTAACCTTGAGGCCCGATATCAATTCAAATAAAATAAGCACTGCTTTCAACGATATGATATTCGCCCAGCTCTTAAGATAAATAAATTGGAATATAATATTTCTACATGTTTGTATATCCTATGCAATATTCCATATGTTAAGACAACTACAAACGATACTACTAATTTTCTATTCAAAACAACAATTATTTATTACCAATTATCATTTTTCTATCATGTGTAAACTTACAAAATGCTCCCTCTATGGTCCTTATTATAAGAAAGTTTTCAATTTTTTGTTCTATTTATAAGAAAATATCACAACTTTTAAGGTGTAGTTATTATTTAAAACAATTTTCTATCTCTCATTTAATTTTTTTTTTTAATATTAGTTGATGTATTTGATGTTTCAAAACTTTCTACAAGGGTATATGTGTAAAAATATATAAAAAGTTACAACTATTAATGATTGCATTGATTATGAAGTTTTTTTTGTTTTTCTTCTTATAATAAGGACTGAAAGAGTATAAGAAGTAAGAAATAGTAAATTTATTTTGGAACTTATTAAATTTATACTAAATATATAATTTTATAATAAATAATACTCAAATCAATCAGGGAGTGCTTAATTCTTATCAATCTGCTTATGGTCAACTTATCAATCAAGGAGTGCTTAATTCTTATCAATCAGGTCAACTTCTCTTTCTGCCGAAATGTACTTGATGATCGTAAAATTGTGTTCCAAGGTTGGATTCAAATTAAGGTTGTTGAGTGTCACTCGAAGTATCTGGTGTTACCAGCTTTTGTTGGTAGGTCTAAGCAATAGGTCTTCAATTTACTCCAAGATAGGGTGTGGAAGAAGCTAAAAGGTTGGAAAGAAAAATTTGTGTCAACTGCTGGGAGAGAAGTTTTAGTCAAATATGTGGTTCAATCAATTCCTACATATGTAATGAGTTGTTTTCTACTTCTGATGGGATTATGTGAGCATATTGAAAGCATGATGTAAGGAAAAAAAGAAAGGTGAAATGGGATTCAGAACATTTCATGATTTTAACCTTGCAATGTTGTCTAAACAAGGTTGGCGAATTATTCATAATGACGACTTATTGATCTCACAGTGTTTAAAAGCAAGATATTTTCCTAGAAGTACTTTCTTGAGAGCTTCAGGCGGTTATTGCCCAAGTTATACTTTGATAAGTATTTTGAAAGCTCGTGTGGATGGTATTGAGAAAGCAGGTATTTGGAGAGTAGGCGATGGTCAACTAATTCATATATGGAAGGATAATTGGATTCCTTATCAAAATGGTCACAAAATTTGGTCACCTAAACCTTCTAATTGTGATATTATGTTTGTTTCAGATCTCATTCATCACGATATTCGATGTTGAAATGCTCCTTTAATTAATGACATTTTTCTCCCTTTTGAGGCTCATCAAATTCTTCAATTGCCAATTTCTTTCTCCCAATTACAAGATGAATTTGTGTGGGGTGCTATATGGTCAACTATTTTTTTCTATGAAGAGTGCATACCGTTTATTAGAGGCAAGGCGTGAAGTACTTGTCTCCCATAGCTCAGGATAGGACATTGATCAGCAAGTGTGGAAAAATTGTGGAAAATAAAATGTATTCCAAGACACGTTCATTTTGCTTGGAGGATTTTACATGAAAAACTACCAGTCAAAAATGATCTTTTTAAAATAATAATTAGTTGTGATCCATTGTGTGTTTTTTGTGAGCAACATAATGAGAGAATTTCACATGCTTTCAGGTACATACCCTTTCGAAAGTGGTTGAAAAGAAATATTATTGATGCAAATATGGATATTATAGTTAATGTGTTGGCCTTGTGTTATGAAATATGGTGCACTAGAAATAATGAATGTTTTGATGGGGCTGAAATTGATGTGGCTGCCACGGTACAAAAGGCACAAAGATCCATTGTTAATTTTAATAATGCTAGTATAGTGTTGTTGGAGATGTTAAATGGAGGTCCAAATTTACCCATATATGATGTTCACTGGACGCCTCCTATTAGTGGTTGATATAAGTTAAATGTTGATGCAGCATGTCTGATAGAGGATAGTAAATGGGGTGTTGTTGTTGTTGTGAGAGATAATGAAGGTGTTGTCGTTGCTGTTAGTTGTTGGCAAGTCTTTTCATTACCAGATTCGGAGGTAACAGAAGCTTTAGCTATGTGGAAGGAGTTGGAATTTGCTAAAGACATGTGTTTTCTGAATCTTATAGCGGAATCTGACACTTCTAATTTGGTTCAGGCGCTGAACACTCGTCTACAATATCCCAACTATGTTGAATCTATTATTGGAGATTGCATTAATTTTAATGTCTTTTTTCGTAGTTTGAGTTTCTTGCATGTTAGGCATGAGGCTAACCAAGTTGCCCATTATTTAGCTCAATACTTTCTTCATAATCCATATTGTATATGGATTAAAGAGACTCCACCTTGTATTTCTGCAGTCTTGGCTTTTGATTTCTTGCTAGACTTTTATTAATGAAATTATCTTTTAACGTCAAAAAAAATATGTAATACTCTCTCCGTCCCAAATTATATGTCACTTTGAGAAAGAAAAAAAAATGTCTCAAATTATATGTCGCTTTACAATATCAATGAAGTATTAATGTTACTTTTCCTAGTAGTATATCTTTAACTATTTATTACTCTCTCTTCTTACAATTCTTTGATTTATGTTTCCTATATCATTTATTAAAGACAAGTTTGTAAAACAACTCATAATATCTCTTTCGCATACAAAATTAATTACATTTCTTTAATACGTTTGAAATGATTGAAGAATCATATAATTTGGAATGGATGGATTAGTTGTTTTCAACAACAAAAAAAAACCATTTGTAGTCGTCTTAAACTATGCAATATTGCATATGAGAGACAACTTATTTTTTTGACTCTCGTATTGTAATAGACAACTCCAAATAGACAAATGGAGTAATACTAGCACTACACGTAAAAAAGCAAAATTTTCGTAATTAATTAAAAATAAACAATTAAAATGGAAAATTGAAAAAGAATCTATTTAAATATTACACGGATTTTATTTAATCACCTTAAAAAGGATTTTATTTAATGTTCCCCTTTATATAAAAAGATATATACACGCTCAAACACGTGTGTGCTCGCACGCGCGTAAGCGTGTGCCTATATATAAGTGTACTATAAACCAGTCAAATAACCATTCCAAGGCTAATCACATATACCTCTCAAGTTCAACAACTCAAACTCTGAAATCAGTGTCATGGAACGACATACAGAGGTTAGTTTCTCACTCTCGCTCTCAATTATTTATTCGTTTTTTCCTTTATGAAACTATAGGCTGATTATACAAAAAAAAAAAAATTGGTTTGGGTGTACAAGTGTCTAGTCAAGTCAAGTGTGAATGTGAAGTAGAAAAGCATTTTATAGCGGTCAGTAAATTCACGGAGTCATGCGTCTATAATTGATCGATTAAGATCTCAAGATTACAATTTACTAAGCTATATTTTCTAGAATTACAAAATAAATCTTAAATCTACTTTTTTCAAACCATATGATCAAGATCTGACGGCCACTAATGTCGAACCTACAAAAACAGTTGGCTGCATGGAATCCGATTTTGTGAGAGAATGAGTTTTTGATTGATTGAACCATTGAAGGGTGTTATGTTAATAGGAAAATAATTTTTTAACTTGGAAATTGAGTCTACTGTAATGGCTCTTCTTGTTTTTTTTTTTTTTTTTTTAGGTTTTTGACAACCCATTTAGGTTCTTCTCATTTAGGAGTGAACATCTTTCAACAATTACTCTTTTTTTTAAAAGATTTTCAACAATTACTGATTAATTGCATCATACTCTCTTTGATCTTATTTATAAAAGACGTTTGAGTCAACAAAAATTGATGTTTCTAGTCTAAATTTTGAACCAAATATATTAACTTTTGTTGACTCAAACATCTCTTATAAATATGATCGGATGAAATAATTTACTATGAATAACACAATTATTGCAATAAACAACTTATTTTCATTTCATAATAAGAAAAAACTTATGTTATGATGATCAATCCTCTGACCTATAAACCATTTAACTTTCATGCAGGAAAATAGCCCTTGTCCTCCAGTGCCGCGGTTTGGGGAATGGGATCAGAAAGGCACAATACGAGATTATTCAATGGATTTCTCGAAAATCCAAGAAGCAAGAAAACAACATAAGAGTCTTGGTAATGAGGAGGAACTCAAGGCTTCATTTCGACACATTCAGCGTCAACGCAGTGAGCGCGAGTCTTCTCCAACGGTAAGATGAGATGGTTAACATTATTTACTACATTAGTTGTTGTTGATGAATGAGCATTTCTCTTTCTCTTATGAATCTTTGCTATGGGGAAGTAATCCAAATGGATTTAATTGGTTTCGTGTGAATTAAAATAATTTTCTCAGTTCACAAAATATTGTATTTTTAATTAATTTTTTTCTCTTTACAGAGAAGGAAGAGCTTCATGAAGTGGTTCAGCTGCTGTATCAAGTTCTAATACTTGAGGATTACAGGCTTTCTCATATCTTCTAAGGATCATTGATCGGTTTTATTTTGCTGAATTGGATGGTTTATTGGTACAGTTTTGCTTTTGAGCTTAGCTGTATTAATTTTCCTTTGTTGTTTTTTAGAATATCGATAAACAATTTCTTTAAACTCCATTCTCCAATGAGGACTCTATGTTATTTGTGTCATATTCGGTGTTAGTTCTTGTCGAAATGTGTGTATTTAATTGGTAGAGTTTTTTTGTTTGTCGAGAAATTTAATTAGAATTAAAGATGAAAAAACATGTAATTGTTACCTACGACAGAGGGAATTTCATGAAGGTAATGCTTACAAGGGATACCATTTGAGTGACACTCTGGTGTCAATGCCACGTTACATTGGTCAACCATAAATCACACTATGTCAAGTGTCATCCTTTATTTTAAAAAATTACAAAAAATAAAAAATCTACATGAAAGAGAGAAGAAAATCACTTGTTACATTATGGTCGGTCAATATCACATGACATTGCCACATTGACACCACAATATCATCTAAGTGCTATCTGTTCAACGTATTTTCTCATTATTGGACCATTACACATGTCTAATCTACCTTTTATGGCTACTTATAGTTTTCATTTTTTTTGAATAATGGCTGCTTATAGTTGTTGTATATATAAGTCATGTTTATCCTGGTTTAATTACCACATGCCACTTTCTTGGTACTCCTCCTAGCCATGTAGTTCAACTTCGATGAAATTTTAAACAAAATTATAGCCCTATATTAAAAACATTATTTTATGACAACAATTAGAGCAATAATATTTGTACAACTCATCTAAAAAGATATTTGCACAACTATTTTGTGACAATTTTTGGGATAAACATATTCTTCTTCTCACTTCTTTTAGAACAAAAACAATAGAGAGTGGGTGAAAAAGAGAGTAAAGACACAATAAAAGATGAGAGAGTTGTCCCAAAAATTTACTCAAAATGGTAGTACAAATATCATTTTTATGAAAAAGTTTCTTTTGAACATGCTTTTGTTTGTAAGAAACTAAGATAAGATGAGATGTTTTATGCTCATAATACAACTAGAACTTATTTAACTATGTTGTCACCACTAAAATATTTGATAACATATTTATTGTCAAAAGAAAACTTGACCTAATAATAAATCATTTTCACTTCATTCACAAAAGTGGCTACCCAAAAGGCATATCCTTACGAGTCCATCTCCTTCTATATAAATACTACCAATGTCTTCACTTATTTATTATAACATGTTCATTTCGACTTTTTATTTTCCATTGATCCTTATTATTGGGATGTTTAATCATTTAGGTCGGGTTATCATCATGAGTGACTCTCGTTGATCTATACGCAATAGTCTCGTGCTTTTGGATGTGTTTAAGACTTTCTCTATATCTAATCCTTTTATCAAAGGATCTACTAAGTTATCATCATTACATTCACATGATCTACTCTATTTGCTCCTTTAGAGAGTTTGAGACTAATTCTCTAATTATGTTGTGTTTGCGCCTTATCTCTCATCTCTTACCATTGTA
>Ga0315913_1006047_pt1 | contig 14675 bp, 6 predicted proteins | sample MpolsnodulesMG_FD_207736 | JGI IMG/M metagenome (GOLD analysis project Ga0315913, IMG submission 207736) | Medicago polymorpha root nodule microbial communities from Los Angeles, California, United States - small nodules | ecosystem: Host-associated > Plants > Roots > Nodule | place: USA... | reverse complement strand
CCTCGAGGATGTTCTCAATGAAAATCTTTACAAAGACAAGGTTTCTTTTACACCCTTTTCAATACTCACAATGAAAAAGTGAACTTGGTTTTTGAAAAATAATTTGAACAAATTACAGAATACAAATCTTACAAAGAAGTGATGTCAAAATCTCAATAATGATTGATTATTTATATAGATTTTCTCCACTTCATTGTTAGATTTTCTCCCTTTTTAGTAGTTGCAAAGATGTTATGTTGTTTAAGAGTTGCAAATAATTGTATTGCAATAGGAAAGTCGCTGTATATAGTCCCATCATGTTTGCTCAAAAGCTCCTTAAATTTATCAGAATGTATCTACCGATCACACAAACATATCACGAGATACGTTCAAATCATTTTTTCTTCCCCATCAAAAGCTATCTTCCGATCGATCTTTTTTCAGGCTTTAGCTACTTGGGTGCCCTATAGAGCGTCCTTCTTAATAATTTCAATGAATTTTTTGTATGTGTTCAATATAGGCCCAGAAAACATATCTAAACTTTTTATTTTCTATTGAGTGCAACCATCTTCTAACATTTGAATGATTAGAGCAGCATTATTATGTTGAAGTATATTGTGAAAATTGTTTTCTGTCAAGTTCATAAGATTCCAGAGACATTTAAGTCAGCAACAGATTACAAGAACTCTTTTATTCCTCTATTGTTTGAGGAAACACGCTCTGATTTATCTTCAAGCTTGTCTGGTGTGTCACAAGCTTCTCTTTGTGAAATCTGGAAAGTTGAAAACAGCAAGCAATTGAAACTTCACAAAGCTCAAAATCAATTCATTCAGTTCCATCATACCATACGGTTGGAGAGTACAACTGAATCTGATAGAGTTGAAAATGGTGGAAATTATGATCCTGCACCAGGAGATCTTATTGCTATTACACACATTAGGCCAAAAAGCTTAAATGACTTGAACACACTCAACAGTCCCTACCATATTGCTTATGTTAATGGGGCAAAAAATAGATTTTCTGGTAGAATCACAGTTCTATCTTCCAAATGCATGAAGATGGATGTTGACACTCTATCCAGGAAAAACAATACACAGAAAATGTATGCTGTTTGCATTATGAACATGACAACAAATGTTCGTATTTGGAAAGCCTTGGACTCAAAGTCAAAGGGTGATCACCTCAACCTTATAGAAAAAGTTTTGCAACCTGGTCTCAATGTAAGAATTAACACATCACTTTCTTTCATGAGTTTCACCTTTATTTGATATCATACTGTACAACATCTCAACGCATACTTTTATGGAATGGAAAGGTACTTTGAAATCCACTTACTGCGTTGTTTTCTGCAAAAGATAGTTTTTTCAATGATCATGCAGTATGGAACTTTGAATACTACATGTATTATTCAATTTTCTCCTTTTGCAGCTAAATATGAATGTAACCTGTATAATTTTTGTATTTCAGAGTGGAGAGAACTGCAAAATTTGCATGTCTGGATCAAATAGCCAAGCCTCTGTCATTACGAAAGACATAATTCGATCTCAGAATCTGAATGAATCCCAACAAGATGCGGTTACAAGCTGTGCTAGTATGGTAAATTGTTCTCATGCTAATACCAAACTGATATGGGGACCGCCAGGGACAGGAAAAACAAAGACTGTTGCATGCTTGCTTTTTTCTCTACTCAAGTTGAAATCAAGAACATTGACTTGTGCTCCAACTAATACTGCAGTGTTGCAAGTCGCAACTAGGTTGCATAGTTTAGTTACAGATTTACTTGACCATGATACATATGGTTTAGGTGACATTGTGCTATTTGGCAATGGTAAGAGAATGAAAGTGGATAGTTATCCGGGCCTTGAAGATATCTTTCTTGATTATCGCGTGAAAAATCTTATGCAGTGCTATGCTGAATGGAACCATAGTTTTAAAGCAATGATCGAATTTCTTAGCGATCCTAGTAAACAATATTTCTTGGAGATGTCCAAAAAGGATTTGGTTATGGATAAAAATAGGATTTTAGTATCTGCATATCTTAAGGGGAACCATGATCTGATTATGAGGTTTGGGGATTATGTTCAGAAGGCACAGACAGAGATCACTAAGCTATACCAATTGGATGAGAATGACAAAAAGGAATGTATGTTGACAATTGAGCGATTTGTGAAACAGAGAATTGATAAATTAAGCATGAATAGAGTCAATTTCTTCATGAGCTTATATACAAGCTTAATGCAGCTGCTCGAGGACCCTAGAGATCAAATTTTCTCAAAGATGGGTTACAAGTCCCTTGATTATTTTGCTACAAATAGTATTGTAGTATCTGCATATAGTGCATACAAGCAAAATATAAGCAATGATAAATATGATGATTCTTTGACTTTTGAGGGATATGTGAAGAGAACAAGGAAAGAGATTATAGAGCTATACCAAAGTATCATGACCATGGAGCAATTTGTGAAGCAGAGATTTGTAGAATTAAGAGAGAAGCTAAAGTTCTTGATACATACCTTATGCATCCACATGCCAAAATCTTTCATTTCAGTGAACAAAATGCTCCAAGCTCTTGCCTTGTTAAAATCACTGGAAATTTCCTTGAGTCAAGCCAAATTTAAGCAAGGTGTTGATGATCGTGAAGAAGAAGAAAGCATTCCTGCTTGCTTTGGACCATCAAGTTTGGAAAGAAATGATTGCCTTCGCATACTAAGTTTCCTTTCCAATTCATTTTCGCTTCCTGATTTTAAAGTGAGACATCTAGTGGAAAAGTTTTGCTTGTCAAATGCTAGTCTAATTTTGTGTACTGTATCAAGTTCTATCAAACTTTACTCAGAAGAGAAGAGTCCGGTGAAATTTTTAGTTATTGATGAAGCAGCTATGCTAAAAGAATGTGAGTCAACCATTCCATTGCAGCTTCCTGGTCTCTGTCATTGTATCCTAATAGGTGATGAGAGGCAACTTCCTGCATTGGTAAAAAGCAAGGTATTTGATCATTGCTGTTTTTGTTATTGTTTAAATTGCAGATATTTTTCCTTAATTTAAGATTGTTGTCTAATATATGTTCAAAATTAAAGGAACATTGTACGTTAGCAAACCAAACACACGAAGATTGTACGAAACACTCATTATTGAATCAAATTTGATAATAAGTGAGTGTTTAGACGTAAAAATTATGAAATCTGCCTCTAAGTTAAGTGGCAAAAAAGTTCATTATGAAGATTGGTTTTCTTAAACACTTTTGCTCATAATATTCGGTAACAAAACACTTATTAGAGAAAGAAGAGCAGATTACTACACAAGCTACAGCAATAAACTCCACCTCACCAATGCAAGTTTACTTGAGTCACACGCTATCTAGTCATAATTAGTTTGATCTAGTGTATTAGCATGTGATGAGGTTCTATGTACTTTACATTTTGCCTATAAATACACATTGTACTCCCTTTTTCATCTATGAGAAATGAGACTATTTTCTATCTTTTACTTTCCATAACAACACTTTCTAGTTTATTTAAAACTAAAAACATGTCACCATTTGTGCATTTTGTGCGACGCAATTTTTATAAACTGCTGTATCTCAAAGAATTTATATTTGTAGATTGCAGACGAGTGTGAATTTGGACGAAGTATGTTTGAGAGGCTAGTTACTTCAGGCTACAAGAGGCATATGCTTAATGTTCAGTATAGAATGCATCCATCAATTAGCTTATTTCCATGCAAAGAATTCTATGATGGAAAAATTTCTGATGCCGTCATTGTTGGGAAAGAAAAATATAATAAGCATTTCCTTGAAGGAAAAATGTATGCTTCTTATTCTTTTATTAACATAGCCAAGGGAAAAGAGCAATTTGGTTGCGAAAACAGTTTGAAGAACATGGTTGAGGTAGCTGTTATTTCCAAGATACTTGAAAGCCTAAAACATGGTTTGTTTCTCTATCTTGTACTATGTGGATGTATTATCTAATGCATTAACTCCAACTAAAAAGAAATATTTAGATTAAATATGCATTATGCTTTCATACTTGTGACCCTTTTTTGTGTACAGAATTTATGAGGACAAAGAAGAAAGTGAGCCTAGGAATCATATCTCCATATAATGCTCAAGTTTTTGAAATTCAAGAGAAAGTTAAGCAGTACATTGCGGTTTCTGATACCGACTTCTCTGTTAGTGTCCGTTCTGTTGATGGTTTTCAAGGTGGTGAGGAAGATATAATAATAATATCAACTGTAAGATCAAATGAGAGTGGAAAAGTGGGGTTTCTTTCCAATAGACAAAGAGTTAATGTGGCAATCACTAGGGCTAGGTATGTTATAACTATATAATATTTTCATTTTTACTGAAAACACAATAATATCTGCTAGGGCAATGTTTACCGAAAACTGAATACATTTTTTGTGCAGATATTGCCTTTGGATATTAGGAAATGCAGCTACTCTAATCAACAGTGACTCGGTTTGGAGAAATGTAGTTCTTGATGCTAAGAGAAGAGATTGTTTCCATAATGCTGTAGAGAACAAGAACTTGGCCCAGGCTATTAATGATGTCTTGTTCGAGATCAAACTACTTGAAGGATCTGAGTCGCCATTTAAGAAACTCGGTTTAAGTGGAAAATCAGAAAAAACAACTACTTCCTCCAGCTCCAGGTGAGTGGAAATAATTTATTCTTTAATATATCTATTGTGGTTCTGAATTATTTGTTCTTGTTGTGATCATATTTGTTGTTTATCTTTATCATTTTTTACAAGCAAAATATATTAATCACTTTGAAGAGAAGCCAAAGAATTAGATTACCTGCAGAAGGAATAATTATATTAATATCTAGATCACAACTTTGAGTACGGTGCATGAGAAAAATTAAGGGAGAGACATATTCTAAATCTTGAAAACAAACTACTAGGGTTGGCTTGCGACTTAGGAGTGTCCTCATCTCTCTCTTAAGTTTGAATATCAATAATTTCTTTATTGGGTCTGTCCATATGACCTTGGGCCGAATACCAAGTTTACAAATTTATTTTATTGAAATTTAGGTTTTACAAGAATGTCCATCCAGTTTATTAATCCAATTCCAGTTCATAATTATAAGAACAATCATGAGCTCCCTTGCACATTTCTTAAGTTCAAATCAAGTAGCCAAAATCAAATCTTAGCTCAATTTAAATACAAACAGTCCATCTTTTTAAATTACACTAATCTATAATTTCATAGCACTATGAGTATCAATACTCAGCAGCAAAAGGAAAAATGAATTACTTTGATTTGCCGCAACTCGCAACATCCGTCTACTTGCTAGTAACGGATAGGATATTTAATTGATATGCACTGACAATATACAAATATTTTACACCGCTGTCAAATCACACATATGATTGGTTGCCATGTATTTTAGACTGACATTGCGTAGAAATTTAAACTCGAAAAAGGGTTTTATTATTGGTCAATAATAATTGATAAAGTGAATCTTATCGATCTATTACATATTTTTTTTATTACTGATTTAGTGACTAACATGAACATGCAAGAGCATTGCCAATAATCATGTGGAATTAATACTTGTATGATTTGTTGTGTTTTGGTTGCAGAGCACCTAAACAAAGGTAATGAAGCATGGGGCTAGTGAATTATATGGATGTTTTCTTTTTCTTTCTCTTGGAATATGATTACATTGAAACTATCGTAACTCATCTTCTTATCAATGAATGTTTGTGTTCTATTTCCAGTGAGACTCTTACAAAAAGAAATGGTGAAGTTTTTTTTTTTTTAATAGTAAATACAAAATATTCAATTTCGAAATTGTGTTCTGTTTAGTTAATGTGTTTTGTCAAATTGTGAATTAGTTTTGTTTGGATGTCGGTACCTAACAAAATTTCATGTACTTAAAAGGATTTGCAGTCCCCCGCCTTACCACTCGGCATCGCCAAAATAATAAAATAAAAAATATATATCCAAATACCCCTCTTCCTTAAAAAAAAAAAAACAAAAATGGGTTCTAAAGTTTTCTTTTTTATGTGTTTGTATCTTAAATTCCGTTTTCTTTAGGGAAATTGCTTAGTGGTACGAAAATGTGGCAACGAAAAACGACGAGACAAGAAAATGAGTAGTTAGTATTTATGTGAATACCATTTCTATCCTTCACATGTTTTCTTTATTACCACCTTACTCATGTATGGTAAGTGGTTTCTCACTTCGTCAAATTTCGTTGGAATGCATGTTGCACTGAATAGCAATGTTCTTTCTTTAATCCCCTTTTTTCTATTCAAAACAAATGTATACCTTTCAATCACAAAAGAAAAGTCAAAATTTCATGATTTTACCTGCAAAAAGTTCAAATTTACTCTGGTACCAATTAATACTGTAATAATGGTGTTTGAATTTAAACACATACTTTTAATATTCAAAAATATCACATTGGATTAGATAAGAATTGATAGTTTACAAATGGTCCCCCTGCAAGTGGAAAGTGAGATATAATCTCTCAAATTAATTGATCTTTGTGGTTAGATATCAGGTTTTTTTTATTTATTTTCAAAAGGACCGGTAATTTGGATAGTCATCACTTTACAAGACAATTTTATAAGTTTGAGCTAGACTCACTTAAAATTTTGATACTTTAATAATAGAGCTTATGGAAGATCTTGGACCCGTTTGTTTTGGATTTTTTTGACAAAAAATCTATTTTTTGATTAAAAAAATCACTTTTTTATCTTTGTAGTGTTTGTTTTAGATTTTTAAAAAATCCATTTTGTTAAAAAAAAAATCATTTTTAGCCTCAAAATGAAAAGCTATTTCAAGTAGCTTTTCCAAAATCTATTTTTTTTTTCTAAACATAAGGAACTCAAATGTAGGAGCTTCAAATATTAAAAAAATGATTTTTATGATAGTAAACAAACATAAATAACTTTAAATTTTTTTAAAAATCTCTAAATAAAAATCTCTAGATATATTCTTTCAACTCAAAAACTATTTTTTTTAAAGCTGAAACAAACACACCCTTATCTTATCTGGTCACAAGAATGACTTGGTTGCTATAATGTTATTGCTTGCAAAGTTTGTGTCTTTACGTTCCTGGATGAAAATGAAAATTGTAGAAAACAACTAATGGAAATGTCTTCTTGAAGTTCAACACCATTGATGAAGATAAGAGAAAACTCATTGAATTCAAATAGGAAATTGGAGAATAAATGTAAACTATTGCAACATTTATATCTCTAAGGTTACTATTTCAATGTAAATTGAAGTCCACTTTTTTAATTAAATATTACTTTTTCAAAAATACACATCTTTGGGATGAAATAGGAGTGGTTTTGTTTTTGCTGAAAGGAGACAATTTGTTGATGATGATGTTGTTGAAGAGACAACTTGATTTTTGTTTACTTTTCTGGGTTTGAGTTTGAAAAGGTGGAGAAAATGATGAATGTTGACGTATATGAAGAGGAATAAGATGAAGATAATATAAAACCCCGAAAAATTATTATTTTTAATGATTTGGTCTTGCGACGTCAGTGTTTGAGAGCTACATATTTAACAAGGTTGGACGAAAAAGGGTAACATTGCAAGCGTTGTATGACTTTAAAAACTTAATAGATTAATCTAGTAAAAACATTAAACTTAAAGGACCTCGAGAGATATTTGGCCTATTTTAAACACACAATACAATAGTCTAAATAATTGTTGTCGATTCAACAAAATATATAACTAATTAAATTATTTATTATTTTATTATTGTAGGTGCTAATTAATTATAATTTTATAGGGACCTTCTAGTTTTCCATATCTTATAAAATAAAACAAGTCATTTGAAGCTATTAAAAGGTAAGAGAAATGGAAATTGAAGTGTTTGATAATAATAAATGTGATAATGTTATAGCATAAAATAAATAAAATTATAGGCTTTGAAGTAATATAAATTTCTTTTTCAACTTAACTATTTAAGTTATTATATAGATGGTGTGGTTGGAAAGAATGTGCGATATGCTTGAATTAGAGGTGGTGGTTGATGATAGTCCGTTATATCACATTTTTAGAGTCTTTTTAATTAAGTTTTATTAGTTTAGTATTTAATTTAGAGTCATTTTAAATAAAATTTCGTTTTTGATTTATTGAGTCAAATAAGGAAGAATTGCTTATTATTACTCACAACAAAACGTGATTTGGTGGCGAGTGCTAATAGAAGAAAATATGATGGGCCTTTGACCCATTGTGTGTTGACCCAAGAAAATTGGAAGGCAGCAAGGAAAAAATGGAACACGCTGAAGAAGAAAATTGGGAGGAAAGTAGGTTTCAAGAGGCTATATATGTGGAAGCCACACACTTTCCCATTCATTCACGTTTTGCAGTTTTGGAACAGCAGGCGGCGATATCACTTTGGTTTGGAAAAAGACACGCATCACGAGACAAGAAGTGAGGCACATGGATATGAAAAGAAACATCAGCAGTAGCCATTGAGAAGGAATTGAGGAGCAAAGTCAGCAACGACGGAATTATGTTGTTTATTTATTTGATCATGTCTAGCTAAATTTTCTTGTTGATTAAGCCAAGATGAATCTATTGTATCTGTGAATCCATGTAGTTTTTGACTCTATTGTTATCAATGTAATTTAGTCTTTATTCATAATTATTCTTGCTTAATGCTTTTCTTAATATTGTGTGTATGACTATTAACACTAGCTTCTATCGATTGCTTGAATTGAATTTAGGTTTCAATTGACTACTAACCCTAACTATTGAACCGGACATAGTAATTGTGATTAACTCAACATATGAAACTAGAGATAGGAAGTTGAGAGTTAAGACTTAGGGTTAACGAACTAGAACATCGCTTCCAAAGTTATTCAATCGGTTTAAGAGATTAGAAGGTCATAACCTAGGAAACAGCTTTGAGTCAAGAGATTGATCAAAACTAATAAGTTAATCTGTCTGAAAGGCTGAAATTACATTGAGAACATAGAGAATCTAGCTACCACAGGGACCAATAGAGGATTCACTGGCTTGATCATCTGTTTTAATCCAATTATCAAACCATTTTATTTACTTTGTATTAATTTTATGCAACCAAATCCAACTGCTTGGGGCAAACCATAATTTTTACACATCCTTAATTTTAACGTCTTTGCCGAGTAAGAAATTGAAACAGTCCCTATGAATACGAACTTATAAATTTTATTACTTCGATGCATTTTTAGTACACTTGCTAAAAGTTTATCAGTGGTAATAGCTCTAAAATTAAGAGAGAAAAAAGATGATTTATTTTATTACCATCATCTTAAGAGTATAAAACAATAACGGCGAAGTCCATGAAAATACAAAGAAAAAAAAAATTATCTGATGCCAACACAATAACTAAATGATAGCTCATATAATAGTCTAATATACAGTGTAGTGCTTATCTTTCTAATGTTGGAACTCATAATTCTCAGCAAGACGTTTATGTACTCTCTTGAGTTTGTGTTCGTAGAATTACTATATCAATCCATGGTGGCATTTAGGGTGGGTAAAGGAAAGATTTTCCCACCATGATAAAGTAGATTTTAACCATCAAATTTAAGAGGAACATTGATCTTATCATGGTCTTTCCACATTGTATTTTTTCCCACTTTTTCTTCAACTACACTCACCCATTCTATTATTCCACCACCCTTCTCTCTCCTCCATGCCCACACACCACCACTAGCAACAACATCATACCCACTTAAAATGCATCTGCTTCATTGTTGAGCACAAAAAATATAGTAGTAACATAACTTTTTATCTTCCGCAAATTACATATCTGAGTCAAAGAGTCTTTTTTAACACTATCAAATTCAATAATAATCTCTTTAAAGTTACCACTCTCAAAATCCAATTCAAAAGTGGTCGTGGGTGGGTGAGGTTGAAGACAAAGTGAGAAAAGATAGAATGGAAACAACCCATAATAAAATCAGTGTTCTTTTTAATCTAACAATAAAATGTCAACTGACCCATGGTGGGAAAATCTTTCTCCTTCCCACAATGCTACCTAAATGAATGCATATATACACAAACGACCAACACACCTAGCTTTATACCTATACATATGAGGTGGACAATCAGCAGCAATGTCACATTTATGTCGTTCCGCTGTAATGAAAAAAAGATAACAAAATAATACTATTAATTAATCATGAAAAAAGATTGTGTTTATGAACTATAAAATAGATAATGAAATTTGAAAATGATGAAAAAATAGTTTACCGGATATTGTCGTGACATGAAACAAGAAAAGAAATAGAATCGTAACATAAGCAAAATTGATAATTTCAGCCATAACTTTTTCTCTTTGCATGTAAAATGTCGAATATGATTCTATTACTTTATAGTGTTTAAATCTCACTCACCTAAAAATAATTAAGTAGTTTTTTTTAGCATTTACAAAGTTGTAAGAACCCTTCATAAATTTTGAATCATTATTATATGTATGTTAAGTACATGAATGTATTGTGTTTGTCTCTTTAACATTCTTAATGAACATAACAAATCGACTAACCATAAGAATTCATTCTTTTTTGAACTAATTTCTCATTATTATTTTAACATTTCATGTTGCTAAAAGGTATATTATTGGACCACATGGTAAAGTAACATTTAGGAAAAATGCACCATTTGTTTGGAAACATAGTCATGAACATATTTTTATTTTTGCTAAAATGACTATTGTAATTCCATGATATCAATTTATTCATATAGATTTCCAAAATAATTTGGTATTGAATTTAAACCAAATATATTTTTTTGAAATGATTAATATATATATATTATGGAATCATGGTATAAGTAGAGTTACTTTTCAAATGAATTTACAATAAAAGAACTGCACATTTTTCTTTGATCGAAAATACTACTGTGTGCGTTTTTTAACATATTTCTTATTGCAAATGCGTTTACTTATAAGCACCGTTTGTAGTAATAAAAAATGCATGAGATGTCGACGCTTGAAAACACCCGTATGCTATAGAAAGTCTATAGTAATTTTAGTAAATGATACTCCCTCCGTTTTTAAATATAAGCAAAATTGACTTTTTAAGTTCGTTCATTTAATGATGTATGTGACCACATACATCATTAAATGAATGAATCTAAAAAGTAGATTTTGCTTATATTTAGAAACGGATGAAGTGCTAATTTTACCATTAAAATCAACACAATTAATCATTTTTCAATAATCATACACAAACCTTAAACAATCAATATTGTGAGACGGATTGAGTAATTGTATCCACAGAATGTCAAGCTCATCATTATTACCTCAACAAAGAAAGAACCATCCCATATTATATATAATAAAAAATTCTTTTTTTAGATTCATTGAATGTATTTGATCTACATTGTAAAACAAATATATTAATTATTCAATGAATCTAAAAAAATAACTTTTTCTTATATATGAGACCGGAATGAGTATATGTTTGGATTGATGAAAAGGTAGGTTGAAGTAGGAAAGTATAAAGATTACTCTATAAGGCAAACCACATGCTAACTTTTGATTAAAATAGCTCCCTAAACCGGTTAGAGGAAAATGAATTTAAAACAACTATACGGTGATTTTTGTTTCAATAAATAGAATAAGATTTGATCTCAGTATACAGTGTATAAAATTTATGCTCTAATAAAAGCATTTAAATGGATTTTAGTATTTATAAATTTGCAAAACCCTTCATAAAATTATACTGTTATTAGACACCTATTAAATATATGAGTGTATTGTATTTGTCCCTTTAGCACATTTAGATATGAGGTCATAACAAAACTTGTTAAACATAAGAATTCATTTTATTTTCTAAACACCTTTTTATTACTTTTTTTTTTTAAACTTTCATTATAGTAAAGAGAAATTATTTGTTATAATAAGTTAACATTGGAGTAAAAACATATTTATACACAAATAAAACGTAATTGTATAGGATATTTTTTTAATAAATTTGATGTGTGTAAGAGAGTGAATATTTTTTATTTTTTTTTATAAATCATATTGATTAGAAAATAATTTGGTGTCGAATGTAAAACAAAATTGTTCTCTGAAATGATTCATATATATCTGTAACCAAAAAAAAATGATTCATATATATCTTAGTAAAGATTGACTTTTCTGATCTATGGATGATTTGTTTGAATTGGTATTTTCAATTTCTAATACTTATTAGTTGTGTATGCATTTCATTAACGGGTGTTGCAAGAGTACATGCTAAGAAGAAAAATGATATTTGTACAACCCCTTTTTGACAACTTTGTGATAACTTTATCTCTCATACTCATATTATATTTTTATCTTATCTTTTTTTTTCTCCATTATTTTTAACGAATGAAAAGAAAGAAAAATGAAGTTGTCATAAATGTTGTATCAAATAGTTGTTCAAATATCACTACTCTAATAAGAATTAGGAATTGACCTTTCATCTTCCTTGAAATCCTATATTTGTTCGTTCCTCCAATCAAACAGACATGCACTTCCAAAAAAAATAAGAATTTAACGGACATGTTTTTGGTCATAACAAGAGACGTGGTTAGCTTATAGAACATCCATGTAGACACCCCTTTATTTTCTTGAATCAGATTCAAATATCACATCAATAAACTTAGATGTGTTAGGAAAAGAAAGTAGTGACCAATAATAAAATTAATCCAAGCAGCAGCAACAACAACAACATACCTATATATAATCTAGTAACCAAGTGTAAAACACAAACCAAAAGCAAACCAAAGCAAAAAAAAAAACAAAAATGGAGAAGAGAAACAAACACACCATTTTTTTTCATCCAGTTCGGTCCAACAATATTGACCTACATCTCAAGGAGAGAGATCTCTCAACTTCACTATTAATGAATTCTTTACAAAAATATACAAAATGGTTACAAGTAATTAGCTTCAACAAGTTTTTCAAGAACAATCATAATTTATATCATTTTCTCGAATCTCTTCTTGTGACTAAGAGACTTAATGACTTTCACTCACCAAAGGTGTTGACAATTGTTTCCCAATCCAATAGTCTCACATAATAACACTGAAACTAATAGCTTATAAGTACCCTAAAATTTGTCTCCATTGGTTATTTGAGATTGCCCATCAAATCGGTCAAATAATATTTATATAGCGTCCATATCTTGAGCAAATTGCTACACGATTTCACTGGATCGCACTAAAATTTTCAGTTTCGTACACAATACTGATGCCAACAAGCAAAATGGTACCACAATTTCTGGCGAATTTGCAACACCCATTTTTTTTAGCATCATCAAACCATGCCACAATTTTTCAGAAAAATCAACGCTCAACTTTGAGTCACATCTCAACAATTTTTCACCTTCCTCTAAAGTAGTTGTGATGGCAATTTAACTATTAACCACCTTACTAGTTATCCTTGCAGCTATCTATGCCATATGGTTCCACAAGCTTTCACCTTACGTTTTGAACCCTCATAATGCTTTCTTCCTTCTTTAAGATCCTTGCATGCAACTGCACTAAGAATTTTAGGTTATTCCACAAGTTTCATCATAACATCTTCATTCCATAGTGCACCTTTATCTCCTTTTGAAGATTCTTTTGCTATCCACTAGAGCATAACGCACAAGGATTTCATAGTTGTACCATTTAAGTGTCATTGACTTGTCTCCCCTAGTCCTAGTAGTGGAAAGACTCAACCTAAAGTTGAGCTTTCTCTACCTCAACTTTCAAATGAGTATATTCACTATGTCTTTCAGCTTGTATCCTCCGCCTCTAAGGCTAATCATGAATATTCTTACCTCGCCTTTTTAGAATGACCTTAATGTTGGGTGTTTAACGTCTCTTTGGACGAACACTCATTCTACATGAAGGTCAACTTGTAAATGGCATGATTTCCTAGGTGAAAAACTCCACCTTCTCCCTTTTTCCAACACGACACTAACAAAACACCCGCATCCTCATAATCTTATGGGCAATTGCAAACTTTGCGGAGTCATCGTTGTCCCCTAAATAGGGACAACCCCTCCTGAAGTGACCGATCTCATGACACGTGAAACACCTTTACAAATGTCGTGTAGGAGATAACCACAATAGCTATGTGGGAAGGTTGGAGTCATTGTATATGACCAACTCGTTGGCATATAGGTGATTTATGAAACAAAAACTCTATTCCTTTAGGATGATGGAATCCAAAACCATCACAAAACAATTGACGGAGTTCAATAAAATCCTTAATAATTTGAAAAACTTATGGTGAACATATAGGATGAAGACAAGAGAATGTTACATATATTTATTGTAACGCCCGTATTAAAAGAGTCTAGAATATTTAACACGCACGTTATAACTGATACTGGATACATTAATCACACAATACAGAAAACAACATAAGTCGGAATTAGAGTCATCTCCAGTCATATATTACATTATTTAAGCGTAGCCAGTCTAACGAAACAAATACAGTTAGTTTCATCATGATACATGTAGCAAAATAACATAACAACTACTAGATAACATAGCATAGATCCAATAAGCACGATCAGTACAGAGCCTTCTCCTTACCCTTGCCTCGAACAACCTGTGAACCTGAACAAAGAAGGAGTGGGATGAGACATAATGCCTCAGTGAGTTCCACCTAAATCCTAGGCTAGAGGTGACTTCGGGGGAAAACTATGGTCACCTCGTGTCTACAATACAACCTGGCGGTTGATTATACGTGTGTGGGTTTGCTGGCCTAGACGGTCGT
>Ga0315913_1006044_pt1 | contig 14685 bp, 10 predicted proteins | sample MpolsnodulesMG_FD_207736 | JGI IMG/M metagenome (GOLD analysis project Ga0315913, IMG submission 207736) | Medicago polymorpha root nodule microbial communities from Los Angeles, California, United States - small nodules | ecosystem: Host-associated > Plants > Roots > Nodule | place: USA... | reverse complement strand
AAGATATTGATCACTGATGAAGATGGTGAAGATACCAATGTAACGTCTAACGTCGTATATGAGGAAGTATTTCGCAATGTGTGATGAAACTACATGCCAATGTACTAAAAATTTCATATTTCTTTTACAAAATTATTGATAGGATTACCGAATTTTCTTTTATAATATTTTTAAATTTCATACATTTTATGAAGTGTTTTATTTTGTCTGCGATGGATTATCACGTGTTATTTTTTTAACCGTTATTAATTATATATTGCATTTTATTATTCGTATGTCAATTCCTTTATAATAAACTCGTGCGGAGCACGGGTCAAAAATCTAGTAATATGAAACCCTGATATGTATTAGTTTTTTTTTTTTTTTGATAAATCTTATATGTATTAGGTGAAACTCATAGTATCAAAAGCAAGATCATTAAAGTCTAACCCTGCCAAGTAATTTTTCTATGTCTAGGCCAATAACAATGAACATTATATCTAGATCATGTTACAAAATCTAGTGTTAATAACAAGCTATATATAATCTAGAACCGAATCAAAGTTGATTAGACGGTGAAAAGCATTACAAAAAGGAAAATACGTTGAACATAACTCAAATTTCATTTTACGAGGACATCATAAATTAGATGGTCCACACAATTCTATAGATGTTCCTCATTCAACCCTAATTTAGAGTGTGTAGGATTATAATAACATATAATACATAATAAAAGAGAATATAAATTATACATGCAAAGAGTGATAAGAATTGTCTTCAGTCATGTTTCCATGGCTAAAAAGTTCCACCTAAGCCGTCAAGATTCCTAACCCTTGTTTTTGGATGAAAAATCACATTAATATGTACTTTCATGCATCACAAATGTGCGTCGTGCTCGAGATTGTAAAACATGCGGCAACTTTGATTCATTATAGGGTGTGCGCCTCCCCCGCGGCAAGGAAAACTTCATCTTTTCGTCCTTCAAGACACACATGGTGCATGGCCTAGGACCACTTTTCCTTGATTTCTTCTTTCTTCTTGGAATTTTCATTTTTGATATGTTATTTGGACTTGGGACAAAAGTACCCCAAGTTCTCCGGGCTTCAACATCTTCATTGTGTTTGGTCTTTATGATTTTGTCACTTTCTACGAGGTGTCTTCTAATGGGATCAACCCAGTTGTCTATCCTAAAAAGACTATGACATCCTATAAAGTTGTTTGGTCAGGGAATTACATGACACATATTGACTAAATTCAAAATAGCACCGACTCTTTCGCAAGATACTAGTAACTCACTCTAATCCTCAATACAATCCTAAAATACAAGACAAAAAGACTATAAAATAGTATAATACATTCTTTTATATGGAGTCATCAAAGATGTACCATACAAAGCATATACTATTAATTGTCATAGTGTCTAGAACTTTTGATTCCTCTTAATATATCTTGCAAATTTGAGCGAATATTGCGTGTCTTTGTATACTCTAACAAAAAAATTGAGAGAAAGTGATACTCTGATGTGTGTTTAAGTGCGAAGGAACAACTATGCAGTTTAGATCATATGTGGTCAAATTTCCGGGTTCAACATAAAGTTCATCCTCTATGATCAACGTACGGTGGACAACTCATGATATGTGAACAACGCAAAGTATCATTTGTGGTTAATCAAGGTCAATGCTCTATGGTCAACATTTTGGATTTGTACCTTAGATTTCCTCTGCTACATCAAAGTGAAATAGTTCTACTTCTATCAGAATGGTAACATTTATTAGCACAAATCAGAAAAGATATTGAAGTGCATCAAATACAAAGGTTTATGTAAGGATCTGTCAACTGTAATCAAGGCAAATATTGGAAGTAAAGGTCAAGCATTCAAAACAGTGATGCTCTCAACAACGAATAAATTTCAAATCTCACATGAGAAGGAACTGATGTTGTTGAGGAACATTACCAACCATGCATGTGCAGAAAATTCAAAGCAAAAGAAAAGAAACAATACAATTGTACTGAGCATAATTTAGTTTACTATTCTTAGAATCCGTGTAAACAAACATTCTTTTGTATATAGTTTGAGGTAGAAAGTCTTATGGTTTGAGGCAAAAGAAAGGACTATGTGTTTTAGTGAATCGGTAATCAAAAATAAATTTTTGTGTGTGAAGGGATTGGACGTAAATTCAGATTATAGGTGAATCAGGATAGATACTAAACGTCATTGCTCTTTCCCTTATCTCTTTACAATTCCGTATTTTATTTTATCAATATAACCACATCCCAGAAAAAGAGAAACTAATCGAACAAGAACCAAACACGGTTCAAACTTTCTTGTATTTTTCTCACCTTCAAGACATTCTAGAAAACCTAGTGGATCCTTCCAACACTTGTCATTCGTCTCTTCTAGATCCTTAGTATCCTGTCACATTTTTTTTTCAAAACAAAATACATTTTAATGAGAGTTATATGGAAAAGTTCACCAAAAAAAGAGTTACCAAGGAAATTTTTTATAAAGATCAACCTAACATGAATGACAAGATTTTGAAGTTTGGGAGAATGTTTAAGAATTCCAAGCAACCAAATCCACTTCGCATACCAATCTACGGTGTACATCTTTTATGTTAAGCTTCAAGTAAGTCAGACTTCTAAAATTGGAAAGAATGGGGAACACGAGAGTGTGAAATTATTCTAGATAATGAAGTGACAGAAAATGGTAAGTTTGTGCATCTTAGATTTCATGTAGAATATAAACTATTGAGTATCAATAAAGCCCTGAAGAATCCTAATGGATAGGTTGTATGAAGAAGAAAATGGATTCAATTGAAAACAAAAAAACATGGTCACTTGTTGAGTTACTGAAAGCAAATAAGGCCATTTGAGTGAAATGGGTATACAAATTGATGTTAAATTCTAAAAGTGAAATAGTTAGACTTGGCAAAGTGGTTTCATCAAAAAGAATGTATTGATTTTAAAGAAGTGTATGCACCAGTGTCAAGGAAGGAACCGTTTCACTCAAATGGTATGGTGACATAGATAACAGAAAATCAATTGCAAGCTTTAAGTTCTTGTTAGGAGGATCACCGGTGTCTTGGTGCTCAAGGAAGGAACCATCGGTTGAACTCTTACCATGTGAAGCTGAATATAAAGCTGCATCACTTTGTGGATGCCAAGCAATCTGACTATTGAATTCAACTGATGAAATTAGAAATGTGACATCAACTTAACCAGAAATCCCATTGGACATGGGAAAATTAAGCACATGGAAATAAATTTTCATTACTTTAGAGAGCAAATAAGCAAAGGAAAACTGGAGTATGAACATTGCAAAATTGATAATCAGATTGTAGGTGTTCTAACCAAAGTATTTAAGATTAAAGTGTTCATGAAACTAAGAGACTAAAGGGGGGATTGAAGCATTGACTAACGTGGAATAAGGTGGTGTGTTGTGCGTTAATACAAAGCAAGTAACTAATTAGATAGAGTTAGGTTTTCTGAGTCAAGTGTATGTGATAGTGTGCTAGTGCAAAAGTGAATTGCTAACAATATCGCCCACTATTTCTCAGTGTTGAGGTAGAATATTTGTCACATTTGAGCCAACCAAACAATGACTTATTCCAACACTTCTTTCGACTCCACCACCACTCGACTCCCGTCCGCTGGAGAAGCGACCCAACAAGTGGTGGATGAAGTACCAGCCAACAAACAGAGAAGCAACCCTCAACCAACAAACAACACTAAGACCCAACAAGTGGTGGATGAAGTACCAGCCACCGTAAGAAATGGATCTAGATTTACCAGCACGAACCTGAAAACCACCATGAATCGTGCAACCAACACCACCACGATCCGGATCTAGAAATTGGTGTCTGAGTGATGCGGACGGCCAAATCCAATCGTCGCACAACCAATGACTGCATCTACATCACGGTGGAGATATGTTGGATTGGAAGGGAGGACTGAGGAGGGCGACCGATGGAAATCAAGAGAGAGGTTAGAGAGGAATGTTTTTAGAAAGGGAAGTTAATTTTTTTTCCAATGCATGATTTCAAGTTTTGGTATACTAACATGTGTGCTTAGGGAACATGTTAACATTTCCCTTGTTTAAATTATTGTTGTCTAATGCTAGCCTCTATATAGGTGCAAGACACGCGAAAAATGATGGTGCATATAAAAATGACAGGGAGTGAAAATGGTGCAAGCCTTGTGAAAATTGAAATATGAAAGACAACATTATTACTAGATAGATAAATTCATTTTTCTTGTGTTTGCCATTTTTAGTTTTTATAGTACCTATACAAAGTATTTTGTCAACAACGAAGATTGTCAAGATAAGATTCGTAAAAATATATATTATTTTGGCTAGCTAGCTTCGCCACCGTATCTCTTGCTGTTGAAAATGGGGTTGGAGCTGATTGAAGATCCAGGAATGTAGGAATAGGTTGTCTCATAAGGTTTAGAGGATATTTCTGATAAAGTTGGAGAAATGTGAAGTGCTATTGGAAACTGGAAATTCAAATTCAAAGCCACTATACAATAAAATTGAAAAGTGTAGATGTTGTGCCGTGATATCATTAGGTAGTGAAATATGATATCAATGAATGCATTACTATTATCAAATTGATTTTTGTGCATTTGGATTAAGAAAAATATTAGTAATAAACTCTCTGAAAGCCTTGTCTAAAAGAACTACAATCCACAACTTAAATCATCAGTTGATGTTTACCCACTCAATCACATATCAGCAACATGCTACTTTCCATCTAAACCTTCCCCTAATTCTCCAAATTCAGTGCTCATTTATATTCTCTAAACATTTATCTCACTCTACCAAACTGAATTATTTCACTATTGTTTCCTCATCTATCAGTTTTTACTGTTATGAAGGAATTCCATTACTATGCTTTCTTTGCTTTTTCCATGCAACAACTGCAAACCTTAATTAAAGTATGATTCATATCATGGGAAGTACATTAATCACTGCTACTCTATCATATTCCTGACTGCAAAACTTGCAGATAAGCGGAACTTACTGAGGTTCTTATCGAGCGTGAATTTCAAAACAGGAGGTTTTAATAGCACAATGCATCACACAACTCGACTGATTCATCCCTAACCAATCTTTTAATTATGTTTAACGTTATTACTTATATTATCATATAATTATTGTGTTACAAGTTAAAAGTCTTATGAGAATATATACCAAAGTTGAATGTTTTTCATAAAGAAATCCATATTAGGAAATACACAGACAACGTATGTAAATTAGTACTCCTATTCTTAGAGAGTCATTAGCCAACTTGATGCAATATTTTCTTTTTCATCATGTACTGAAATTTTCCTCCTATTCTTGCCTCTTTTCTTTTTAGGAATTCAGATTTTTAGCAATTATCAAGTATGTATGCACCATCATTTTCATTCAGTATGGACAAATAAAAAAAAAGCCACGAGTTATATAGCACTAGGTTTCCCTAAAGTGAAACAATCAAAAAACCTTTGTAGGTGGCCAAAGCAAGTAACCAATTCCACGAGTACGTAACACATTTAATCCTGCCTAAAGTATGAGGATATTTTATATTTATGCTGTAAAAGCAAAAGAAAGGATTCTAATGACAGAAAAATTCAGATTATAGAAATTAAAGTTGGCTATGTGATTTTATGAATGTTATGCTTCTTTGACTAAATTTTTTAGTTAAATTATGGTGTTAATGAGAGTAAAACCTGTTTTTAGAAGGAGAAAACAAGGAAGTGGTTATTGGGTAGGCTAAAGAAGGAGAAAGCTCAATAGATATTGGAGTAAACTACAAAACCTACTTGTATTACTATTTGTCTAAACAATGTTTGAATTATTCTATGAGATAACTAAGATATAAAGTCAGCAGATATTCGACATTAGTCAGCTAAGATATTCGACATAAGCTACATCTGAAAAGCATTGACATTATATAGTAAGTACTATTTTGCAGCATAATTCTAGTTAGCACTCAACAACACACTAAACCATCCACACATAAACAATGTTGACAAATATCAAACATGGCAGATGTGGTGTCGGATAATTTGACAACTGTCATGACAAGTTCTTTAAGAATGACGGAGCCTTGGCGTTTTATGGTGTGTATGATGCTGAAAATGGCGATTTTTTAGATATCTGCCATTATCACAGCATAACTTCACTCCAGCAAGTAAATTCTACAACCATCATTCTCATTTCATCAGCCATTAAAATCAAGTTTGTTGCGATAAACAGATACTGCAATCTCTATCAATATTTCATGCCTACAAAGACAAGTAAATGAATCAGACTTAAAATCTGATTTGCCGGCGAAATTGTTTCCATGATAAAGTTCTTAATCTTATGCTATTGAACAATGCTATAGTATATACATCAAATATTAACATTTTTCTAAAATCTTGGATTTATTTTAAAGTGAAGATTAACTCTTACAATAGAGGAAAAATCTTGTAATTCCTCTAACAACATTAAAATACAGAACTGAAAAGTGACCATTTATTCGACAATATTTCGCCTTTCGCATTACAATCGGAGAAAAACAAGCATAAGCTTGAAAGACTTCAAAATAGACCAATTTCAAAATCATATCAAGTGATTATATACTACTTCTCACATAAAACAACAAGAAATAAGTCTTAACTTGCCTAAAATATAAAAATTTATATAGCGAAATTAGATGTTCATACACCAAAATACACCGCCAACCAATCAAAAATGTTTTAAGCAATAAAATAGTTTTACCTCTTACCATCATTAACTGAATCAACAATAGGTATAAGAAATGAAATTACCCCCAAAACATTTCCTTAATGAAAAACCACTACAAAGTCTTCAAACAACATGATGTAAATATCATCATCAAACAAATAGAAGTTTAAATGATGTAGATCCCCTTGTCAATGAAGATAATTCCAGTAACTTTTGAGCCTTTACAAGGCACATAAACTTAATTGTCATGGTTTCTAGTACTTTAGCATGCTGCATAATATATTTTGCAAATTTGAACTGATGTTTTGTGCCTCTATAACCTCTAATACAGCATGTTTTGAGATGTGATGAAATGCATTTTGGAACAGTAATGGGATGCTTCCAACAATTGTAACAAATATTATCTGCATTCCCACAATCCTGTCAACAACAATTCACGTCATGTTTTGGTTTAAAAAATCTAAAAACCATGAAATTAAAATTGAAAAAGAAAACAGATACTAAAAATCAAAACCTGAATGATATAATGTTCAAGTTTGGGAAAATGTGGGAGTATTCCTAGCAACCTCGTGCAGCTCTTATTGCAAAACATATCATGAACACTAAGTTCCATGTGGGTCAAATTGTGAAACACGATAAGCCTTGTCCGAGAGATTGACATCTACATGAGTTGCATAAGAAACGATATTAGAAATGCATGCTCCCTTTAGTTGGGTTTTGCTTCCCAATTAAGAAATTATTTAATTAATGTGTATATGCATCAAAACTACTAACTTTATATAAAAATATTCTCACTTCAATGCAAAAATCATAAATACCTTGAGGATCATGATATAGTTAGAATACAAATGTCTATTAAATGTGAAAAGTACAAAGATTTTGAAATCAGGAGTTGCGTGAAACCATAGTTTCTCTAAACAGTTACTTACGAGCATGATATTCATACCTTTTCTACATGCATAATCTTTGCCTTACAAACCAAAGTCATCAGAGTATCCATATCATGGAAAATACTTACTTTCACCAAATTAGGTAAAGCATTCAAGTTTTCCATGGGAACAAGTGACGGCCCGTAAATAATTGTTTTTTTATGCAAATCCTCGAGAATAGGACAACCAAACAGAAACTTCACTAAATAATCAAGAGATGTAATATAAATTCTATCCAAATAAAGAGTTTTGAGATGGGGAAAATCCACATGATTATAATCTTCCATCCGAATGTGTGACAACTTAAGAACTTGAAGAGTCTTAAAACTGAGAATGCGAGGAGGTAACGTGATAAGACGGTTTTTACCAGACATGTCAAAGTTAAGATTCTCAACTCCTCTTTCCATCGCATATTTCAAAATTTGATTGAACTCATATTGCTTGAAACAACGAAAAGATTGACCAAATTTGAGGGTAAAAGAATGGATTGAAGCCTTTTTGTCTCGCAATGAGAACAAAGCAGAGTAAACAAATTTGCGAAAGCTGTTGCTATCTTTGAACGTTTCGTCCTCAAAATTGATGGCAAGGACCGAGATCCACACCGATTTCCATCTCTTTGAGAGGACGCTTGTGGTTGCAGCTAGTTTAGTCGGGAGAAAGGACAGAATGTGACAAAGTATGGAATCTGGCAAGTCACTGATTATATCCGCGTTTGAAACTAACACCATCTTCTGTAATGCAACATACAGTGCGTGAAGGGTAGGGTTTGGGTTGAGATGCATCCACTGATATTAATAAATATGGTTTTTTTTTTTTAAATAATAGGATTTTCTTTTTTGGTAGTGAATAATAGGGTTTTCAGGTGTAAAATATTTGAGGCAGGATGTTTTCTCTTTTCTCTTTTTCTAGCCGTCACCAAAACCTTAGTTTCTTCCCTTCATCTACCAAAGAGGGGTGATTTGTGTCAATTTTTGACCCAAAACCACCCCTCTAACTCGTTTTTCTCTTTCCCTTTTATTGAAATAAGTGATTTTCACATCTTTTTTGTTTTTTTATTTTGAGATTTCGACGTCTTCGTGCGATGTTGGTTTGTTCTTCATCTTTGTGCGACGTTGTTTGTTTGTTTTTATTCCCTCAAGTATTTGATCGGTTCAGATTGTCAGATCAGTTTCGATCCAATGCAGATCCAATTAACGACTTTAGCATCATCATCCATGTTGCAGATCCAGAGACATTTATTCTGGAGATTTAAATATAGTCATATGTGTCGGCATTTGTACTTTGTTGTTTTATGCTATTTAACATGATGTTGTGAGTCTGTTCACAAATTCATCCTTTTGTTTTTAGCAAATTTGCATTATATTGATGTACTCAATCAATTTGAATGAATGAATATCATTTATTTTGTAAAAAAAAAAATAGGGTTTTATGTTTTTTTTTTAAGGAAAATAGGGTTTTATGTTGTATAGATCACCAATCTCAATTACAATTTGGACCTAAATATTTTTCTTAAAAATAAAAAATAAAACACCAATCAAAGTAGATAATTTTTTATAATAAATCAAGCCTTGGACATGCAACAGTTTTATAACTCTTGGAGAGTTTGTCGCCCATTTGTGTCCACAATGTTCGAGGGATTAATCTCCACAGTTTCAAGCAGAGATACCTGATTTACTCCAAAAAAAGTAATGTATCCTCTCAAAAAAGAAAATTTATTATTATAATGGATCCTTTTTTAGGGACCTATAATACATCTTTATCTCCCCTAAAAAAACATCTATATACCTATATATTTTTTAAGCAATATACCTATATTTCTTACTTTTTTTAATTTTTTATAGCTCTCCAATTTCTAAGAAATATGGACCCTAGTAATTTGGTGCAAGGGCAGACAGAAGTGTCCACTGGCGCGTTTTTATATATAGTACTCCCTCTAGTCCTATATATAAAAAAAGATTCTTTTTTTAGGACTTATTCGAATTTCGAGCCCTACATATATTATGCAATATCCCTATCAATTTTTTTTTACAAACCCTAAAATGATTTTTGAAATATCAAAAACAAAATATATATCCTTGATATAGTGAAAGCGTAATGCTATGTACAGCGAAATGTAAAATCACAATGTCTTCCGGAATGACATGGCACAATACTAATCCCTTGGATTTCAATCTTATTTGATTACCGTTTGATCAAAAAAAATATACGTGACCCACCACCCCATAAGTCAAGCAGAAATTTTATTGGTTAACATTAATTTCGGGACTGTTTCGTGATAAAATCTTTCTTGATAAATAGCACTGCTCATAGTGAAATCGTTGTCGACAAAGGGAAATGTTGGGATTTAGCGAGAATTTTTTCCCCCATACTTTCACGACATGAGGTGGTGTATTGTAATTGGCTATTTAACACCATCCTTCCATGTTTTCCGCCAAGTTCAACGAGACAAACATTTTGCTGTTATAGATTTCACCGCTCGTGATGTTTTCGAGATTAAAATTTCTCTATATATAGCAGTTCTGGTCGACAAATTCTCACTCAGGTGCGTTTATCATTGGCCGACGTATTTCCCACTTTGCTGTTTTAGTTTCCTATACAAAACATGTTACAAATTTGCTTCTTTCTCACAGGTTCCGAGACGATGAAGATACGAAGACGATATGAAAAAGAAGATAGACTCAGCGATTTACCTGATTGTATTCTTCTGTACATACTCTCCTTTTTGAACACCAAACAGGTTGTTCAAACTTGCATACTGTCCATAAGATGGAAGTATCTTTGGAAGCATCTTCCAACCTGTAGGTTAAATTCCTTACCGGATTGTGTTCTACTTCACATACTCTCTGTTTGGAACAGCAAATACGCTTTTCAAACTTGTGTTTTGTCTTGGAGATGGAACAATCTCTGGAAACGTCTTTCAACCCTTAGATTAAGTGGCCCTCTCAAGTCTTTCAAGGGTCGCTCCAAATTAGTGTCTCGAATTTTATCTCTTCGTAATGATTCAACTGCACTCTACACTCTTGAATTTATCTGTGATCGGGAATTGGTGGAGCCTCACACACTGAAAAGTATTGTAAATTACGCTGCTTCACATAATGTCGAGAGATTACTAATCTCTTTCACTTGCGATATTCAACAACTTCCACCTTGCTTATTTTCATGCCAAGCTTTAACGTCTTTCAACTTTCTGTTTCCCCATATAGTCAAACATTGTTTCCAGAATTTCTGAATTTTCCTGCATTAACCTGTTTGACTCTAAAATCCTTCTACTTTACCCTTGGAGATGATGGTTCTGTGGAGCCCTTCTCGACCTTTAACAAGCTGAATACTTTGAGCATTCACTATTGTAAAGTTAGGAATGCACAAGTTCTTTGTATATCAAGTTTAACACTTGTCAATTTAACTATATATTGTTATAGTTATTATCTTAGTTACAAATTATCTGCTCCGAGTCTTTGTAACTTTGCATTTACTGGTAGTCCAAATCGAAAACTGTATGGGAGCCATCTTTCTTGTGTTAAACACTTATACATTGATGCAAACATGGTCTCCGGTGGCAAGACTGAAAAGGACTCTTTGGTCCTACTCAACTGGCTTCTAGAGTTTGCTAATATCACATCATTGACGATCTCTTATAATACTCTTCAGGTTTTGAGGCTACATTTTTACTTTGATTTTAAAATGCTTTCTTGAGTTTCTTCCTTTTTTCTAAATTTTGTAAAAAATATATGAATATTGATCCAAATTCTCTATCATCCTTCATTGCATAGGTTCTCGCCTAGTTCCTAATTTATTCAAGGTTAAACTCACTACCTTGTGTAACGTGGAGTCATTGACCTTAAAAACGGATGGACATTTATTATACATGGCATTGGTGGGACAACGTACATCTATACTTGATGGAGTACTGGATTTTTTGCTTCAAAACTCACTATCAGCAGAGGTTAACATCATATAATGAATTACTGATTAAGGTTAAATGTACTTTCAACTTTTTAAATTGATTTTTTTTCTGTTTGGTGTTTTGCCTCCTAGTCTTGTCTTTTTGTTTCCATCAATCTCTCTAATTGGTTATAATTTAATACATGGAATCCAATCCTTAACAAAGATCATCCAAAATCACATTAGTACACAAATACAATTAGTTTTTCTACTTACAATAGCTTCTGAATATTTCTGCTTTTTATAATTATGTTTACTGTCTCATTTGTGACAGAATTGTAAGCAGTTTTGTTTTATTTTATTCAGCTCTCTTGTGGTTCCTGGTTTGATGGAATACTCTCTCACTATTTTCTGTTTGGTGTGCAACATATTTCCTCTAAGGGTTTAAAGATGTTGATATAAGGATTGGCTTCCATTTTTGTTGTTGTCGTGCCAGTCTTGTAAAATGAAAATGGCCTACTTGTTTAAGTTCATTTAAGGCCATAATCCGAATTTTCAGGGAATTTAATAGTCAATACAAGTTTATATTCTTAATTGTGTTACTTTTTCAGTTGAAACCAGAATCAAGAGCACACAAGAATAGAAGTGTTACTTTTTCAGTTGAAACCAGAATCAAGAGCACACAAGAATAGAAGTTAGAAATATATGTTGGGTTTTGCAGAAAGGCATAGTGAAAGATACAAAAGCTCGATGAATTTGAAATGTAGAAGTTTTCTCCAGATATTGGAATCAAGAGAGTCTTTGAAGTGTGGATGCCCTATAACAATAACATTTTCTTCCAAGAGGAAAATTTCTACTAGCTAGATAACATGTTTAAGTTTTAATTATTTACCCACATTGCACTATATTATTGTTCCTATTTTATTTCATGTACTCTATACTTTCAGTGGATTTTTTTATTTGAATATTTTGTAGTCATGTGTTTGATCCTTCTTTATTTAATTTGGAGAGCATGGTTTTATGTGGATTAGACTCTAATATATCCAACTATTTCGTTACCCAATAAGGGGTTAAATGTTATATCAACCTAAAGGTTTAGTTTTCATTATGACAGTGTTTCGTAAGATTGTTGTCAATTGAGTGAGAACAGATTATCTGTTGTACAGTATTTGCTAATGTTTTGATGCATTGCATAGGTCCTTTGATATGTATGATTGAACCATGAAAACTTTACGTTGTTAATTACTTGCAATTTAGTTTTGCAAGACTTCATAGAAATGCTTTATAATTAAGTATCTGGTAAAGAAGACGAGAAGAGGTTTGCAAAGGTGAGAAAAAATGAGGGAAATACAATAGTAGTCCTATATTCATCATTTCCTATATGGTCATCATATTAGGATTTTGATTTTCTTCTCAAGTCCTATATTTTCTTAAAGAAAAGCAATTGTTTTGGTTGTAGCCACGCCATCATGCTATGGCTTGAATGCAGTTACGGCCTCATGCTAAGTCTTGAATGCAGTATTTCCTTCATGCTAAGGCATGAATGTTGTTTTACCAGCTCACATTACTCAATCAATATTTAGGTTTTAAGAGGAAGAAAAAAACGATTTTTCTGCTTAGTTAAGTTATTAATGTGATACTAAAAAAATTAGGCTAACATGGGCCATAAAAACAGTTTAAATCTGTTTTGGAAGTGTAAGTATCAATCTCTAAATTCTCAACCACTGTCACATGCTTATGTTTTGTTTTCTTTAACCTTTTTTTTTTTTTGAAACATCATAATATTATTAGGCAAAGATAGCGCAAGGCGCACTATCCCGCAAGGAGGAAAAAGAGTACAAAGGGAGGCCTAATAACAACAGCCAAACCCCACGGAAACTCGATAAAAAACCCCCTAACCACTGAATCCTAAACATGGAAACAGCAGAAAACCACCACCAGCAGAGGCAAAAAACCCCCAAACAGAAGCTGAAACCAGCCTGCCTACCGCTGCCAGCCCCCACACAGCCGAACTACACTCCCACAGCAGAAAACTGCACACAGACACCAGCACCAGCAGGAAACCGCCAACACCAATCAGCCACGCAAACAAAACCGAGGGTTCCAACACCATTCATAGTACAAACAAGTCTCTATATTCAATCTCGACAAACACCATTGCCAAGACAACACTTTTATGTTATCCACCAATTCCAAAATCTCAAAAGTCTTATTGTTAAAAATCATATTGTTCCTAGACTTCCAAATCACCCACACTACCGCGTGCCAAATCAACCACACCCCTCTACGAAGCTTTTTTGAGCTCACCTCTCTAGACCAACCGATGGCATGAAGAAATAAATTAGGCGGAGTGATAAGATTAAATTCAACCACCGCATAACCTCTCTCCAAACTTTCGAAACCCAACTACAATAACTCTTCTTTTCTTCTATGGTCTTCCAACTCTTTAATTGCTCTTTGTCCAATCATATCTATCCTTGCTATCTTTCTCTTGTAATGCATTTGCTCTTGTGTAATCCAATTCATTCTGTAATTGCATCATAAATTTTATCAACTTCATGAAATTTAAAAGTAAAAAAGATTTTCAATGCTAACCATGTTCCTTTCCATGTGGAGTTTGGCTTGGACTCTTTTCTCACCCTCCCAAGAAAGGATTTGGGACTTCATCTTCTCATACCTGAATTTTCTTGCATGAACAAGAATATACTAAATCCATAGTTGTTGACTACATATATTATACTCTTTAACAATTATTAGAAGTGTTATTATGTTTGAAAAAAAAACTTCAAAATTTAATGATTATAATTCTAAGTTATTGTTCATTGGTAGGTTATTACACATAGTGCGTGTTTGGTATTGCGATGATTTTGTCGAATTTATGGTGACACCGCAATTTTTTTTATTCATTTTTATTGTTTCTAGAACACATTCTAATCTTCAAGGGCAACTTTTATAAAATTCAATCACTATTACATAACAATTAAAATTTTGATTTTTAAAAAATATATCAATAATTTTGAAAACAATTTTTTTAAAAGAAAAGTAGCATTCTTTTGAAATAAAAAATAGGGTTAAATATGTTTTTGGTCCCTATAAATATACCAACTTTTCATTTTAGTCCCTCTAAAATTTTCCTTCAACTTTTAGTCCCTATAAAATTTCCAATCACTACTTTTGGTC
>Ga0315913_1006041_pt1 | contig 14689 bp, 12 predicted proteins | sample MpolsnodulesMG_FD_207736 | JGI IMG/M metagenome (GOLD analysis project Ga0315913, IMG submission 207736) | Medicago polymorpha root nodule microbial communities from Los Angeles, California, United States - small nodules | ecosystem: Host-associated > Plants > Roots > Nodule | place: USA... | reverse complement strand
CCTCATACTGTTGCCCCCCCCTCCAAAACTCATTCTATTATAACAGAATTCTCACATTCTCTCTCTTCAATCCCCTTACCCCACGTGCCCCATTCTGTTATTTCTCCCCCCACATTAATAACAGACCTTTCATTAATAGTGACCCTATCAGATTTCAACTAATGTGTTGATGAAACCTAGCTTGGGGAGCATATATTGAGTCATTTTATATCAGCTTATATATTGTCCTGCACTGGAAAGAAACCGCAGGACAATGCTGAGTTCAAAAATTTACGGCTTTCAAACAGTGTGCATCATTTCGTTAAACTATATACTAAGTAAATGCTGCAGCTGTTGATTTTTCCGGCTTTTGAACAGTTTTGCTTAATGAACGTGATCCCATTTCAATTAACTTAGAGCTTTGTCATTCTTTTGGTTTCTAATTTTTTACTAAATTGTGTTCAGGTGTCTGGTTTGAAGTCCATCACCTCTAAACACCTGGCGCTGGCAAGTCAAGTCATTAGTTTCATACATGCTATTATTCCTGGTACAAATTCGCACACCTGTATTAAGTTTTTTGAATGTGTTTGTATCACAAGAGTATATGAAATTGTTGTTACACGGTCGAATTAAATTATAACTTTGTTCTTCATTTCTGGTGTAAGAAATTCGGCAGATTCTTTTTCTGAAAGTTCCAGAGAATAGAAAATTGTTATTGCTTTCAGAGATTGATCGAGTCGCGCAGGTACATACCTAATCCCTTTTTCGCCTTCCTCCATCTGATAGAGTAGACTTATGCAGATGCTGTTTGGTTTTAGTTGCATTTTTCAACGAATATCTTTGCTGGAAGTATTATCTTTTATTTCTTTTCCTGCTTATAGGGGATGAATATTTATGATTTACAATTCCTCATATAAGGTGAAAATTTACATAGTAGTGTATTAAGTGGAAATAGATTTTCCATGTAGTCTCCCTTGCAATGATTCTCCAATCCCTCTACTTTTCCTTTGGGTGGAAAAAGAAATATTGTAATAGAGGAAGGGGCAAATTAATAGAGATTATTTGAGTTTGTAAAGTCTAAAGTGCTGAGTAACTGAAGGAAATGACAAAATGTGATAGAAAATGGAAGTGAACATAAATATATAAAATAGACAGAAGTCTGTTAAGCTTACAATTAAATACGATGACATGTATTCTACAGAGTGCAAGTCTTGCACAAGAAATTATATCTTTTAACAACATGGGTGCATTTAAGCTGAAGGTCAATAGTTCGGATTTTGTAGCCTTTGTTCAATTTTTGGGTTTAACAAAATGTTTGGGAACCGGAACAAGGACAGGCAAGGAACTTGTATATCCACTAGATAATTTTTTTTAGAAACTTCTTTTCTATACTGATTTCATCACGTTCAAACTCATTAATCTCATCATCTATGAAATTCAACACCCTTTATGATGGCTTTTAATTTTTTCTGCATGTTCGTACCAGTTGAGTAGAGTTTAGAATGATCAACTTGTATTACACAAAGGGGATGAACAAATATATACACAAGAGAGAATCTCTCAAAACAAGGAAAAATAATAATCTATGGACACAGTATAAAAAATATTAATAGAGATAATATTGTAGTCATGATCATGACTATAATCAACTGTATCAAATGTCATTTTTCCCCCTCAAATGTTTTTTCTTCCTTTACTCCCATTTTAATATATAAAACAAAATTGTTTCATTTTGTTTGCAAGTAAACTTCAAAATATTTTAAGAATGTTTACTTTTGTAACATTTAGTTACTTTCATATCTTTTCATTCCAGGATTATAAAGTCCATAGAGATGAAATACATACTAAATTGGTTCAGATAATGCGAGAAAGATTATTAGTCCATTTGCGTGGGTTGCCTCAAATTGTTGAGAGTTGGAATAGACCTGAGGATGCTGATCCCCAGCCTAGTCAATTTGCTCGGTCCCTTACAAAGGTAAATCATTGGGCTGATCCACAAAGATGATTGTTATACTTGGATTTCATGTCTACGTTTTTTACTTCCACTTTTGAAAGACCATTTTTTCTTCCTATAATGTTTTTCTGTTAATCCTCGTTCCTTATGTTTTTCCGTATGTTATAGTTTTTGTCAGTTCATTTTATTTGTACATTGTAACTCTTTTCTATGTTAGTTACTGATTATTAATATCTACTTTCGTATGGGCATCTACATATACATTAGTTCTCTGTCAAGTTTTTTGGTTATCTCATGGGCCTCGCTATCAAAACTATCTTCTGTTAGAGTTTTTGATTATTACGAAGGCTTTACTTTTGAAAGACCATCTTATTAATTTTTATCACGTAAACTATTAGGTGATGATCGCAATACCCCAGTATTGGTTGGTTAAATATGTTATTTAATTGGTTAACTGCAAGTGTTTAATTCAGTTTGACATATATTAAATGGTATCTGTGAGGATTCTGTTTAATTTTTCTGTGTAACTTGCGAGGACTGTAACTATACTTTTTTGCCTTAATATTATGTGTATCTAAGTTATATATGATTTACATAGAAATCATTCTATCTTTTAAGTTTGCTGAGCTTCAAGAAATTCCTAAAGACAAATTATGGAACATGTAACTAACTGATGTGCTTCTAGATTTGATGGAACGGGTGCTTTGAAATTGATTATTTGTTTGAGCTCTGCTCTCATGGCCAATCTGTCACAAAAGAAATCTCATAGTTAGAAACTATTTGTTTTGTTAATTTGATGCTAGGAAGTTGGATTCCTCCAGCGTGTTCTATCTCGAACCTTGAATGAAGACGATGTTCAGGCAATTTTCAGGTAAGAACCTCGGAAATCTCCTTGTTTCCTTTATTCTGATATTTTGATTAAACAAATGTGATATCGAGATTTCCAAAGTATGTGGTACCCGTTATTTCCAATGTTGGGATGATTGATGAAACAGTGGGTATTTTATTACTTTCTCCAGGGTGACTCACTGCTGCTAGGTCTTAGGTGTAAGTAGTTGATAAAGAAACATGTTTGTTCTGAAATACTTGTAGTAGAGCATAGTAGGTCTTAGAAATTTGTTTGCTGGATCCTACATTGCAGAGTGCAAACTGATGTATTTAACTATAATGTGACTTCCCAATCATCTCTTGGACTGGTATTAATTCTGCATGGATTGTGCGACTAAATTTCCTGGATTTGTATTCTTGTATATGATGAATACGACAGTCAATTTTTGCGTGTTTTTTCCATTTAAAGGGAAAGTAATTAAGGCTGCTGCTTTCGCAGCTTACAAAGAAAATTGATTTTATGATGAATTCCTACAATTTACTCCTTAAATTTTCTATTTTTCAGGCAAGTGGTCGTTATCTTTCACTCTCAAATTTCAGAAGCATTTTCAAGATTTGATATAAGCACTTCACAAGCACAGAATAGGTATTTACTTTTACGAAGACCAAAATTTTTTAGACTCTCAAGAATGCATCATTTCTAATTATTTCTCCATCTTGCTAGGTTATATCGGGACATCAAACATATTCTTCAATGCATACGGTCATTGCCATCAGGTGATTTAAGTAAATCTGATACCCCTAACTGGGGTCAGCTGGATGAATTCTTGGTGCAAAGATTTGGGAATGATGCTGTTCAGTAAACTGTATTGTAGAGTAACAACTCATTGCTTTTGTGAGAAGGCTAACCTACTTTAGAGGATGTTGGGGTGATTTACACCTTCTTCACTCTGCATTTTTGTGTAACACTAAGTCGAGGTAATGTTATTGCTAAATTTTGATTACCTATGACTTATGCATATGACCCTTGTTTCTCGATAAGTGTAAATTTGAATGAAGGGCCAGTGTGTCTGACTTGGAGTTGTTTCACTTTCAGATAAAATAATCCAGATTTAGTGCTATGAAAATATAGTTTTTCTTGTAACAATACTATGCATGACATTAATTTAATGTATATTGCAACAAATTATTAGACGAAGATTGTTGAATGATAACTCATCAAAATGAACAAAAAAATTATAAACTATATATTCTTGCAGGCAGGTTTGTTAGTTTGACAGTTGACTATGTCAATTTCATTTGTATTTGGTCAACTGGCTGATATATTCGGCCAAGAGTTTGTATTGGTAAATGGTAATAAAACAATGGTGTTTGTAAAAGGCCAGTTAGCAAATCGAGTAGGCCTGGTGGCATATTTCCGATTGTTGTTTGTTGCATGGATAATAAGAGACCTGACAGAAAACATGTCTTTTTCCTTCTTATTTTTCTGAAGCAGATTTCTGATATAATTTTTCCTACCCAATTAGTTAATGATATTTTATTTGAGTTGTTATAAAGTGCGCATGTGTGTATTAGCATACAAATGGTTTTCATTAGCTTTATAATACTGAATTTGAACTCTACTTTGTTCTTTTTTTTCTTCTTTTTTTTCCAGGCCTTTGGTAGATATACAAATTATGTATCATTTATGAGCATTGTGTAGCCGTGATTGGTCATTTTGCAGAAGTTCTGTAGCAGGCACTGTTGATATTCAATTCTTGGTCGCTGTTTCATAATTGTAATGTTAAGATGAAAATAGATATGGATTAGTAAATGAGTGAATTTTCTTCCTCTTATTCTCCTCTTCCTTACAGCCATGGATATTAATGCATCAATGTGTACATGATTCAAGATATCTATAGTGAGATTACTAAAGTGTGTGCTACTTGAGGGCATACAGCGGTTCCCTTAATAAAGAAAGCTCCTTGAGTAACAAAACCCTTTCAATGGAAGGATGATCCCAATCGTAATATCGTATTGTGTGTATATACATTTTTAAAGGTTTATGGAGACCACCAGTGCAAGTGAAAACAAGATATGACAATTGATTGAATAGAAAACCAAACATGTTAATATTCTTCTATTTGAAAGATGAACATGGTGTTGCACGGGATAAAACATGAAACCAATCATAAGAATCCCAATTGTCTTGTGTGTATATACATTTTTATTTCTACGTGGAATTCATGTTTTATCCAGCTCAACACCATGTTTATCTTCCAAACTCATTCCACATAGAAGTAACATTTGTTTATTTTATCTACAGCTCGTTGTGTTGCATACAGCTCGTTGTGTTACAACACTATCTTGTTAGGAAATTTCTCTTCTAACTTTCATTTTTGCTCCCACACCATGAAATTACCAAAATACCGCCATGGCGGTTAACTACTACTTAGGCAAATGCTGTTGTGGAACGAGTGACACTTAACTGTTGTTGGGGATATTTTGGTATTTTTGCTGTGTGTGTAGAGTTGCTTTCAGCTTGTTGGATCAACTATTTCATAAGCACATATATACCCTCTGAGCTATGACACATGCCTTTCAATGATCTTTTTCCAATATTTATTTATTTTAGCCTTTCAAATTCGTAAAATAAAATGCAAATAAACATAAAAAACAGAATTAAAAAGAACACAAAGATAAAAATAACTCATTTTATTAATATACGAATAATAATTACAATAATGTTGAAGCTTTTTAAGCTTATTACATAAGAACCTAAAACTATTTCTAATCTCCCAAGAAAGGGGTAAGCTAGAGGAGGGGAGGAAGGAAAGAGGAGGGAGGGAAAGAAGAAAACAATGCCGGTGAGGGCACATGGGCCTCTAGGGAACAAGAGACCGTGATGGTCAACCTTGCACCCAGACAGACCAACCTTAGACCCAGACTGACCAACATGACTCCCAGATGAACCACACTTCTTTGCAGCGCGATTCCATCCCCATTGACTGTTCATACAATCCCTAAATTTTTTCAAAGAGGCCTCTTTCTATGAAAGGACAACGATGGAAACACATGGTTGTAGAAGGAAGAGGAGGAGAGGGTGGGAGAAGTTTGTGTGAGAAATGGTGAAGACTTGGATGGTATTTATAGGAAGGGAGGGTCAAAAACCATTAATAGGGTAAAATCAAACGTGTAAAAACACGTTTTTTGACCTGACCACCGGCCAAAACCTTTTCAAAAACGTTTTCTATGTGGTGCAGACCATCGTCCAAATGAGACTGATGCAGTTCAGATTATATAATCCGAACTGAGCCCTTGTTTTTTGGATTATGTAATCCGAATTAATACGATTCTGTAGGGTGAATGATGGTTCAGATTATATAATCCATATTGCTTCAGCGTATGATTCTTTTGTGTGATCCTCATTGCACCGATAGTTTATGTGGTCCACAACGCCCAGATACCTCTATAAATAGGGGTCCCTGTTTTCATTACAAGTAAACTACACCAGAAAAAAAAAATCATGGAATTCCATGACTTTGTTCCGAACACCAAGCTAGCGGCAGTCTATTACTACGAGGGAAAACCACCCCATCTGTTTATGATTCGCAACGATGTCACCCTTTCCGGGATGAGGGATCAGCTGGATCAAAACAACTGTCAATTCAACCACAGAGACACGAGGAGAGTGGTCGGTGTTGAATATCGATGTCCATTGTTCGACTAAGCCGGATCTCTTCGGTTTAGTCGGATGAAACTCACAAACGATGACGACGTGAGAACCATGTTCTTTGTCTTTGGTCAGCACAATACTAGAGGACCAATCGAGTTAGACGCTTCGTTGGTTAGATTTGCTGAACAAATTAAAAAAAGTTTGACCGGCCTAGGAACCAGGAACTACGAATAGATCAGGGCTCTGCTGGAGGGACCAGAGGAAGAAGTTAGTTTAGTTGATCCGTGATAATGTGCTATGTTTTAATTAATCGCGTGTTTTATGTTGCTTTAATTACGTGTTAGTTATATGTTGTTGCATTATGTTTTGAATAATATATATTATTTAAACTTTCGTTATGTTTAATTTACATTAAAGATGTTCATTTAAACACTAAAATAATTCAAGTTCAACTCAATTTTTTAGGGTGTAAGTACAATCCGGATTATATAATCCGAAATGCTTCAACATCAGATTCTTTTGTGAGGACCACATTTCACATACAGTTTTTGTGGTCCACAACATCCATAAACCCCTATAAATAAATGTCTCCTTAATAGATAGATACAAAGCTTTAGAACTTGATCTATAGATATGAACATCAAGAGGTTTCTATGAGTTAGATCTTGCTTCCTGCTAGATGAATAAGTCATTTGGCAAGACAACATGATCTAACTCAAAGAAATCCTCTTGAAACACCTTTCCTTTCTTCATTATGTTGTATATCTAACTCCGAAGAAGAGGTTCTTATGAACTCAATCCTGTCGGCCTGCCGGTCGTAACATGTCAGTTGGCAAGCCAGCATGATCGAGTTCAAAAGCTCCTCTTCGAACACCTTCCCAAAAGATTCATCATTTCTATCATTATGGTTGTTTTTATCTGTCTTATATTGTTTTTATTTATGTTATGTACCTTTGTTTTATTTTTTCCAAGCTATTCGCCATGAAAACGCTCCAAATACAGGGTGTAAGTACAATTCAGATTTTATAATCCTGACAAACTTCATGCATTCCGAAATATAAAATCCGTAACCCCTTAGTTTATTTTGGACGGTGGCGTTTCACCAAATGTTTGGACGGTTAATGGGGTGTTTAATGATCTTTTGGACGGTTAGATTGTGGAAAACGTTTTAGTTGACTGTACTTATGACCTATTACTGATTTAAGGCTATAAATAGGTTTGGATCTTTAACAATTTCCTTCATTCTTCACTTCACCTCCTTTCTTACATTTTCTTCAATTTTTTTAAAGTTTTTTAGGTAGTTTTTTTAGGTGTGTCTGTGGTGTCATGGTCATTGTTGACCATTCATACGACCCTTGCAATTGCATTGTAGCTTATGTGGGGGTTATATAACGGTCAACAGAGACCCTTGACATCAAAGAAAGACACAAAACTTTTTATCGTTTTTTTCTGGATTGTATTTTCCGTAATCACTAACAATCTGGTTCAGATTTTATTTTCTGGATCAGGGGTATTTTTGGAACTTTTGCAGGGCGTAGGAGAACACAGGAGGGTGGGAAAAGTAATACTCAAAAGTATTTCACTAAACCCTCAGTATGAAAAACCTCAACGTGAGACTTCACAACAAGACCAAACCTCAATGTGGGAGACACTACAACCCGTTTTGAAATTTGTTGTTAACACTTAAAATAAGGCTAAAACACACCTGTAAATGACCAAAATGATCATTCGGTAGTTAACTACCGATGAAATGAACCGGCGCCTGTTAACGACTGAGGTTCCATCGGCAGTTAACTGCTGATGCTTTATGTTATAAAAACAGAATAACTTCATAGGAATTTCCAAAACTCCATTTGCGGATTTGATCTCTATTGTTGCGATTTTCTCCAACCTTAAGTCATTCAACGCCAATTACAATCACAAAATCAAGGAAGTGCTTATTATCCTATTACATTGCTTTTTTTTTGATTGAATTGTTAAATTTTTTTGGATAAATTGTCACATAATTAGGTTTTGTTGATTTTTGATTTTATGATGTTAGATGTTTATGATTTGATTGAATTGTTTGATGTTGATTCGAGTAGAAATTATTGATTAGAGTTGAATTTAATGAATTGTTTTAGAATTGTTAGGAATTTGTGGTAGAATTTTTAGGATTAGTGTAGGGTTTGATATCCGATATTTGCATTGTGTAGATATGTCTCTGACTCAGGGTGATGTTCAGTTGAAAAAGGAGAGTGAGAAGAAGAAAGCAAATTCGACTGTGACATGACACATAATCAAATATATTGGTTCCGTAAAAAAAATAAATTTGATGGTGCCGGTGTACAGTCAGTCCAGGCTGAGGAGGAGCGGAAGAACTTGTTATTTTTGTCCTCAACCAAAAGCAGGTGCCCCAGGGATTGTCGAGGACAACCTAATTGACTTAAGTGATGAGGGAGATGATTAAATGGAATGGCTTGTAATGTCTTGGTTTTTTGGATATTTTTGATATGTTGCGTATTTTGGTATTGAATAAATTTGAATAAAGGTTGCGTTTTGAATAAAGTTGCGTATTGAATAAATTCGAATAAAGTTGCAGAAGTGCACGAAATCAATTCAAAAAATACACAATTTTATTTAGTTTTAATTTCATCTACGTTACATTACATTCTCCCTAAATATATGTGGTATCATCATGATGTTGGGTTTAAATTTTATTCTTGAATGTTTGCCAAAAATGTCGGCATTGAAGTGTCTTATACTTAGGGTAGAGATTTGCAGCATCCTTTGAAAATTCAAAATAATGAAGAGAACAACACATGTATTCTACCGAATCAACTTTATAGGTTATCACATCGAATCCCTTCATATAGGATGAGTAGAGACGTAAAGGAATAAGGTGCATTCTCTTACGCCCCACTCATCCTATACAAAGAAATTCGATGTGAAAACGTATAAAGTTGATTCGGTAAAATACATGTTGTATTCTCTTTATTCTTTGACTTTTCAAAGAATCTTGCAAATCCATACCCTAAGTTTGAATTTTTAGAAGTAAAACTCGCCAGTTTTTGTTCCTTCACGCGTTTTCTTCTTTCTTGGCTGATCTCATTTGGACGAGACATCAGCATTGCCCAAAATTGTGCGCTCTCTTTAAAATGTTTCATGGCACTGTCCAAAATTGTGCAAGACAGACTATCAATCACGCCGCCTCCAGTGTAAAACAAGCTCAACTACAACTGTTCGATTAGCAACTACTAATTTTAGGATGTTGGTTTAGTATTGATCCTATGGTAAAATTGTGGATGATCTACTCGTTAGCAACTCAAAAAAGGCTCGACGTGACAAAATTGAACGTCCAAGACCTGATCACCGCCCAGGACTGATCATTGAATGTTATACCCTAGAGGAGATAAAAAATGTTTACAAGGCTATTGGTCGTTATTGGAGGGCCAAGATTCCACTGTCATGGGACGAGGATTCCAAGAATAAGAAACTACATGCTGAGATGGGCAGCTTTATCCCTTGGATTCCATTGCAGATTCTCCTCAACAATGATTTAGAATTCAAGGATATTGTCGGCGGTGTTGCGAGTCGATGAAGACTATAGTACTATTTGGTGTTTATTACTTTATTCTGAACTAGTTTATGATTTTAATGCTCCTTGTCTTTGCAACTTATTTCTACGAATGCTTTGTTTAGTGCTCCTTGATTAACACAGCAGATGGAAAATTTGGAAATAATATTTCATTACTTGCTTACTTGTGCTGCAATTTTTTCTCCAAAGTCGTGACGAGGCAAGAAACCAGCAATGAATGATTCATGCTGCAAATTTGAATTGAAAACTAGCAGCTCCCAAAAATTTGAGCACTAAACTAACATCCTAAATTAAGCAGGTTAACATGTTTAAATTCTATCGTTGAAAGTAAAATCAATATTGATTATATGAAAAACAATGTCCACTGAAGACACTAATCACATTTTTTCATGGAGCAGAATCACAGTTGGTTTTTCATGGAAGCTGAACCATGTTCCCTCTTCATACTTTCAGATCCCATTTTATCTCGAGCCCCTATATACTTTTTCATAATTCTTGTTGATCATACATTTTTTTTCTATAACCAGAAACGAGAGTATAAAAATCTAGAAACAACACATGCGCACACACACATATGGAAACACCAGAATGATAGCTGGAGTAAATAAATTTTTAAAACATTAATTTTAGCTGAAAATTCATGATTAAATAAACCACAGCCATATGAATAAAACCGCAAGCACCAGACCAGCCATATTCATGTTGATAATAAATCCATATGTGACATTTATCAGTCCTTACAATCATTTGAGGTTGATATTGCTGCACGAAAACACTTAAGATTGAAATATATCTAATTTTTATCAAACTTAGAATATACTATTTGCCCATTGGAAGTCCAAATTCAATTTAAAGTATAAATTCAACTGGTAAAAATGTTATCAGTTGATTGCTCATGTATATTAGTCCATCTTAAAGTCGCCTTAAAATCTCTCAGAATAGTTTTTTTTGATGTAATCTATCAGAATAGTTATCTCAATATTAATGCATCATCAATCTAAGTTCAAGTTTTTCATTTTGACAGCAATCTAAGTTTAAGTTTCTAGCATCACTGAAAAGTATAGTTGTAAATTACATATAGTAGCAAATTTTATGAATAGGTATGCTGGCCACTACAAAGGGGTGAGGCACACTTTTCTCAACCACAAATAAGGTAATGTAATATCATAACTGAGCAACTACCTAAGGATTAATTGGATTTATGTGATCACCTTAGTGACAAAACTTATTCTCAACAAGGAAGTTCTTTGATCCATCCTCTTTGTGATCTACCAAAGTGAATAACTTTGATCAAGCAGCATCTTTCTTGTTTTTTCATCCAGCAAAACAGAAGAGGCTTAAATCATGTCATGTACGCTATAAACAGAAGATACAATACAATAACAATAACATCAACAACTACGTAAAGGAGCAATACAATCAATCTTTGTCATATTGTAAAACTGTCATAATCATAATTTTTATTAGAAGGCCACTAGAAAACAAAGTGTTCCAATGAGTTAGAATGCATTGCATAGAACTGCAGTAGGCAATTTCAGAATTGACAGTTATCCGCATTTAACAGAATCTGACAGCGATTTGAGAGCCTTCTCCTGACCAGCCAAATTCCACATTCAGTTATTATAATACACAAAATAGGTCTAAAACGATATTCCTATATATTATACCCAAACGGTCCTGCAAAATATGCACTTCAATTACTCGCTTGCTTTAGACAAACAAGAGTACATGCATAGTTATAAAACAAAACAACCATCAAGCAATGAGTTGCTTCAAATATTGTCTAAAAAAGACAAGAAAAAACCTAAAAGAAACACATCAAGATATAAGAACGTAATTGTTTGTGCTATAAATGAAGATACTGCAGCTCCAGTGACTCTGTCTTCCTTTCTTCCAATCATTCCACCATGCACCATCAGTATCAATAACGCTTGTTCTTGAAGCTGGCTGGGTTGTAGACCTACGATTTGGAAAAGATTCTATTAAACAACAAAGTGAAACTACAATGCACAAAAATAAAACAAAAACATAGGAAAAAATGAATGCACATCTCTAAGAAGTGGAGTCATTTCCCTATGGAAGAAAGAAAGAAGCAAGCTCCAACCATGAAGCCATATTACAAGCCTATACATGTACCACGGGTGAGCCAAGGGTTGTGTTTAAAAAGAAGATTCAACGGCAATATCAAAAGAGCATCCAAGAACTGGTGTAGAAATAAAGTAATTCTCACTTCATGAATCATCATGGATACAAGAACTGGTGTAAACAAATTCTGAACAACAACAACTAGGTTTTATCCTACTAAGTGGGGTCGGCTACATAAATTTAGAAGAACATTTGATATATATATTAATTTACAAAAACATCTCATTGCTAAAACCAAACACAGATAACCAAATTCTAAAAAGGAAATTGGATCACCTAATTTATTTTACATACGATCTGTACAAACGTTTTGAAGGAAATGAAATTAGTAAAAGTTTAAAGAAATAAAACAATTTGGTTTATCTTACCCCATCTACCAATCAAATCGAACAATATACTAAATAATCTTTCTCTCGTTCCCACCTTTCTCTCTATTGTAGTACTTATTGTGTTTCAAATTTCAATTATAAATAATGTACCTTTCATACCTAAGTTTTTTTAAAACGTTTTATAGACCAAGCAAATAACGAACTTCTAAGAGAGAATGAATTTCCCATTACGAGAATCATCCTCTAGCTAATTAACTTGAACAATTTCATCTTCAAGGTTGTATTAAACATAAAAACAACATGAATTCATTCATTTTAGACATTGTCAAACTGTTAATAATAGCCAATAGACAATCATTCAACAATAGAATCAAACCAAAGCTATCATAAATAAAATAATGACAAGGAATTAAACAATATGTAAATGAACTAAGATAAAAACTAACCAAGTAAATCATAAGAAGAACTTACTTTCAACAAGTTGAAACCAAACTTTCGATATAATCCTTTGCAATTAGCCTATTAACGTCACGACTAATTTCTCTTTGCTCTACTTTATCATCTTTCCTATTATAGTGAACATGTCCTTGATCACTTAACAATATCAATGTATCGCCATTCTCAGAATAGTATAATGGAAACAAAAGATGATCTACGTGTCCTCGTACATTTTGACAACTAAATTTGAGGAACTTAGTCCAAGACTCTAAATTCTGTCATTTGCCATATAACAAAATCCTTTCTGTTGGAATAATGACAAAAACAAAGACAATGCATCAAAACAGAAACTACTGGCATAGCATGTGGCACTTCATTGAAACCCCGAGGAGGAAGCAATTGTGTGTAGGTCTCTGTCCCCAAATCAAGGGAAATGATCACAAATTGCTCAACAGTTCGTGTAATTCTTTTTTTTTAAACGGTTCGAATAATATAATAGAAAAAAAAAGATTGTGTCAAATCGGATCATGTTATCTGAACTATGCCAAACCTTCTATTAGACTCAGTTTCCAAAAGCAATTGGAGTCCATATGTTTGATGCAACTCAAATTATATAATCTCAACTCATAAAATACAAAATCGGGTTATGTAATATGACTTTACTAAATAAAGGGTTTGGGTAATTGGAAGAAAAAAAAAAAGTTTAGGTAATTAGCAAAGGAGCCGAAACACATTGGACAAAGACAGAAAAGTTGTCTACAATCGGTATGGAACATTGGTGTGAAGATGGAAAGAAAGTGGAAGGTTGAAAGATTAAACACCAAGTAATTAAATTTTGACATAGTGTTGTGTGAATTGAAAAAATAGAGTGTGAAGGTCGCATAAATTAAAACACACACATTAGTAGTGTTTAAATGATGATATTTAATTTTAAATGTCTGACAATGATGAAAATAATAATAATTATTATTCTTTATTCATGGATATTCCCGTAATTTTAGGTTATGTTTGTTGTGATAAGATTGAGAATCTAACTGAATTTCCTATCTTTCCTTCATTAGTTTCACTACAAGAATACTTTGGAATTCTGACCAAAAATTTCCGAGGAAGCATGGTCTCTCGCAAAAATAAAGGTTTTCCGAGGAAGTACTTCCTCGAAATGCATATGTCAGGAATCTTTAATGTCCCACCTGCACAAACTGCTAAGCACACTTTTCCACGTTGAATTCCGAGGAAAACGTTCCTCGGAAAGCTTATATGACATTATGGAAGAATTAATTATTTACGGCATTGTACAAATGTTGGTAGATTGTATTAATTTTATTACCCACTTCCCTCAAAGTAGTAGCATAAGCTTCTGTAACATTTTCATCCAATTGATCGAGCACTACAAATTAAAATTTACTCAATGTATTGACTCCATTTTCATCAAGAAGAAAAAATCATTTTCACTTAAATCATCTGAAATTTAGCATCAAATCATTGTTATTGGTAAGTTTTACAAATGTATTTTTATTTTATGTATATTGTTGATTTAGTTTTTCTTACAATGTTAATTTATCAATGTATTTATAATCTCAGTATCATTAATTAGTTATATACTTTTGATCATAGTTATTTATAATCTCACTGTCAATTTCTTGTTGATGTTTAATTTTTTCTATTTATTGCTTAATTTTTTTATTTTTTATTTTTATTTTTAATTCTTTAAATGTAAGGTTAATTAGTAGTAAAAATGTTAATTTGTAAAAAGAAATTGTGTTGGTAAAAAAAATGTTAGTAAA